>VFSW01002674.1_pt1 | contig 26871 bp, 21 predicted proteins | sample 5358111 | NCBI WGS metagenome assembly VFSW01 (sample SAMN11554181, study PRJNA540505) | mine drainage metagenome | isolation source: sediment from site ElyBrook_90M | place: USA: Ely Copper Mine, Vershire, VT | collected 2017 | reverse complement strand
GAACAAGCGGTCGGGGAAATTCTGGCTCTGCCCATTCACGGCCAGATGAGCATCGCCGCGGCGGACTTGGTTTGTGACGCCATCGAGAGGTTTTATGACACCTCACAAGGCGCGAGAGATTATGCGAAGAGAAGGGAACAGGGCAAATAGAGGGGCGGAAACGATTGGTTTCTCCTTCTGCCCGGTTCTTTGCGCGTGTTTTATGGCAGTTGTAAAGAATTTAAATCTTGACCTTGAACTCCTCCCCGGGTTGGAGGGACTGGGCGAAGCCAACCATCAATTGGGGGATTTTCTCGAGATCGGCCAGGCTCACCAACTCCACCGGCGAGTGCATGTAGCGGTTGGGCAGGCTGATCAGGCCGCTGGGAATGCCGCCGCGCGTCCAAAAGATGACATCGGTGTCCGTGCCGCCGGAGCCGGACGAGGCTTCGTGCTGCAACTTGATCTTTCGCGCCTTGGCCACGCTCTCAATGCGGGCGACGACTTCGGGATGGTTGCAGACGCCGTGCGTGACGGCGGGGCCGCCGCCAATTTTAATGTCGCCATGCTGTTGCTGGCTGACGGTCGGGTAATCGGTCGCGTGGGTCACATCCACGACCAGGGCCACATCCGGCTTGAGCGTGTATGCGATTTGCCGGGCGCCAAGCAGGCCGACTTCCTCCATGATATTCGAGACTCCCAGCACCTCCGCCTTCAATTTGCCGCGCCCCTCGCGCACCAGACGAAGCGCCTCGGCCACCGCGAAGGTTCCGACGCGGTTGTCAAACGCGCGGGCGATGGCCAGGTTGTTGCGCAACAATTCAAACGGGTAGTTCAACGTGATCGGATCGCCAATGCGGATCAACCGCTCCGCCTCGCGCCGGCCGCCCACCCCGATGTCAATAAACAATTCCTCGATTTTCGGCGGTTTGCGGTCCGGGTCGCTCTTGGTCAGGTGCGGCGCGACATTTCCCACGACGCCTTTGACCGGCCCGTTTTTGGAGTGAATGACGACGCGCTGGGCCTTGGTGATGGCCGGATCGATCCCGCCCAGTTTGCGCACATAAATGAACCCCTTGTCGTTAATAAAATTGACCGTCATCGAAATCTCGTCGGCATGGGCGGCCAGCATGAGGCGGGGCGAGCCGCCTTTGTTGATCACCGCGACGGCGTTGCCGTAGGCGTCGGTAAACGTCTCGTCAACGAATGGCTGGACATAATCCAGCCAGACCCGTTGGCCGCGGCGCTCGTGTCCGGAGGGGCTGGGCGTGTTGACCAATTGTTCCAAAAACCGCAGAGACTCTTCGCGCATCGGTCAATTCTATGATTGGCATGGCGACAATCAACCAAAACTTCAAATGGAATTCTGGAAGAACGATGTTCGCACACCCGACTCCCCGGCGGGACCGCGGCGCGGACGGCAGGCCGGCCCTCTCCGCCCCACTGAACCGCCGCCAAAAATTTTGGCTCGAAAACCCATTGACTTGCCGGCTTGGCTGGAGATAATTGGCCATCCGACCTATGGCAAGACTTGTTATTCTCAGCGAAGGGTTGACAGGAAAGACACATGAGTTGAAGGTGGACAAGACCACCATCGGGCGTGTGGATGACAACACGTTCCAAATTGCCGAGCCTTCGGTCTCCAGCCACCATTGCGAAGTATTGCTGCGCGGCTCGGAGGTTGTCGTTCGCGACCTCCATTCCACAAACGGCACCTTTGTCAACGGGCAGCAGGTCACGGCCGAGGCGCCTTTGAAACCGGGCCAAATCCTGCGCCTGGGTCAAATCGAATTGCGCCTTGAAGACGCCGAGGCCAAGCCCGCCGCCGCCAAGAAACTGCCGGATCAAACGATGGTCATTCCGCAAGGCGTCAAACTGGGCGCCGAAACGGCGACGGGCACCAAAGTTGTCGCGTTGGACAAAGGCAGCGGCTTTGCAAAAAAGAGCAACAAAGGGACGAAGATTTTTATCACGGTGGCGGTTGTGGTTTTGGTGTTGATCATCGGCTACATTGTAATCGACATCGGCGGCCACTGACGCCGGCGCCGGCGCGGCGACGGGGCATTCAGCATCCTTGCCTGAGCCAGCCGGCGGCATCGCCAGCCGAATAAGTGACAATGAAATCAGCGCCTGCGCGGCGCATCGCCAACAAAGATTCCAACGTGACAGATCGCTCGTCAATCCACCCTTTCTGGGCGGCGGCTTTGATCATCGCAAATTCGCCGCTTACCGCATAGGCCGCGGTGGGATAGCCAAATTCCGTCTTGACACGATGCAAAACATCCAAATACGCCAGCGCCGGCTTGACCATCACCATGTCCGCCCCTTCGGACAGATCCATGGCGACTTCACGCAGCGCCTCTCGTGCATTGGCCCCATCCATTTGATACCCCCGCCGATCTCCAAACCGCGGAGCCGATTCCGCCGCCTCGCGGAATGGGCCGTAGTAAGCGGACGCGAACTTTGCCGCGTAAGAAAGGATGGGAGTGTTTTGGAAGCCGTGCGAATCCAGGGCAAGCCGAATGGCGGCCACGCGTCCATCCATCATGTCGCTGGGAGCGACGATGTCCGCGCCCGCTTCCGCGTGGCTCACGGCGGCGCGAGCGAGCAATCGCAAGGTGGAATCATTGGCCACGCCGCCATTCTCCACAATGCCGCAGTGGCCGTGGCTCATGTACTCGCAAAGGCAGACGTCCGTCAATACCAGCAATTCAGGTGTTTCCTTTTTGAGCAGGCGCACGGTTTGTTGGACAATGCCGTTGCGGGCGTAAGCGCCCGACGCCCGATCATCCTTCGAATCAGGAATTCCAAAAATCAAAACCGCCGGCACACCCAGGGCATGGGCTTTTTCGGCTTCTTTGGCGAGTTCGTCCGGCGAGAGTTGGAAAACACCGGGCATCGAAGGGACCGCAAGCCGCACTTTGCGGCCGCCGCGGACAAACAAAGGCAAAACCAGGTCGTCGACGCCCAATGTGGTTTCACGCACCAGCCGCCGCAGAGCCGCGGATTGGCGCAGCCTCCGCGGCCGGTAGGACGGAAATTGCGCCAGCGTTCCAAGTGTCATGGCGGAAAGGCTAATTGAAGCAGAATTCGGCGGCAATATCGGAGTAAAGGCGCAGGTGCGGTTACAGTAAAACTGTCGGTCGACGACAATCGGCAAGGCGGTGCTGCCGCGTCAGCCACTGAACTTTGGGTATCTTTTGCCGGATGTTCGCCGCTGATTCGCGCTGATTCGGGAAAGCCCGGAAACCGCGCTTGACAACCCAAGCCATCGTGCTAAGCAACGAAATGGCTGGCGGAAAACTGCCGGCCCGCTATCGGCGTTCGTCGCCGAGAGCAAGAGAGGACGGGCCCACGCCCATCCAAGCTCTTTGAAAGGCAAAGGGAGACCCGGCGGTGGTAGCCGACCGGGAAAGAGGGGGATCGCCGGTGCGTGACAGGCATGCGGGACTCAGAAAAACGCACGCAAAGCACGAGCAACAAGCGGTAACAAGGAGAAAAAAAACACGACCACATCCGGCAGCCCACCCAGGCAACTCCGAAATCCGATAAAATCGCGGTAAATCGCGGTAAATCGCACCGAAAAAAAGAAAAATGGCGCGAAAGAGAAAACCCCGAGGCTGTCGGCGTCAAATTGGATCGCCGCCGATCAATTCAGTCAGCGCGGCGGCGAGGGTTTCAAATTGAGATTGAGTGTTGTAAAGTTGAGCGGAAATACGGAGAAGCCGTTTGGGAAATGCGGGCCAGGGATTTACCGGCGCCTCAATGTTCCAGCGGGCGCGCAGTTGATGCTGGATCGGGTCCAGAAAGAGCGGCGGCGCAAGGATTTCTCCGGAGCCGAGATCGGGTAGTGGAACCGCGGCCATCGAACCGATGCATTCGGGCGGGCATGGAGCGTCAATCTTCAGAGTCTTGCAAAGGATTTTTTGCCCGATTAGCGCCATCTGATGATTACGGGTCATCACTTCGGTCCAGCCTCCCGGAAGCAACGAGCCGCCGAAACGAATCGCTTCAGGAACGCTCAGGCACGCGGTTGGGTCCACGGTTCCGGTCCAACCGAATTCGATGAGAAACCGGCTGCGGTCCTTGCGCGGCGAATTGGCGCCGTGGCTGATGGAAAGCGGACGAATCCGTTGTTGACGTCCGTTTTGCACATGCAGAAAAGCCGCCCCTTTTGGGGCGCAGAGCCATTTGTGACAATTGCCGGTGTAATAGGCGGCGCCCAAATCCTGCAAATCCAGCGGCAGCATTCCAGGCGCGTGCGCGCCGTCCACCAGCGTATCGATGCCGCGGGCATTCAGTTCCGCGACGATGCGCCGCATTGGAAAGACTACCGCCGTTGGGCTGGTGACGTGGTCAATCAGCGCCAGGCGGGTTCGCGGTGTGACGGCATCGAGGATCGCCTCGACAATCTGACTCGGCTCTCGCAGAGGAAACGGCACGGCGGCGACGGCTACTGTTGCGCCGGAGCGCTCCGCGGCGAATTCCAACGCATTCCGACAGGCGTTATATTCGTGATCGGTGACGAGCAACTCCTCTCCGGCTTGGAACCGCAGTGAGCGCAACACCGTATTGACACCGTGCGTGGCATTGGGAACAAACACCAAATCCCGCGCTTTGGCGCCGACGAACGCAGCCAGCGCAGAGCGGGCTTCGTCCAAAAGTCCCTCCAAGGCGCGCCCAAGAAACTCGATGGGATCGGCTTCCATGCGTTCCCGGAGTTGACGTTGAAACTCCAACACGGGACGCGGGCAGCTTCCGAAGGAACCGTGGTTGAGAAAGGTGATTTTTGGCTCAATCGGCCACTGGACTAGATCCATAATTGGGATTTAGGGTTAAACAAAAGTTATTGACGCCGATCAATTGTGGCGCCCGCGGCTGACAACTCATTGCCGAACAAGTCCAGTTGTGGCGGCGGGCCAAGCTTTTTTAATTTTTCCAACTCGGCGCGGGTGCGGGGGCGGTTGCGCACTTTGCCCTCGGGAGTCAATTCGGATTCCTCGAGATTGGCCAAAATCTCCTTGGCGCGCTCGATAACAGTTTTGGGCACGCCCGCCAGGCGCGCCACTTGGATTCCATAGCTTTTGTCGGTGGCGCCCTCGACGATTTTGCGCAGGAAAACAATCTGGTCGTTCCATTCGCGCACCGCCACGTTGAAATTTTTCACGCGCGGCAGGCGGGCGGCCAGTTCCGTCAGTTCATGGTAATGGGTGGCGAAAAGCGTCTTGGCGCCCACGGCGTTGTGCAAATGTTCCACAATGGCCCAGGCCAGGCTCAAGCCGTCAAAGGTGCTGGTGCCGCGTCCGATCTCGTCAAGTATAATAAGACCGCGCCGGCTGGCGTTATTGAGGATGTCGGCCGTCTCGCTCATTTCGACCATGAAGGTCGATTGTCCGCGCGACAAATCGTCGCTGGCGCCGATGCGGGTGAAAATCCGATCCACAAGGTCAATGCGCGCCGAGGCCGCGGGGACAAATGAGCCTGTATGGGCAAGCAGTGTAATCAAAGCGGCCTGGCGAATGAAGGTGCTCTTGCCGGCCATGTTCGGCCCGGTGATGAGCATCAACTGAAGGACCGCCGGGTCGAGAAGCGCGTCATTGGCGACGAACCTTTCCTGCGCCAAACTTTGTTCCAGCACGGGATGGCGGCCCTCGCGAATTTCCAAGACCCCCTTGTCGCCAATTTCCGGGCGGCAGTAGTGGTAAAGCCGGGCGGTTTGCGCGAAGGCGGCAAGCACGTCCAGTTGCGCCAATGCGGCGGCGCTCTGCTGCAAAACGGGCAATTGCCGCAAAACCTGTTCGCGCACCTGCTGGAACAATTCGTATTCCAATTTGACGCCGCGTTCCTCGGCGCCGAGGATTTTTCCCTCCATCTCCTTTAATTCCGGGGTGATGAACCGTTCGCCGTTGGCGATGGTTTGCTTGCGAATGTACTCTGGCGGGATTTTGTCGAGGTTGGACTTGGTAACCTCAATGTAATAACCAAAGACTGAATTGAACCGGACTTTGAGCGAGGCGATGCCGGTGCGCCGGATTTCATCTTGCTGCAAAGTGGCGACCCATTCCTTGCCTTCGCGCATTGCCCGGCGCAATTGATCCAGGTTTGCGTCGCAGCCATCGCGAATAAGCCCGCCCTCCTTCACGCTCAATGGCGGTTCGTCAACTATTGAGCGATGGATTAACTCCACCAAGTCCGGCGCGTCTGAAATCTGGCCGCGCAATTCCTCGATCAAGCCCGGCGGGCGGCCAGATGGACTGGCGCCTTGATGCGGAACGATGGGCAATTCCCGAAGGTGATTGGGGTCGTCGCCCGGCCCCGCTTCGCTTAATTGGCGCAGAATGTTTTTAACCGCCGGCATTTTTTCCAGCGCCACCCGCAAGGAGAGCAAATCGCGTCCATTGCCCGAGCCGATGCTCAGGCGGCCAATGGTCCGCTCCAAATCCCGGACATCGGCCAAGTCGCGGCGGAAGTCGTCCAGCAGCGAACTGTTCTCCAGCCAGCGTTGCACACAATCCCGTCGCCGCGTGATGGATTCCACCGACGCCAGCGGATAGCTCAGCCAATCGCGCAACCGGCGCGCGCCCATGGGCGTTACCGTGCGGTTGAGAGCGCCGTAGAGCGACGCGTTGCGCGGAGCGTCATGATGGAGCGGCTCCAAAATTTCCAGATTGCGCAAGGAGGTCGTGTCCAGCGCCATGAAATCGCGCGACTGATAAAAACCAAGGCGGGTCAAGGCCGAGGCGTCGCGTCGCAGGTGTTGCGTCAAGTAGTGCAGCACCGCGCCGACCGCGCCAACGGCCGCGAGACGGTCCCGCAAGCCAAAACCGTCGAGCGAAGCGACCTTAAAATGTTCGCGCGCCGTGAACAGCGCCGTTTCCGGAGCGAAGACCCAATCTTCGTAAGGATTGAGGACCGAAGAGTTGCTTGACACCAGGCGGGCCAATGGCTCGGCGGCGGCAGGATAAATGATTTCGGAGGGACGAAGGCGCTCCAGCTCGGCGCGCAAGGCGCTTTGGCCGTCCAGTTCGGTGGTTTTGAATTCGCCGGTGGTCAGGTCCACCAGCGCCAGACCGAAAATTTCGCCGCACGGATGGAGCGCGGCGAGAAAATTATTTCTTTCCGGGGCCAGCAGGCGTTCGTCAAAGTGGGTGCCGGGGCTGAGTATCTGGGTCACCTCGCGTTTGACAAGCTGGCCGGGACGGGCCTCTTCCAATTGTTCGCAAACGGCGACTTTTTTGCCGGCCTTGAGCAGCCGGGTGATGTAACTGTTGGCGGCATGAAAAGGAATGCCGCACATTGGAATGTCGCCCCGCCGTGTCAGCGCCACGTTCAGCAATTGCGCGCCGGCCTTGGCATCCTCGAAGAACATCTCGTAGAAATCTCCCACGCGAAACAAGAGCAACGCCTCGGGCGGCAGTTCGCCCTTGATCCGGCGATACTGCGCCATCATCGGGCTGAGTGTCGTCTCGTGGCCCACGCGTCACAAAAGGATGAGTTCCAAAGAAGGCAAAACTTTGCTCACGGCGAATCCTTTTGGGGATCGGGCCGAATCTTGACATTCCGAAACCACACTTCGTCGCCATGATCTTGCAACAGCATGTGTCCGGTGGTCTTTTCTCCAAAGCCTTTGACATTTTTGAACTTGCTACGCGCGACGCCTTCCTTGACGGCGTCGCTTCCCAGTTCGTATTCCAAAACTTTGCGTCCATTGAGCCAGTGTTCGACGTGATTGCCGCTGACCAGTATGCGCGAATGATTATATTCGCCTATTGGACGGAGGACGACATTTGTGGGCGGCAGAACGTCGTAAAAAGCGGCGGTGCCGTGTATTGTGTCAACAAAGCTGGCTGAACGGTCGCCCTCCTGCACATGATGGTAATGTGCATCATCCAACATCTGATATTCATGCCCGAGCGGGCTGCGACGCTCCAAAGATACGAGGTATTTGAGGCCGCTATTGGCATGGGGCGCAAGTTTCCAGTCCCACTGAAGATCAAAATTATCGTAGGACTTTTCGGAGATCAGGTCATGGCCGCCGCGATAACCCGGCGAGACGCGCAGGTGAAGCGCGGCGTCGTCAATCTCCCAGCTTTCAGACGGAGTGGGCGATTTAAAACTCCGCCAACCGTCGGTGGATTTGCCGTCGAAGAGCAAAACCCAGCCTGCTTTTTGCTCGTCGGCAGTCAATTGGTTCAATTCAGAGGACTGGGCGAAAACGAGGCCGGTCCATTGCAGCGCCGCCGCCGCGAACAAAAGCGCAAGCAGAGTTCGCGGCGAATGATCGTTCTTTTCAGGCAGTGAGGATCGCATTCTGAAGATGTGGCGCATAGGCGATTTATAAGGCGCAATCGTCATTTGATTATCATGCTCGAAACATGCTGAGGATGCAAGGCGGTTGCATGGTTTGCGCAAGCGTTCAAAAGTGTTGAAATTCAGGTGGGCGACCATTTCGCGGCTAAAGAGCGGGCTGCTTCGATGCGCTTCAACGTCTCGCCATTTGTGGCGGAGATTTTGCGGGCTTGTTCCGCAAGAGCCGCCAGCGCCGCAATGTCCTTGCGATATTGTTCGCACCGGCGCTGGTAGCTTCGACGGTCCTTGGTGCAGACCAGCGTTTGCGGCGAGCCTTTGCAGTCGGTGACTTGTGTCATATCGAGGTCGTGCTGCACAATCTGCCCGTCCAAATGCTGGCGGCGATCCTGCCGCACGCGGAAGCGGTGCGTCCGCTCCACAGGGTCGTGGGCAAACGCCTGCAATTCCCGGCAATCGGCGCAGGAACAGGAAAGTTTTATGTCCTGGCGCCAATCCGCGGGCGCGACTGGCGGCCGGCCGCGCCGCAGCAGTAGAAACTCGGCACTGTGCTCCCAAAGGCGCTCCACGGCGGCGTCCCGGTGTCGGATCACCGAGATCGCCGGCACCAGAATGGCGACCGGATCGAACACCGCCGGGCGTGAGGCGAATTCCTTCACCGCGGCGGCGCGCAACGCAGGGGCGTCCAAGTCGCCCAGCACGTCCAGCAATTTCACCACGAGGGCCGCGTCCAGCGCGCGCGCTTTCTGACTCACCCGCCAGTCCACCCATTCGTTGGGGCCCTGTTTGCCGATCTCATCCAATTTGCTGACAGCGGCTTTTGCGATTTGGCGCAAGGCTTCCCGGGATTCCTGTTCGGAGCCGTCATCGCCTTTGGAAACGAGCGCAACGAGCAAATCCACGCAATGTCCGTGAAGATGACGCATGTGATGGCGGAACAGGTCGGAGAAAAGGCGCGCGGTCGCTTTGGCGTCCAACAATCTGGCGCCGGCAACGAGGGCGCCGTTGTCGCTGCCATCGTAGTCGCGCGTCACTACTGCGGCTATGAACTCCTCCAGTAACGCGGTGTCGCCGAGTTTATTGAGCAGACGCAACATTCCGTCGCGCGTCTCTGGTGTTCCGGATCCCAGGCGCATGAAAAACGAGGGCGCGGCCGCCCACGCATTCACGACCCGATCGGCCAAGATCACGGCTTCCTGTCGCGCGGTGGAAGGGGCGCCGTTTGAGCCGGCCGCTTCAATGCGTTCCTTCAAGTAAGGCAGCACCGCCCCCACGCCCGCTTGCAGCAGCACCTCGGCGTAACGCTCGCGCCGCCAAATCACCAGGGCCGCGCGATGATAGGATCGCTCGAAACTGGCGCCTTCGTTGCCGCTGGCCTCGGTGAGGCGCTGGTGGTCGGGTTTCTCATTGTCCAGCGCGCCAGTGGGAAGAAGTTCGCCGTCCGCCAGCGGGACATCCCCGAACTCGACTGGGTTGTCGTGCGAATCGCGCCATTGATTGACATAATGCCGTGAGTCGGAAACCTCCACCACTTCGAAGTCCTGGCCGCCCGAATCCGCGCTTTCGCGCCCGACATCGTCGCGATACCATCGGCGGCTGCGCGGACGAAAGTATTTCGGCTCCGCCGGGCCGGACTCCTCAATGTGAACGATGCCCAGGTGCGCCGCACAGCCCGCGCGGTCCGCCGCCTCCGCAAGCACTTTCACGCGAGCCGCGTCCGCGGACTTCAATGCTCCAAATTCCAAACCGTCCGGGCTGTATTGATGTTCGAGCAACCACGCGATCTTGGCCACTGCATCCGGCTCGGAAAGTTTCGCTTCCAGAAACTGCGCCGCCTCCGCGATTTCCCTTTCATAATGCGGAGCTTGCACCGGCTGGCCTTTGCCTTTTGCCCCGCGCTCCTGAATAAGATTATAGACCAGGGAAACCCGGTTGCCTTCGGTGATGGGCCGCACTTCGTGCTCGCAATCCGCGTAGAACGCGACAAATCTCACTTCCGAAACCTCCATGCCGCTCGCGTCCACCACGACCTCGCGCCCAGCGTGGCGAATAACCAGCTCCCCGCCGCGGTGCGCCGACGGCAATGTGATGACCAGCGTGGCGAACATGCCGTCGGACTTTTCGGTGTCGCGATGCGCCAGAAAGAAATCGCCTTGGTCATAGACCAGCAATTTGTAGAGTTGGGCGGAAACCGCCATTCCCTCGCAGCCAAGGCCGGCGACGACTTGCCTAAGAATGCCATCGAAATTCGCCGCCCACGACTTGCCGCCGATTTGCACCTTGTCCGACGGCACCTGCCACACCTTGCGCACTGCTTCGTCGAGGATGGTTGCCTCCCCGCGTCCATAAGGCGCGCGAGTCGCCTGGCCGAGGAGCACGGCGATTTGGGATGGCGGAACGGGAAACGAGAGCACTCCCGCGCCTTCGACATCCACCCTCGGCATTGGAAGTTCGAGCGCGCCAGTCGCGAAAAAATCACCCGCGCGTTCGACGCCGGAAAGCAATTGCTCCAAAGGCTTCAATTCCTCGTTGTATTCGACACGAATAGTTTGATCGGCCATGCGGAAATTAATAAATTGTCCGGCATGAAGTGGCAAGCCGCGCGTCAATGCGGAAAGAGTAAGGCGGGGGTCAAGGAAGGAAAAGCGATAAACCGGCCGCATTTGAGCCGGGTACGGGCGGCACTTGGGTCGCCCGCAAATCGTCAGGCAAAAATCCGAGTTCCTGGCGGCGAAAGGCATTTGAAAGTCTTTCGGTGCGCGCTACTTTCAAGACGGTGGGATAGTGAGCGTATGAAGACTCTCACAATTACCGAAGGACGGGGGCGGCTTGGTTATTGGCTTAAAAAAGCGACGCAGGGGGAAGATGTGGGCTTTGCGTTTGAGGGAAAAATCGTCGCGCTACGGCCCGTCGAAGTGATTTCGGCGGATTACGCCCTTCAGGAATACGGGTTGACCCAGGCAGAGATCAAAGTGGCGGAAAAGCGCATTCAAAAGGGGCATCAAAGGCGCGAGAGAGCGCGGTGAGTTGACGCGATTCACAGGGAGCAAGGATGATTTCCGTGGAACGGGACCTTCAAAACAAGTCGCGCCTCGGCCATTGGGCCACTGAATCCGCGCCCCGGTGCAGTGCGCCGTCAATTTCACCGTCCGAGAGATTGGCGTCGTCGGACCGCTGATTGAACAAAACTGCCCACGCCAGCCCATCCCAACGGCGGACCAATAGAGTGGACGTTCCGGGCAAACTGCCGTTATGCCAAGCCTGCCTTCGCTAGAAATTGCCGGCGGTTTATTGATTTCTTATCACTTGTCGCACGACGCAAGTCGCGTTGTCAATTGATCATGCCTTGTCCAAACACGCTCGGCCGCAGTCCAAACGGGCTTCCCCAAATGCAGTGTTTTTTATTTGATAAAAAAAGTTGAAAACGTCGCTTGACTGTTAGCCCGATGCATGATTTATTAACAGCGGATTAGCAATATAGAATTTTTAGGGCAAACGTGTAAATTTGTTCTTTTTTTGCCCGAACCATTTTCGGCTGCGGTTTTGTACAGACTGGAGCCGAGAAGCCCCTAATCCTACAGTTGTACTAATTCGAAAATTCCCCGGGCTTAGTGGTCACCCTCTGGTCGCTAAGCCCGGTTTTTTTATTTTTATTGGCCGATCCCCAATTCCTTTTTGAGGACGGCGGTTATTTTCTGATTCCAGTGTTCCAGCGCGGCGCGGTCGCGCCCTTCCAAAAGCAGGCGCACCTTCGGTTCGGTGCCTGAATAACGCAGCAAAATCCGGCCGCCGGCTTGTTTAAGGGCCGATTCGGCCTGGGCGGTCACGTCGGAGAGGCCGCGGACTTGTTCCAATGGTTTTCTGTCTCGCACGACAAGGTTGGTAAGCAATTGCGGGAAACGGGTCCAGCAGCCGGCCAGTTCGGAGAGTGGTTTGCCAGTGGTAATCATGACCCGCAGAATCTGAAGAGCCGCCAGAAGGCCATCACCGGTGGTGCCGTGATCGCGGAAAATAATGTGGCCGCTTTGTTCGCCGCCGATGTTGAGGTTATCCTTGAGCATCGCGGCCAGGACGTTTTGGTCGCCCACTGCCGTGCGCACCATTTTGCCGCCGGCGGCCTCAATGGCGGCCTCCAAACCCGCATTGCTCATCACTGTGGCGACCAGCGTGTTGTCCGCCAGGGTTCCATTGCCCAAATGTTCCAAGGCGACGATCGCCAGGATGTCATCGCCATCAATGAGAGTGCCGCGCTCATCGCACAGCAGCACGCGGTCAGCATCGCCGTCGTGCGCCAGGCCGATGTGGGCCTGATGTTCGCGCACGGAGCGGCAGAGGTGATCGGGATGCATGGAGCCGCAATCTTTGTTGATGTTCGAGCCGTCAGGTTTATCACCATACACGATGACTTGGGCGCCCAATTCGCGCAGGACGCATGGGGTGGATTTATAAGCGGCCCCGTGTGCGCAATCCACGACAATGCGCAGTCCTTCGAGCGTCAAGTTTCGCGGGAAGGAACTCTTGGCGTATTCGATATAACGCCCCAAGGCGTCGTCAATGCGCACGGCCTTGCCGATTTCGGCCGCTCTGGGCCGGATGCTTTCAATTTCCCCGCTAAATACCAGCGCCTCGATTTGCGCCTCGATGGCATCGTCGAGCTTGTAACCGTCGGAGCGGAAGAATTTGATGCCGTTGTCATCATAAGGGTTGTGGGAGGCGGTGATGACGATGCCGGCATCGGCGCGCAAACTGCGCGTGACATAGGCCACGCCTGGGGTGGGCAGAGGCCCGATGAACAGGACGTCCACGCCCATTGAGAGAGCGCCCGATGAAAGGGCGTTCTCGAGCATGTAGCCGGAGAGGCGGGTGTCTTTGCCGATGACAATCTTGTGTTTGACCCGGTCCCGCGATTCGGCCCCCAAATTCTTGAAAACGTGCGCCGCGGAACGGCCCAGTTTCAGCGCCGTTTCCGCAGTGACTGGTTCCACGTTGGCGGTGCCTCGAACTCCGTCGGTTCCAAAGATTTTCCTGGGCGGCCTCATAGGTTGGAGATTACTTGGAGATTACTTCCACGTTGACGACTGGGGGATTGATGGAAACCAACGTCACGTCACGGGGAACGTCGGCGTGTAATTCTATATCGCTGGCGCTGCGGGCCTCGATCTCCGTCAGGTCCACATGCACCGTGATATTCGTCTGCGAAACCCCGCGCAGCACCGACTCTTCAGCCATGGCAATGACTTCCACCTGGTTCGGAGCGACCCTGAATAACCGGCTGTCGCCGGGCGTTGCCACAATGGAGACCGGCACATGCGTGTACTTTTGGACCACCAAGTGTTTGACATCCAGTTCCCTTAAATTGAAGTCGTGCTCGATGCTGTAGTGAATGGCCATCCAAATGACCGTGGCCAGCGCAATGGAGAAAAATTTCAGCCAAAAATTGTTCAGAATGAGGGCGCGAAACGGCATGGGCTATTTCTGTTGCAGGTTGGGGACGGCGGACGCCGGCTTGAGGAGCGCCGTGGCAACCGGCTGTGGCAGCCAGTGCCAAAACTTATGTTCCTTGGCGGCTTTGAGCAGGACCGAGGAAAGGAACGCCCGCAATTGCTCGAGCGTCACGCCCCGGACCAAATTTCCCTTGTAGGCGTGTGAAATGGAGCCGGTTTCCTCCGACACCACCACCACCACCGCATCCGTCTCCTCGCTCAAACCGATGGCCGCGCGATGGCGCGTGCCCAACGACGGGTTCAAATCCTGCCGTTGCGTCAGCGGAAAAATGCAGGCCGCGTATTTGATTCGATCCGCTTGAAGGATTACCCCGCCGTCGTGGATTGCGTTGTTCGGAAAAAAGATCGTTTCCAGCATTTCCGGCGTGGCATTGCAATCCACGAGCAGGCCCGATTCGGTGGCTTCCTGCAATTGAATGGATTGCTCAATGGCGATCAGCGCGCCGATCCGAACCTCCGCAAGGCGCTCGACGGTTTGAATGATCACTTCGATGTTTTCGCGCTGCTCGCGATTTGTGGTGAATAGCGGATGCGTGCCCACCTCCGCCAGAATGCGGCGCAGCTCCGGCTGGAATATGATCAGCACAGCCACCGCGCCGAACGTGACGAATGAACGCAACAACCAGCTCAGAACTTCCAGGCGCAACATCAACGCCAGCACGGTCAACGTCAGAATCAACAGAATGAATCCATAGACGACCGGCGCTCCCCGCGTGCCGCGCACGAACTTGAAAGAGTAATATATCCCGATCGACAGGAGGGCAATTTCCAGGATCGGCCGCCACCCTTGAGCCGCGCTATGTAAAATTTCTTCCATTTATGAGTCTCGGGTCCTTGCGGCAAACCGGATTCCAGTCTGGCAAAAACCACTATTTCAGACACCTTTTAACCGCGCCCAAATCCGCCAATGGCTTCAGTTATCCGCAAGGCCTGCCGCGTCGCGGCCACGTCATGGGCGCGGATAATCTGCGCGCCGTGGCCCACAGCCCAGCAGGCGCAGGCCACGGAAGCCCCCAGGCGCTCTTGCACCGGGGCGTCCAGGAGACGCCCTATGAATGATTTACGGGATGCTCCCAGCAAAAGGGGGCGCTTCCATTCTCCAAAACGGCGCAGTTGCCGGAGCAATTCCACATTGTGCTCCGGTCGTTTCCCAAAACCAATCCCCACATCCAGCACCACCTCCTCTGGATTGACACCGCAGAGGGCCAAACGTTTCAAACGTTCGCCAAAAAATTCATTCACCTCGCCCGCCACATTTTGATAAATCGGGTTTTCCTGCATCGTTGGCGGCGAGCCTTGCGTATGCATGAGCACATAACCGGCCCCGCTTTTGGCTGCCAGACGCCAAATTTCGTCATCGTTGCCGCCGGGGCCGATGTCGTTGATAATGCTCGCGCCGGCCTCAATGGCCGCCCGCGCGCCCGCCGGTTTTACCGTGTCAATTGAAAGCGGCACGCGGATTTGACCAGCCAATTCCTCAATCACTGGGAGGACTCGCCTTAGCTCCTCGGCTTGGCTGACTGGCTGGGCGCCGGGACGCGAGGATTCACCGCCAATATCAATAATGTCCGCTCCCTCCGCAACCAACCGCAGCGCATGCGCAACGGCCTCTTCGGGCTTCACGAATTGTCCGCCGTCGGAGAATGAATCCGGCGTAACATTGACGACTCCAATCACCAGCGCGGGGCGGGGAAAAGCGAAGTCAAATTGCCGGGCGCGAAACAGCATATCCGCCTCCAAGGTGGCACAAGAAGAGAAACTTCAAACCCCAATTTTCAAATTTTGGAGGGAAATTCCATCGGGTGCGCAAGTTCCAGAATCTCAATCTCAAGGATAAGTGGCTGGCCCTCAGTGACGAGAGGTTGTTCGATGGACGAATGCTTGCTCAGCAATGACAATTCCATCCGCTGCAAAGCCGTTTCAATCCTTTTCAATGCCCGGCCGCGCACGACGACCTCGTGGGCGGCAAAGACCAGGCGCAACCGCTGGTCATCTCCCTGCACCAGACACTCCGCATAACGGAATTCAGCGAAAGGCAGCAACAGGGACCGTTCGGACGAGACTTCGACACGAAGACCGCGCGCATTCGGGTCGGCCGCCCAGCACACGGGCGCTTTGGTGCTTGTATTGTTATATTGGTTTTGACTAGACATCGCGCCCTTCCCGGGAGAATTCTCTCATTCACCACTTTACGTTCGCCGCATGCATTTGTCGATTCTCGAGTGGATCTATTTTTGGGCGGGGAGTTTCTTGCGCCTCTGCAAGCGGCGGCGGCGTTTCATTGATCCCTCCCCAAAAGACGCCAGGCAGGTTGACCGCCTTCATGAAGGCCGAAAAACTCACAGGTTTGACCACGTAGGCGTTGACGCCATATTTGTAAAACTCGATTGTATTCATCAGGCCGCCAGTTTGTTTGGAAGTGAGAAGTAAAATGTGGCCCCGTCGTTTACGGCCCCTTGCGCCCAGGTCCGGCCGCCGTGGCGTTGAATGATGCGCTGGACGTTGGCCAGGCCGATTCCCGTGCCCTCGAACTCGCCCTGGCTGTGGAGGCGTTGAAAGACGCCGAAGAGTTTGTCGGTGTATTTGGGATCGAAACCGGCGCCGTTGTCGCGAATAAAGATCACCGTCTCACCGTCGCCGCCGGGAAGGCAACCGATTTCGATTTTCGCCTCGGCCTTCGCTTCGGTGAACTTCACCGCGTTGGAAATCAGATTTACCAGCGCCATGCGAAGCAAGGCGGCGTCGGCCTGCACCGCGGGCAATTGGTTGATTTGCCAGAGGATGTTTCGCTCCTTTGAATCGGCCTGAAAATCACCCACCGTCTCCCGGACCAAGTGGTCGAGGTTGACCTCTGACTTTTGCAATTCCGCGCGCCCAAGGCGCGAGAAGCCCAGCAGATCGTCAATCAAAGTTCCCATCCGCTTGGCGGCGCGCAAAATAGTTGTCAGATGGCAGAGGCTTTTTTCGGAAAGCGATGGGCCGGCGTCTTTCTGCAATAAACCCACGTAGCCCAGGATATGGCGCAACGGCGCGCGCAAATCATGCGAGACGGAGTAACTGAACGCTTCCAACTCATCGTTGGCCGTTTGCAGTTGGGCGGTGCGTTCGACGACGCGGTGCTCCAGTTCCGTGTTGAGGAAGCGGATGCGTTCCTCCACCTGTTTGCGTATTGTAATGTCGCGGACGTTGCATTGGATGACGTTGCAGTCACCCACCTGGTACACGTTGCTGACAAATTCGACCGCAATGCGTTGCCCGCCTTTAGTTTCCAACGGCAGATTATCGTAGCGGATATATCCTTGATGCTGCAATTCCTCGAACTTGGCCTTGTTGGACATCGTATCCCTGAACGGGCCAAGCTCCCAAACGGGTTTGCCTACCAGTTCCATGTGCGAGAAGCCCAGCATGTCCGTTAGGAAAGGGTTGGCGTCGCTGATTCTCCCGGTGTCGGCTTCCAAAATCAGGATGCCGTCCTGCGCCGCCTCGAATAACCGCCGATAGCTAAGTTCTGAGGCGCGAACCGTCTGTTCTGTCCGCAGCTCCGCCCGCTTTGACCGCGCCTCCGCCTCCTGGATCCGGGCCTCGTACGCAGGCGCATTAGCGTCGAGCCGCCTCTTTGCCTCGTCTTCGCCCGGAACCGCGGCTTGGCCGGAACGCCCGGGCTGTGTTGGCCCGGGCTGTCGGCCGTAATAATTTGTGGAATCCATTCATCAAGAATAGCCGGAAGATGGCCGTTGCGCTATCAGGTGTTGACAGCAGTAACTTATACGGGACATCCGCTTGAGGCGCCCGTCCCTGGAGAGGAAAGGACCACGATAAAGCAACCCGCTTTTCAATGACCGGGCGGGTTCCCATGCTGGGCGGCAACTCTTCAATTAGGAGCCGTTACGAAATAAGGTTTACCGTCTGGCTTGTTCTTTTGGCGTCGGGCTGCGTTGCTCTCTCGTTACAGATTCATTCGGATATGCGCCTCGCTCGCGCCTTGCCCAACGGCAAAATCCCCGCGCCATACTGTAAACCTTATTTCGTAACGACTCCTTAGTCACTATAGCGCAACGGCTTTACCATGTGTCAAGCAGTGCGCTTGACCAGGATGTAACGAACCCGCCAAGGAGCAGGCGCAAGCTGAATAAATCTGCGGTAATCCGCGTGTTCCGCGGGCAAAAAATGCGTTCCTTTCCCTCAACTTAGGTAGGCGTCTCGTCTGCCGGTTTGCGGGGCGTCCCGCCCCGTTTCCCCCGCGCAAACACGGCCAGGATGCCCGTCTAACCGGCAGGTCAGTCACCGATGCGTGTTTGCCAAAATTGACCGACAGTTTTAATCGCACTTCCTTGGCGCCAGTTCCGCATGAAATTCCTGCACACTCTTGACGCCGTAGCCGCTTTTTTTCAAGGCGGCGATGCCCAAGGCCGCCGCACGGGCGCCGCCAAGCGTGGTCATAATCGGCGTGCCGATGTAAACTGCGGTTGTGCGAATCTTCACCTCGTCGGCGCGCGGAATTTGACCGGCGGGCGTGTTGATCACGAGCTGGATTTCACGGTTTTTAAGCAGGTCCAGCGCGTTGGGCCGTCCCTCGGAGAGCTTATAGACGCGGGAAACCTTCAAACCGGCTTCTTCCAGGACTTTGGCAGTCCCGGCGGTGGACACAATTTCAAATCCCAAGTCCGCGAATTGCCGTCCCACCTCGGCCACATGCTGCTTGTCGGCATCGCTTACGCTGATGAAAACGCGCCCGCTCAACGGCAACGGCGCGTTGGCCGCCATTTGAGATTTGGCATAGGCAATGCCCAGGTCGTTGTCCAACCCCATCACTTCGCCGGTGGAGCGCATCTCGGGTGAAAGCAAAATGTCCTGGCCATGAAAGCGATTGAATGGAAAAACAGATTCCTTGACCGCCCAATAATGGCTCCAGATTTCCCGCGTGAAGCCAAGGTCCGCCAGCCTCCTGCCGGCCATCACCTGCGCCGCCAGTTTGGCCAGGGGCACACCGATGGCCTTGCTCACGAAAGGGACCGTTCGCGAAGCCCGCGGGTTGACCTCAAGCACATAAACCGTCCGGCCTTTGACGGCGTATTGCACATTCATCAGGCCAATGACGCGCAATTCGCGCGCCATCGCGTGCGTGTGTTCACGCATCAATTGGATGACCTTTTCGTCCAGAGTGTGCGGGGGCAATACCATCGCGGCATCGCCGGAATGAACGCCGGCGAATTCGATGTGCTCCAGGAAACCGCCAATGACGATGGTTCCGTCTTTGGGATCGGCAAAGTGTCCAACGTCGGCAATGCAATCAACGTCCACCTCGGTCGCGTCTTCCAAAAATTTGTCCACCAACACCGGCCGGTCCGGCGCCGCCTCGACTGCAAACCGCATGTAATGATTCAATTCGGCGTCGCTATAGACAATTTGCATGGCGCGCCCTCCCAAAACGAAGGAGGGCCGCACCAGCACGGGATAGCCGAGCTTGTGCGCCGCTTCGATGGCTTCGGCTTCGTTTGTGGCCAGGCCGTTGGGCGGCTGCGGGATTCCAAGTTTAGTGAGCATGGCGGCGAAGAGCTTGCGGTCTTCGGCGATCTCGATGCTTTGCGGCGAGGTTCCAATGATGTTGACGCCGTTCTTTTGCAAGCCGAGCGCGAGGTTGAGAGGAGTCTGGCCGCCAAATTGGGCGATGGCGCCCCAACATTTCTCGCGCTCGTAAATGTGGAGGACATCCTCCAATGTCAGAGGCTCGAAGAAAAGTTTGTCGCTCGTGTCGTAGTCGGTGGAGACGGTTTCGGGATTGGAATTGACCATCAAGGTTTCAAAGCCGTCCGCCTTCAGGGCAAAAGCCGAGTGAACGCAGCAATAGTCAAATTCGATGCCTTGCCCGATTCGATTTGGGCCGCCGCCAAGAATCATGATTTTGCGCCTGGCGCCGGGCTTGATCTCGTCGTCCCCGCAATCGTAAGTCGAGTAGTAATAGGGCGTGTAAGCCTCGAACTCCGCCGCGCAGGTGTCCACCAGGCGGAAGCTGGGCGCCAGGCCAAATTGCTTGCGCAACGCGCGGACGCCATCCTCGGATCGGCCGGTCAACCAGGCAATCTGCCGGTCTGAAAATCCGAGCGATTTGGCTTTGGCTAGAAGGTCACGATTCATGTTTGGCGTTCAAAAGCCGCCCCAGTAAGCCTAAAAGAATGAAGAATGCAAAATGCAAAATGCAGAATTACGCGGCTCGGACGGCACTTCACTTTGGGAGGGCGAGCCTCCGGCGAGCCGTCCAATCCAGTCACGGCTCGCGTGGACGCTCGCCCTCCCAATCTCATGAACTCTCCCAACAATCATCGTGGTTTCTTCCTTGCTTGAAGCGTCTCCACAGCGGGACCGGGAGAGATCCCGAAATTACTTTTATTAAAATGCCCCCTTTCCAACGTCTAACGAAATGAAATAGAAATTCCTAAAGCGATATGAAAATCATCACCAAAACGCCGCTCACCCGACGGCAATTCCTGCGCAGTGCCGCTTTCTCCGCGGCGACTTTCTCGATTGTGCCGGGCGCCGTCCTGGGCTTGCGCGGCGCCACTCCTCCCAGCGAGAAATTGAACCTGGCTGGCATTGGCATCGGCGGCCAGGGCGCCTTCGACCTCGGTCAATTAAAAAGCCAGAACATCATCGCGTTGTGTGATGTTGACAAGGATTACGCCGCCAAGACGTTTAAGCGTTACCCGGGCGCCCGTCAATTCACCGACTATCGGAAAATGCTCGATGAGGTCAAAGAGATTGACGGAGTGGTGATCGCCACGCCGGATCATCACCACGCTTTCGCGTCAATGGAAGCCATTCGTCGCGGCAAGCATGTCTATTGCGAAAAGCCGCTGACGCACTCCGTGTGGGAGGCGCGACACCTGGCCGAGGCGGCGCGGGCCGCAAAAGTGGCGACGCAGATGGGCAACGGAGGACAGGCTTCCAGGGAGACCCGCCGCCTTTGCGAATATGTCTGGGCCGGCGCCATCGGTGACGTGCGCGAAATTCACATTTGGACGGACCGGCCTTCCAACGGCCTATTCGCCGAGTACTGGCCTCAAGGAGTCGCGCGACCGAAAGACACGCCGCCGGTTCCCGCCTCGCTCGACTGGGATCTGTGGCTCGGCCCCGCCCCCTCGCGGCCTTACAATCCGGCCTATCTGCCCTTCAAATGGCGCGGCTGGTGGGATTTTGGCACGGGCGCCCTGGGCGATATTGGCTGCCACACGATGGACCCGGTTTTCCGCGCGCTCAAACTTGGCGCCCCGATCACCGTGCAAGCCACTTCCACCCGCGTGAATGAGGAGAGCTTTCCGGAGGGTTCGATGGTCACCTATCAATTCCCGGCGCGCTCCGCGCAAACTCAAGCCATCAACCGCCACATCCGAGGGCTGAGCGGCGCGGCGGCCGGCGCAATCGCGATGCCTCCATGCAAGCTGGTTTGGTATGACGGAGGACTTCGACCGCCGAGGCCGGAGGGCCTGCCGGACGGCAACCAGATGGGCGCCAATGGACGCATGCTCGTTGGTGAAAAAGGCTTTATCCTCAACAATTCCGTTTATCCCGGAGAATGCGCCAGAAGCGTCGCTGACTTGCCGCGGACCATCCCGCTTTCTCCAGGGCACCATCGCGAATGGGTCGAGGCCTGCAAGGGCGGCCCGCCGGCAGGCTCGAACTTTGATTGGGCCGGCCCCCTGACGGAGGCCGTGCTGGCGGGCAACGTCGCCTTGCGCGTCCAACTCCGCGAAGAACTGACCTATTGCAGGCTGAATTGGGATTCCGCCGCGCTGAAGTTCACGAATGTTGACGACGCGAATAAGTTCCTTCGCAACGATTACCGCGCCGGGTGGACTTTGTAGCGCTGAGTGTTGTTGTCTATCTTTTTGCGGTTTTTTTAATTTGCTTGTCAGCTCGCGTGCGCCGATTTAACGTCGGCTGGTCGGCAAACCCAAATGATTGAATTAATTCAATTTCCATGGAGCCCTTTTTGCCTCGTGCAACGGCGCCTGTTGGAATACTCGGGCGCTGCTTTCAAAATCACCAATATTCCGCCGGGGGATCGCTCACTGGTCTGGCGTCTGACCCGCCAGCGTTATTACGGGGTTCCGATAGTCAGGGATGGCCGCACGGTGGTTTTTGAGACCAGCGATTATACCCAGGTGGTCGCCAAATACCTGGACGCGAAATTCCAGCTAAATCTTTTTCCAAAACCCTGGGCGGGAATCGACCGGATCATCTGGCACCACATTGAAGACCAGATCGAAGATGTTTGTTTCCGGCTCAACGAGGTTTTTTGGCAGGAATTCGTTCCCAAAGCCGGACAGCTCTCTTACCTGCGGCACAAGGAACGCAAGTTTGGGCGCGGTTGCATGGATCAATGGCGCGCCCGCCAGGCGACACTTCTCGAACAATTGGCCGAGCGCCTCGTTGCGTTCGAGTTGATGCTCGCCGAGCGCCCGTTTCTCCTTCGTCCGGAACCGCACTTTGTTGATTTTGACCTCTGGGGCATGCTGGCCAATTTTCTTTACTCCGGCCACTATCAATTGCCCGCCATCCATACCCGTTTGAACGATTGGTATGCGCGCCTTTCCAAACTGAAAAAAGCGGATCTCCACAGTGAAAAACTACATTCTTGACACCAATGTCCTCCTCCACGATCCCAACTCCCTTTTGCGCTTCCAGGACAACTGCGTCCTGATTCCAATCGAAGTCCTCGAAGAAATTGATCGCTTCAAGCGGGAATCCTCCGAACTGGGCCAGAACGCCCGCACGGTTTCGCGCAATCTTGACGCCCTGCGCCAAAAGGGCCACCTCAACAAAGGAGTAAAACTGGAAAACGGAGGCAAGCTTCGCATCCTCATCCACAACCCCGCCGACGGTCCCCCGCCCTTTTTGGGCGACAGCGTCGACAGCCGGATCGTGGCCCTGGCCTTGGCCATCCAAAAGGCCGAGCCAAAAAACGCCGTCATTCTCGTCACCAAAGACATAAATCTCAGAATCAAGGCCGACACCCTGGGCCTCCAGGCCGAGGATTACGAAAGCGACCGGATCCCGCTCACGGAGCTTTACACTGGGATGACCGAGCTGAGCATTAGCACCGAAAAAATGTCGCGCTTCCGCACCGAGGGCGAGCTGGAGCTTAACGGCGGCGGCAAATACTTCCCCAACGAATACTGCACACTGGTCGAAGCCGCCAATCCCAAGCGCACTGCGCTGACCAAAGTGGACCCCACAGGCGCCAAGTTGGTCCCAATCCTGGACTGCCGCGAGGGAGTTTGGGGCATCAAACCCCGCAATCGCGAACAACATTTTGCCTTCGACGCCCTGCTTGACGACCGCGTCAAACTCGTCACGCTGATGGGCAAAGCCGGAACAGGCAAGACACTCATGGCGATGGCCGCCGGCCTCAAGCGCACGGTGCTGGATCGCGAGTTCCGGCGGTTGATCGTCGCCCGTCCCACTGTCCCCGTGGGGCGCGAGCTGGGTTTCCTTCCGGGCACGCTGGAAGAAAAACTCAGCCCGTGGATGCAGCCCATCCATGACGCCTTGGAATTGTTGAGCGATTTGAACATGGGCTCCGATCATCGCCGCAGCACCGACCTGATGCGCTCGGGGACGATTGTGGTCGAGGCCCTCAGTTATATTCGGGGGCGAAGCATCGCCCACCAATTCATGGTGATTGATGAGGCGCAAAATTTGACGCCGCTGGAGGTCAAGACGATTATCACCCGCGTCGGCCAGGCCACAAAAATCATTTTCACCGGAGACCCCTATCAAATCGACAATCCCTACGTGGATTCCACTTCCAACGGTTTCAACTACATCATCAGCAAATTCCGCGAGCACGCCATCGCCGCCCACATCGAATTGCAAAAGGGCGAACGCTCCGAGCTGGCCGAATTGGCGGCAAACATTTTGTAGCCGGCCGGCTCGCGCTTTGGAACGGGGGCCAATGATTTCTATTTGACCGTGTTCCGACCTGCGCGTTGAGATGGCGCGCGTTTTTCGGCGCCGCATATTTGACGCCCTCAAGGGACGGCTGCAAGCGCGGCGTTCAAGCGCGCCGTCTCGCCGGGCTTGACGGATAACTTTGTTGTTTTTTCGCCGGAGCGCACCCTGCATAAACCTCCGTTGCGATTGCTGATTTGGGCGGACTCAAGTTTTCCGTCTTTCCATTCCATGCTCACCTCATATCCGCCGCGGGCGCGCAGACCTTGCACGGATCCATTTGGCCATTGCGGCGGCAAAGCGGGCAGCAAACTGATTTCCCCGGCGTGGCTCTGAAGCAATGCTTCGGCAACGGCGGCGGTGAAACCAAAGCTCGCGTCGGATTGATTGGCGCCGGCATTGTGCAAGTTGGCGGCCGGCGCTCGATTTACATACGCATGGATGAGGGAACCGACTTTGTCGCCGTGCTCAAGGCGCGCCCACATGGCGATGCCCCAAGGAAGCGGAAACCCGCCCCGCGGCGGATGCGCTTCCATCCACTTTTGATACGCGGCCGCAAAGTCAGGATTGCCGCGCAGCGTAATCGAGTTTCCCGGGAAAAATGGAAAGTTTGGCGAGACATTGTGCCCTTGAGGACCCGGACGCCAGTCTTCAATCCATTCCTGGACGAAACCGGATTTGCCAATCTGATAGGGCGGGATTTTTGTCAGCGCGGCTTCCAATTGATTGCGAAAGCGGGCGTCCAAGCCCAGGGTTCGGCTGGCTTCAATGCAATGCGGAAACAATTCGCGGATAATCCCGACATCCATCGTTGGCGACGGCGAAAGGAAAGACATTTTTCCCCCGCCATCCAGATAGCCGTGTTCCGGTGACATTGAGAAAGGCGTGACCAGCCAATGATGTTTGGGTTCTTCCACCATGACTTCGAGCAGGAACCGCGCGGCGCCTTTCAGCGCCGGGTAATACTCGCGGAGAAAGTTCGTGTCGCGGGTGAAGGCGTAATGTTCCCACAAATGCTGGCAGAGCCACGCGCCGCCGACCGGCCACATGCCAAATCTCGCCGCGTCCACCGGAGCGGTGCCGCGCCAGAGATCAATGTTATGATGTGTCACCCAGCCGCCGCGGCCGTAATACGTTCTGGCGGTTTCGGCGCCATTGACGGAGATGTCTTTGATCATGTCGAACAACGGCTGCGCGCACTCGGACAAATTGCAGACTTCGGCGGGCCAATAATTCATCTCCGTGTTGATGTTGATGGTGTACTTGGAACCCCATGGCGGATTCACCGTTTCGTTCCAGATGCCCTGCAAGTTGGCCGGTTGTCCGCCCGCGCGACTGCTCGCCGCCAGAATATAACGTCCGAATTGAAAGACCAACGCTTCCAGATTTGGGTCTGACCCGCCGGCGCGAAATGCTTTGAGCCGCTCGTCAATCGGCTTCTCGTTCATCGAAGCATCACCGACATTCAAACGCACTCTGCCCATCAATCCGCGAAAATCATTCTCATGCCGGCGACGCAGCGTGGCATAATTTTTTTTCCCGCCGCGCGAGAGAATTTGCTCGCAAATGGCGGCTGGATTGCCGTTGATGTTCGTGTAATTTATGTGACTCGTCGCGGTCGTCAGGAGGAACGTGACGGCGTCCGCTCCGTGAATGCGCAAACTGTCGCGCCCACTCTCGGAACTTCCGCCCTCCGGTTGCGCCCACAGCGCCGTTTCGAATCTCAAACCTCTTCCCTCAACCGGCGCAATCAGCCAATTGCTCTGCGAGCCCTCCTTCCATGCGCCATCCATCACCAGCTTGCCCGGTGTCGCGGTCACGGTGTCAAGGTATGGACTTTTCAGTTGCGCCTCAACGGAAACGCGCCCGGGTTTGTCACCGCTGACGCGCACAACCATCACGCGGTCCGGGTGGGACATGAAAACTTCGCGCGTCAGAACCGCGTCGCCGACGGTATAACTGACTTTCGCCACGCCCGTTTCCATGTCCAACTCGCGGTGATAATCCTGGGCATTGTCCGCGCCGTCAAATTTGAGCAGCAAATCGCCTATAGGCTCGTAAGCTTGCTGCGCCTTGGGAATTCCCCAAAAATGGTCATCGGCCATTTTCTCGGCCTCCTGAAATTTTCCGGCAAAAACCAGATCGCGAATTTGCGGAAAGTAGTGGATTGCGTTGGTGTCGTTGTAATCATGCGGGCGGCCCGACCAAAAACTGGATTCGTTGAGCGCGATGCGCTCCTGCCGGATGCCGCCGAAAACCATCGCGCCCATGTAGCCGTTGCCGATCGGCATGGCTTCCAGCCATTTTTCGCCGGGGTGGCGATACCAAAGCACCATGTCGCGTTTTTTCGCTTCTGATGTTTGGTTGGCCGTGGATGATTCGCCCGATGGCGCGGACTTCAGCCCGACGCTGTTGACGGTGATGACAGTGTGAGGATAATTTTCACCAGCTTCGGCCGGCGCATCCGCATCACCGATCCTCAAATAGCTTCCGGCGGACTGACTCGTTCCGACGCAAAGAAGCGCGCAAATGGCGAACCCCACGAGCGTGATGAGCTTGGCGGGCGTCAGTTTGGAAGCGCTGATCAACTTTATGCGGACACCCATGTGATTATTTTAATCCTCCGCCGCCCGCTAGCATCTTCTCCAGCCGAGCAGACGCGCGGGAAGGAACAGCACCGCACCCGCCAATGCGAAGAGCGCGCTCACCGTAATGCCGATAAGCCGCAATGGAATCGACACCAGCCAGACGACGGGAAATAGAATCAGGGCCAGCAGCGCCACGGGCCGGCAAAGCACACATAGAATGCACCACCCGACAAAAAGAATCAGAGCTTTCATATTTCCATCATTTCATATCATGGCCCGCTGTCAACGGCAGTCTGACGGCGATACGCTTCGGCTTGCTGGAACCCGCCCACTGTCGGCTGACCTCGCCACAAATAGCAGAAGCCAGGATGATTGCACACAATATCATTGCCGATGGGTTTCCTAATGCAAAATCCGGGTTCAAGCCGTATCGCGCAAACCGCTGCCGCCACTTCATGACAGTATTGGGACGAGTGTGACAGAGGCGAGTAACTTATTCGCACCGTCGCCAGCCAGCTGTGGGGCGGGCATCCTGCCTGCCGGTT
>VFSW01002673.1_pt1 | contig 26871 bp, 18 predicted proteins | sample 5358111 | NCBI WGS metagenome assembly VFSW01 (sample SAMN11554181, study PRJNA540505) | mine drainage metagenome | isolation source: sediment from site ElyBrook_90M | place: USA: Ely Copper Mine, Vershire, VT | collected 2017 | reverse complement strand
GGTTTCCGGCAAGGTCCGTCAGGGACCCGGCCAGCATTGGTTTCTCCGCCTCCGCAACGTGAGGGCGGAGTTTCAGACAGGCGCTATGAAAGAGCCCGTCCGCACTCATCCACAATCAGAGCTTGAGGAACGCTTCTCAAATAAAGCCGGATAAAATCAAACTGCCTCCTTGCGAATCTGCGGCTTGCCCGAAGAGCAGTCCGCCACCCCCCGGTATTCGCATACTGAATAAAAGGTCCGCCCACTCCTAAGGGACTCGACCAAGGCTTCCGCCTCGCTTTGAAGCTCGCGGTCAAGCGCCGGGTCGCCCCCATGACTGCCTTCCCGGGCGAGAAAGAACCGGGCCCGGACGCCATCCGCCTCAGCCGCCGCTCTTCGTTTGAGCTCAACACTACGAAGGGAATGGCGCTTCCATGGATCGTTCCGAGTTTTGGCACGGTCACATGCCAGGCGCTCAGGATTTCGAGCAGCATCGCCTCGAACGCCTGGTCCACCTTATCGATCTCATCGATCAGCAGCACACAAGGCTTTTCTTGATAACGCAAAGTCCTGGCGAGCGGCCCTTCGGAGAAAAAATCGAGTGAATGCAGCCGCTTGCGAATGACTTCCCAGTCTTCCCCCAAGCGCTTGCCCTGTGTCTCAAGGAACAGGCGCTGTAAGGCCTCGTCGAACCTGCCAATGGCCTTTTCTTCTGTGATCCCCTCGTAACACTGGAGCCGCTCGACGGCTGTGCCTGCGGCTTCGGCCACAGCATAGGCCAGTTCCGTCTTGCCGCAGCCGGGCGGGCCTTCGACCAGCAAGGGCTTTTCAATCCTCGTGGCAAGATAGACTACTTCGAGGGTCACCGGGTCGATCACGTAGCGGGCAGCCCGAAGTTTTTCCGAGAGTTCTTGGACCGAAGCGAACATCACAACGCTGACACTACAGCCAGAACAGCGATCCTGCCAAAACCGGCAGTCGCTCGTGCGGCCCGAGGGCCGGAATAGAGCCGCTTCTGCCGATCCCCGCGGCACGCAGAACCGGGTGTGAACAATCTCTTGCTACGGTTTCGTAAGGGCAGGAGAGATGAAACGGTCCCGCGCTGGGTCATTCGAGCGGCGGGGAACCGGGTGTGAACAATATCTTGCTACAATTTGCCTTTCTCTGGCGGCGTCTTGCAGCCGGCTGTGTCTTCCTTAGACTATCCTGCCGCCATTCCTGATTGAGCCTTCGCCGTCGGCCGGCCCTTGCCTCCTTTACAGGCCGATAATTTTGACAGTATGAGGCGTCCAGACGCAGACTGGCGGCGTGGAATCACTTCTCAATCGCCTTCGGGCGTCGCTTCGTGCCCGCGAGCTACCCCAGGGCGGCTGGGCGTTTCTTCGCGGGTATTTCCAGATGGCGCCTGAGCCAACCTGCCTGGCTCTGTTGGCATTGCGCTCAGAACGGTCCGTAGACGCCAATATTCTGGTCGATGCACAACGCTCTGATGGAGGGTGGGGAGCATTCGCTGACGATGCCCAGGCATCGGGACTTACTGGCCCGGCATTGCTGACGCTGAATACGCTTGGGACTTTCGAACCCACCCAAAGCCGCGCAGTCCGCTGGCTGCTGAATCATAGAGGCAAAGAAGCAAGCTGGCCTTGGAGGTGGAAGTTCCGCACCAGGGGCACCCGTGTCCGCTTTGATCCTGACAAATTCGGCTGGCCCTGGCAATTCGGCACGTGTAGTTGGGTCGTCCCGACGGCGTTTGCGGTGCTCGGGCTTAAACAGAGCTTCCCCCGCCGTCGGCCGCACAAGGTAGCTTTTCGCATCCGGCGTGGTGTGGAAATGCTCTTGGGCCGCGCGTGTCCGGGTGGCGGGTGGAATGCGGGCAACGGCTTTGTATACGGAAGCCCAATGGCGCCGCATATCGACGCGACCGCCGTAGCAGTCCTGGCGCTTCAAAGCGAACCGCCAACCGAGATCCGCACGCGCAGCCTAGCATGGCTTGAGCACGAGGCATGCGCCTGCCACGCCCCGTGGAGCCTCGCTTGGTCTATCCTTGCTCGCAACCTCTACGGCTACCCCGTGAAATCGTTCCAGCAAAGCCCCGGGAGCTTGGCGGAATCGGATCCCTTCGATGACACGGCGACATTGGCCGTTGTTGTACTGGCCCTCGATTGTACGAACTTTGGAAACCCTTTCAAGGTGCTGCTATGGCCCGCTAGATGTATGCGCAGGATCGCTTTGGGGAGCCACTCGAGTTGCGGCTTCGGCGCCGTTTCTTGTGCCGCGCTACGACAGTGACTGCAGGCCAAAATGTCCACGTGTTGCTATTCTGCCCGCCAAAGAATACTCGCTGGAAAATTTCTCGGTAACCTGCTGCCCGACCGGATCGACCAACTGGCCGCGCCGCTCATTCCTCCTGATGTTCCATTCGAAACCGTGCCAGAGTTCGAGCACCTGCGTGCCAGTCACAGCGCTGCGGTGTGAAGGCCCACAAACCTCTCGGCCGATTGCGAAGAGATCTGTCTCGACTACTGCGGCCTCTCACTGTTTTTCCTCCCGCGGCTTGACTTATAGTGCAAGCTTCCAGAAGTCCATGCACATATTACCTGAGCGACGCGGCAAGACGGCCCTCGCCGGTGGTGGCGCCTCGGGTAGTTTCCGAATCAGCCGTCACCCGTCCGGAGCGCGCAGGTTGGTAAACGCTGGGCGACAAGGCAGGATTTATGCCGTCGCACTCCGTTTTACCATCTCATTGTGCCCATTTCGGGAACATGATAAGATGTGGTTGTGCGCGTCATTGCCCGGAATACTCTTGTTCGGTTCGTTGCGAGGCTGGCCGGCCATAAGGACTACCGCGTGGTGAAGGCTGCTCTGGGCGCTTGGTTCCACGAAGCCAGACAAGCGGAATGGAAAACGCCAGCCGATGTGAAGGAGTATTACAGAAACGCCAGCATCGTAGGGGCTGACCGGGTGGTGTTTAATATCAAGGGGAATGACTATCGCCTGGTTACCGCGATCGACTACCGTCGCGGCGTAGTGTTTATAAAATGGCTCGGTAGCCATAAAGAGTACGACAAGATTGATGTGAGGACGGTGCAGTATGCAGATCAAGCCCATCAAAACTGAAGCCGACCACGCGGCGGCGCTCCGTGAAATCGAGCGCCTGTGGGGGGCGGATGAGGGGACCGCGGAGGGAGATCGACTGGAGGTATTGACGACCCTGGTCGAGGCCTACGAGCAGACCCATTTTCCCATTGATGGTCCCGATCCCATTGAGGCGATCAAGTTCCGGCTGGAGCAGCAGGGCGCGGATCAGAAAGCGCTAATCGGCGTGATTGGCAATCGGACACGAGTTTACGAAGTGCTTCGCCGGGATCGAGCCCTTTCGTTGTCCATGATCCGGCGACTGAATCAAACGCTGAATATCCCCGCTGAGGTCCTGATCCGCCCGTTCCCCAGACGCAAACGCACTGGGTAAGCGTCAGCCGTCGTTGGGAAACGCGGAGTGAAAGACCGCAGAGTTTCTGGCAAGCGAATCTCTTCGCTACTCGCTTGTCGCCGTGCCTGTCTTTTGTGCCCAGGGCCGTGCCCGCGCATGGACTCAAACGAGGAGCTAAAACAGCCGCAACAGCCAGCCCCCTAACCCAAGGGCGTGGCACATCGGAACGACCCCCGTTATGCCAAATTGCTTCCTTCGCTCGACGACGCCACATCTTTGCAGGGCGTAGAGTAACCGGCTCAGACAGGCCAAACGGCGTGGTGCACGAGCATCAGGAAAGCGATCCGGTTCGCCGAGGGGGGCTCCGCCGCTCCCAGCGGGTAATCACGGTTAGTGCTTTTCTGACCGCGGGCTTTTGCGCGGGATCGGAGAAAACCCGCGGAGTTTCACAAATCGAAACGTCCGCGCCACCCTGCGCTGTAGCGGCGGTCGGAGCCTGTCCTGACGCAGGAAGGGACCGCCGGCCCTTGAATTGTAGCGGCGGTCTGCGACCGTCGGCCTTTATTTAAGTAACACCCGGCGCTCCCGCCGCTCACCGAGCGGCACTACAGCAACGCCGCTACAGCGGGAGTCCGCACCGCAATGGGTTCGCTTTTGGGATTAGAGTCCGTAAGTCTTGTGTTTTCAGTTTTCATTAAATCTGAAGTGTAAAAAATTGAAAAAATACGGGTATTTTTAATTTTCCCGGCAGGGCGGCGTAACACCCTTGAAGGCCCCGGGATTTTCCCGCTCACGGAGCCAGGTCCGCGTAAAAGCGCATCGGCTTGGTTCGTGCAAAACTGAGCACAACCTTGGGGCGTTGGCAATTGCCGTGAGCCCCACGGGACGGGGCCAAGGAATTTATTAGTTAGCTAATGTTTCACGTGAAACATTTTGCCCGCGTTTTCGCTCCCCTGCAACTCGCCCACCCTTCGCCTCTCAAGGCACACTCCAACTGCCGTTGCCGCCCGCCTCGGACGTTCAGACATTGCATACGTGATCATACCGCAAGTGATAAGGTGTTGTCAAGTACACTATTGCGCCATCGGTTATGAAGGCCTGCAACTCCTGCTTTCAAACCATTACGCAAATTGCCTTCAGTCCATTCCGGCTCCGCTTGCCCGCCAGGCCGGCCGGCGCACGCCGCGTGGCCACGGGCGTGATCCCTTGCCAGGCGGCATTGCTTCCGCCTTCCGGCCGGTCACCGGCAACCCTGCCGATTCGTATGGGATCCTGGTGTAATCGCAAACCTGCTGGTAGTTCGCTAAGCGCTGCGCTAAACTTAGACATTTGGGCGGAGGCCTGCCGGCGCCGCGGACCGCACGTGAAAGGTTTTTGCAAAGCTGATTCCAGGAAAGGAACTGATATGAAAGGTAAACCTGAAGTCATAGCAATTCTTGGGGAAATGCTGAAAGAGGAGCTGGGAGCGATCAGCCAGTATTTTGTGCACGCGGAAATGTGTGAAAACTGGGGCTACCACAAGCTGAGCTCCAGCATCAAGAAGCAGTCGATCGGCGAAATGAAGCACGCGGAAAAGCTGGTGGAGCGCATCCTTTTTTTGGACGGCACGCCCAACATGGCGGACCTGCCCAAGCTGGCCATTGGCGCCAACGTGAAGCAACAGCTTGAAAACGATTTGAAGCTGGAACTGGGAGCGGTGAAAACCTACAACCACGCCGTGGCCCAATGCCAGAATCTGGGCGATCACGCCTCGGCCGATCTGATGAAAGAATTGCTGCAAGATGAAGAAGCCCACGTGGATTTTCTGGAAGGGCAGTTGGGCATTATCAAGGATGTAGGATTGGAGAATTACCTGCTGGGCCAGATGGGCGAGGATAAGGACTAAAGCGGCTCGCCTGCCAGGCAAGAGCGGCGGAGGCTTGATGGCGGGGATTCGCAACCTTGTTTCCGTCAAAAAGCCCGCAGTGTACTACAATTGCAGGATTGTAGTACAATGGCTTGATGAAGACAACCGTGCAAGCGCGATTGGACCGGCGGTCACAGGTGGCGTTGGAACGTCTGGTTAAGCGCCTCGGTTGGAGTCCCTCGAAAGTGGTGCGCGAAGGCGTGCGGCTGCTGGCCGCGTGTTACGGAACATCCTCCCAAGGCAAGGTTGTAGCCGTCGGGCGGTTTGCCTCCGGTCTGCCCGATCTCGGCTCCAACCAAAAGCGGCTGGAGGGATTCGGCCGGTGAAACCGGTTCTCCTGGACACCGGCGTGATCGTCGCCCTTCTGGACCGGAGCGAGCAGCATCACGAACAATGCGCGGCCGTCGTCGAAGCCTTGAAACGGGCGCTGGTGACCTGCGAGGCGGTAATCGCGGAAAGCTGTTACCTGCTACGGGGGCTCTCCGGAGCCGGCGAGGCCGTCCTCGAAAATGTTGAGCGCGGCGTCTTCCATATTCCGTTTCAACTTTCGCAGTCGCCCGCGCCGGTGCGGAGTCTGCTACGCAAGTATCGCGACCAGCCTGCCGATTTTGCCGATGCCTGCCTGATCCATCTGGCAGATCAGTTGAACACGGGAGACATCCTGACGCTGGACCGTGACTTTCGGTCGTACCGCTGGCGCAGGAACCGCCCTTTCCACCTGCTTGTAAATTTGGATGAATAGGAGGCAGGGGGCGCGGCGCTGCGTGCGTTGCGAAGAGGCTTTTGGCCTGAAGATCGACGCGCTGGCGCGGGTGAGCCAAACAATCGCCCGCGGCATTTGCACCTGAACCCGGGGTAAACAACCGGGTGAGCCGGGCAGAGGAATGGCGATGGTCGAACCACGATAGTTTCGCTCCTGACAAAACTACGATCGCAGACTGTCCGATTCAAATTGGCTACCTGCGCTAGCCGGAAGGATATCGGCCCTGACGCCATGGAAAAGCCCGCGGTCAAAAAACACTGCCCGTAATCACGCTCTGTCGAACCCCACCCATGACATAATGTAAGTGGAATACGCCAGCCGCTGTCGCAAACACTCCCCGCTCGCACCTCCGCAGAGGATGCCTGGCCGCCAGGATTGCCGGTAGGCGGCGAATTGAGATGGACAGTATCAAGCACGCACCAAACGCTGAAAGGTGGTTTCGCTGTGAACATCAATCCGATGATTATTCAGGGTGGCATGGGGGCGGGAGTTTCCAACTACCGGCTGGCGCAGGCCGTTTCCAAACTGGGAGAGCTGGGGGTTGTCTCCGGAACCGCCCTGGATCAGATTTTCGTCAGGCGATTGCAGGATGGGGATCCCGGCGGGCATATGCGCCGCGGCCTGAATCATTTTCCGTTTCCGCCCATGGCCGAGCGCCTGTGGCGGAAATATTATATTCACGGAGGCAAAGCGGAGCGCGCTCCTTATGTAACTCTCCCCAAGCATACCAAGGATGGACCGCTGGAAGTGCGGGAGCTTTGCATTATTGCCAACTTTGTCGAGGTGTACCTGGCCCGCGAAGGTCACGACAATCCCGTGGGCATCAACTACCTGGAAAAAATCCAGACCCCGCATCTGCCTTCCATTTATGGCGCAATGCTGGCGGGGGTTGGATACGTGCTGATGGGCGCGGGCGTTCCGGCGCGGATTCCGGGAGTGCTGGACCGATTTGTGAATCACGAACCCGCGCTCTATGCCTTGCATGTTACCGGCGCGCAGGAAGGTGATGACACGACCATGACCTTCACCCCGTCGGAGTTCATGGGGTGCAAGCTTGCCTCGCTGACCCGCCCCCGTTTTCTTTCGATCCTCTCCTCCAACGTTCTGGCTTCCACCATGCTGAAGAAGGCGGACGGCAGGGTTGACGGATTCATTATCGAGGGCGACACGGCGGGAGGCCACAACGCTCCGCCGCGCGGGAAGTTGCAGCTAAGCGAAGCCGGTGAACCGGTGTATGGGGAACGGGATCGCGTGGATTTGGAAAAAATACGCGAGCTGGGATTTCCGTTCTGGCTGGCGGGAGGATATGGCGCTCCGGAAAGGTTGCGCGAAGCTCTGGAGACAGGCGCCGCGGGGGTTCAAGTAGGAACTCCGTTTGCCTTCTGCGCGGAATCGGGGCTGGACGATCAATTCAAGCGGGCGATCCTGCGCCTGGTTGCGGCCGGCAAAGCCCGCGTGTTCACTGATCCGGTCGCCTCGCCCACCAGTTTTCCCTTTAAGGTGGTTGAGCTTGAGGGGTCACTCTCCAGCCGCGACGTCTACCTGGCCCGCCCCCGCATTTGCGACCTCGGCTATCTGCGCGAAGCCTATCGCACTCCTGAAGGCGCAATTGATTTCCGTTGCGCCGCGGAACCAGTGACGGTTTACGTTTCCAAAGGCGGAAAGGCGGAGAACACCGAGGGGAAAAAGTGCCTTTGTAATTCGCTGGTGGCAACAATCGGGCATCCGCAGGTGCGGAACGGCAAATACATTGAAGCAGCGCTGATCACCAGCGGGAACGGCTTAGCGGCGCTCGGGCGCTTTATGCTGCCGGATGCCTCTCCATACCACGCCGTTGATGTGGTGACGACACTCACAAGCCAAACAAACAGCGGAAGGCCGACGTGCAGCGCTGTGCAGTAATTCGAGGCTTAGGGTGGTGTCTCAGTTTGAATTTTTGTGACAGGGTTCGCCACCGTCATCCCCGCGAAAGCTTGTCCCCGCCTCCGCGGGGACAAGCTTTCGCGGGAATGACGATGAAGGAACGAATTGAGACACTACCAGGCTTAGCGGCAGGTTGCAATCATCGTGGTTCACACTGAGACGGGCAGGCGCATTCACCACCGTGATCAGCGCCCGGCGCAGCCTGCCCCGCCCTTTTATTAGCCGGCTCGAACATTAGCAGGCGTCTGGCAATTGCCGCCCTGGCTTACCAGATGAGCGCGGCCGGGACTTTCCCGGAAAACACCTCCGGATCAGGTTCGTATCCGAAGCCCGGCGCTTCAGACAATTCCACAAAACCCTGCGCCGGGTGCGGTTCGCCCCGTAAAGGCATGCGGCCGCCCTGGGCGAAGATATCCACAAACTCGGCGCGCGGGCAGTTCACGGTTGACATCACAAAATGGTAGGTGGGCGCGCCCACGCCGTGCGGAATCACCGGAATGCCACAGGCGCTGGCCATGGCGGCAATTTTCTTCAGCTCCGTAAAGCCGCCGGCGCGGTAGATATCGGGCTGCAGAATATCGACCGCCCTTTTTTCGATCAGGCTGCTGAAGCCATAGCGCGTAAACTCGTGCTCGCCGCCGGTAATCTGCATTTCCGGAACCGCCTGCTTGATCTGGCAGTAGCCCTCCGGCTGATCGGGGGGCAGCGGCTCTTCCAACCACAGCACCTTGTAAGGCAGCAGCGCCTTGGCCAGTTTGATGGCGTAGGGAACGTCCAGCGCCATGTAACAATCGATCATCAGATCGCCGTCAGGGCCAATCATCTGGCGGGTGCGCTCGACCAGCTCCAGATTCTGGCGAAAGCCCGCGGCGCCATCGGCAGGCGCATGAGGCAGGGCCAGCTTCACGTGGCGGAATCCCTCCCGCAGGTGGCGCTCGGTAAAATTGCCGGTTACATAGACAGGGATTTTCGCCTTGGTTTTTCCGCCCGCAAGCTGGTAAACCGGCTGCTTCAGCGTCTTCCCCATCAAGTCCCACAAGGCAAGATCGATGCCGCTGATCACCTCAATCACCACGCCGCGGCGCCCGTAAAATTGCGAGGCGCGGTACATCTGGTCCCACAGCAGCTCAATCGCAAAAGGGTCGGCGCCGAGCAGCAGGGCGCGGAACTGGTCATCAAGCACCTGCTCCGCCATCCTGCCCTTGCCGCCGCCCACCGTCCCGTATCCGCAAAGGCCTGCATCGGTCTGAACCTCAATAATCGAGGTCGTCATCTCGCCAAACCAGCTCGACCGCTTTTCACGGTAGCGCGCAAAGCCCGACATGGGGTTGGCAATCAACCCCTCGCTCAGCCACGATCCGTTCATCACAATGCTGTGAGCCACAACACCCGTAATTCGCATCCGTCACACTCCTGACCGGTGTGCACAAGTTCCCCGTCCCTCCACCCCCGCTCGCGGCAGGCCCGCGTGAGTTTGGTCAACCGGTCCCGCCCGCCAATGCCCGCGAAGGCAGAAGCATTAGCCGCCCAATGCCGTCCTTTATCAAGGTCCGCCGCCGCCTTTCCGCTTTCGAAAGCGTCACCCGGCCTGGATCGGCCCAACAACTTTTACCACACCCTTATGCACCCGGTTGGCTGGCGAACTGCCGCCGGACCGCATCCAGAAAACCGTATCCGTGGACCTCATCGGGCAGCAGGCAGTGGTCCTCGGTCCATTCGTTCCACGAAGAAAGAAATACCAGCGCAGGGCTGGTGCGCCGCGCGGCGATAAAGTACTTTGCGGCGAGCAATTGCAGCTCATACTGGTCTGGCGTCTTATTGGTTACCCGGTGCGCGTTGCCGCCGTAGCGCGGGCTGTTGTTCCACCCCACCGGGCAGTCGGGAAAGTAGGGAATGTCCAGTTTTGGCGCGGTCTCCTTCCAGGTTCGAAGGCTTTTTTCCATTGCCTCGGCGTAGGGCGTGGTTTTTCCGGGCGGCCCACCCCCAAAAGTATGGTAATGGGTTGCGCTGTCAAAACCAGCGGTTTTTAGCGGTGTGACGCCAGCGGTGTACACGTGGCTGGCCTGCACGTGTAAACCTTTCAGGCCGGATTTCGCGGCGCGGTTGCGCATCCTGTCAAAGACCCTGGACAGCTTTTCGGCTCCAAAGTGATGCAAAATCCCTGCCTCACCATCGACGTTGAAGATGCTGAACACGGGTTGATCCTGGATGCGCAAATAGTTCGGCTGGCGCAGGTAGTGCTCAAGCAGATAGTCAGTGAGCCGGTCCATGTCGGCTTCGCTGTATTCCTGGGGATTGAGGATGGCTTCCTTTCCCTTAATAGGCGCGGGGTACAGGTTGGCCCAGTTATGATTCGCCCACATCACCGCAAATTTTATCTTCTGGCGGTTAGGCGCCTTCAGCAAGCCTTGTTCCAGTTGCTCGTGGTAGAACTGCGTGCCCATGTGCCAGTACCAATCGATCATGAAAGCGTCAATTCCTGAGCTGGCGGCCAGATCGATTTCGCGAGCCGCCCACTCCGGATCGGCCTCGTTGAAAGAACCTGGGACAGCCGGGTCAAACATGCCCCACAGAGGCCTTTTCGGCTGAATCTCTCCCTGGAACCAGGGTGTCGCATGGCGCACGGATTCAAATTCCGTCCAGCCTTTACCGAACAGCTTCTCCATGTAGGGGCTGGGATGCCAGCTCGGAAAGTTGTAGGCAATTACCTCAAACGGAATGCCGGCGATCGGGACCGTTGTTCCGACCAGCTCTTCCGCCTTTTGCCGGGTGAAATAGCTGACGCCTGGCGGGAGTAGAGGGAAATCCGATTCCCCGGGCCGCGGAACAGGTGATGCCGAAGGCTGCCTTCCCAACGGCACGCTCAAAGCCGCTGCCGCCGCAGGCACCCCTTTCAACCACGATCGCCGGTCCATAAAGTCTTCTCCCATGGATTAAATTTGTGTGCGGAGATTCCTGCCGCGTTGAGCCAGGCCGGCTGCCATGCCTTGCACTCCCCCGCCCTCCTGCCCTCGCTCGACCAGGAAAGTCCGAGCGCCCCCGCCGCTCCAATCATTGCGCCAGCGTCACCACGGCCACCCCCAGGCCGCCCAGCGTTATCTTGCCGGCGCTCAGTTGCGCCGAAGCCGGCGGCTGGAAAGCAGTGGTCTGGTCCACATAGCTCTCGCTGGCTCCATCCCCGCCCGGAACGCTCAGCTCAAAGGCGCGGTCGCGTTTGTTGATCAGCAGCAATTTATGCTTGCCGTCGCGGGTCACAAAGCCCTGCACGTCCACGTAAGGCAGGCTGGCATGGGTTTCCACCAGCTTGTCGCCCGGCCCAAAGTTATCGTGCAGCAGCTTCAGCACCCAGAAGCGCGCGTTGGGCTGCCCGTTATGCCAGTCCACCATGGTTACGCTGGGGAACTGCGAGGGATAACCCACCAGTTGCGACTCGCCCGCCACGTCAATCCCCAGCCGCGCCAGGTTGGCATACAGATAGGCGTAAAGCGAGCCGCAGAGATTCCAGTACGAATTCGGGATGGATTGCGCGGCGGCGCCCGCTCCTCCCTGCGGCCCGTCGTAGCGGCCCACAATCGCGCCCAGTTCGTCCGTATCGGTTCCGGTCTGGGGCGAAAGCCGCTGGCGGATCGCCTCAATATACCGCACCGTATTCAAAAAGCCGTCCGCCTGGTTGAAAAACGTGTACTGCTGGATGTTGGCATCCTCATCCGGCGTTGGGCTGGCGTAAAAGTGGTAGCTGATCATATCCATTGGAATGCCTGGCTTATGATTCTTATGGTTCAGGAAGTACTCAAAAAAATCCGCCGCGTTCGATGGCATGGCCAGCGCCATGCCCACAAATTTCGTCCGCGGCGAAACGCGATGAATCGCCGAAACAATGGCGTCGTACCGCGCCGTGTACTGCTGCGGCGTCATGCGATGCTCAAAGTCAACCTCGTTCAGCACCTCCCAGTAGTCGAATTTGTAGTGGTGGCCGGACTTGTGTTCCTGCCCGTATTCATCCTTAAAGCCGCCCTGCGTATACCAGCTCACCAGGCGGCCGTAATAGTCTCCCAGCTCCTTCATGCTGGGGTCGCGCAGCTCCGTGCCTTGGGTGTAATTCCACGTCACCTCGTTCGGATCGGCGGGATAGGCCACCGGCTGCTCCGTCTTGAACATCCACTGCGGAATGGTGCTGAAGTTCATGATGACGGAGTGCCCCGCCGTGGCGTCCATAAAGTCCTGGGTCATTGGATCGATCAACGAAAAATCCCACGAGGTCTTGTTGTCCTTCGGCGGCTCCAGCTCCGCCACCCCCAACCTGGGATAAGGCAGCCAGGGCACATAACGCACGTAATCGGCGCCCAGATCGCGCAGCGCCTTCAGCGCTCCGTCGTGCACCGGAGTGCCCTGCCGCAGCATCGGGTTCACCACCACCTGCAGCGTGGGAGTGGTCTTTGAGACACGCAGAATCTTTGTCCAATCCACCCGCACTTCGCCGCTCTGCGCCGCCGCAGCCCCAGCCGCCGGGTTCGCCGCCGGCTTTGGATGGCAAGCCAGGGCCATCATCACCGCCCAGGCCGCCGCGATCCCTGCCCATCGTCTTGTTCCGCGCATGGTTTACCCTCCGTTATCATCCGCTCCGCCCGCTTGCCGGGCAGTGCCGGGTTATTGCAATGCCACCACCGCCACTTCAAACGGCTGCAAGCTTATCCGGTCGCTGCTCAGCCGCTTCATCCCGGGTTCGTGCTCGCCGGTCGCAACATTCACAAAGGCTTTTTCACTGCCGCTGGCGCCCTTCAATTCCACTTGTTGCACGCGGTCGCGCTTGTTGATCAGCAATACTTCGCGGCGCCCGCCGCGGGTTTCAAATCCCTGCGCAAACATTGAGGGAGGCGTGTCGCCGGTTTCCACCAGCTTATCGCCCGGTCCAAAATAGGTGTGCAGCAACTTCAGCACCCAGTAACGCGCATTCGGCTTCCCCGTATTCCAGTTCAGCAGCGATACGCTGGGAAACTGCGTTGGGTATCCCACCAGTTGAGATTCACCGGCCACCTCAACTCCGCGCCGCGCCAGCCCCGCAAATACGTAAGCATAGGTGGCGCCGCACAGGTTCCAGTAGGAAGCAGGAATCGGTTTGGTAACGTGGCCCGGCTCACCCTGCCTCAGGTCGTCGGCCGAGATGCAGCCAATTTCATCCACATCCGTGGCCGTGTGCGGCGCAAGCCTCTGCCGCGATTCCTGAATATAGCTCACCACGTCCAGAAAATGGTCCGCCTGGTCAAAAAAAGAGTACTGCTGCGCGGCGCCGGGTTCGTTCGGCCCCGGCACCGCATAAAAATGGTAGGAGATCATATCCATGGGCGTTCCGGGCTGGTGGTGGCGCGGGTCAAAGAAATAATCGAAGAACCTGGGATCGGTACCGCCATAGCCCATGCCCACAAACTTGATGCCGGGCTGCACGGCGCGCACAGCCGCGGTGATGCGGTCATAGAGCTGCGTATAAAACGGCGCGCTCATGCGGTGCTCGCCGTTGATCTCGTTCAGCACTTCCCAATACTGGAACTTGTAGTGGTGGTTTGAAGTGTGCCGATGGCCAAGCTCGTCGGTAAATCCGCCCTGCGTGTACCAGCTCACCAGGCGGGCGTAATAATCCGCCACCTGCTTCATGCTGGGGTCGGTCAGCTCGGCGCCTTGCTCGTAATCCCACGTCACCTGATCGGGGTCCGAGGGATAGGCCACGGGCTTGGGCGTTTTGAACATCCACTGCGGAATGGTGCTGAAATTCATGATGACGGAGTGCCCCGCCGTGGCATCCATAAAATCCTCTGTCATGGGATCGATCAACGAAAAATCCCAAGAGGTTTTGCCGTTCTTCGGCGGCTCCAGCTCCGCCACGCCCAGTTTGGGATAGGGCAGCCAGGGCACGTAGCGTACATAATCACAACCGAGTTGCTTCAGGGATCGAAAGATCTGATCGTGCACTGCCGTGCCGCGCCGCATGGGTGGGTTCACCACCACCTGCAGCGTGGGCGTGGTTTTCGACACCGTGATGATATGCGTCCACACCGGCGCAAGGTGCGGCAGCGTCTGAGCGCGCAGCGGACCCGCCGCCCAAACCATTCCAACCCAAACCGCCCATACCGTCAACCGCCTGAAATGGCGAACCATCATCCCACCTCCTTCGCGCGGTGCGCTGGGCTGCGTATGCAGCCGCCCGCCTCCCAGGGCGCCGCGATCCAACCGGACCACGACGCCCAAAGCGCACCAGGCATGTTGGAACGCAACTCTAGTAATACAGTTTCAACCCAAATTGAATCTCTCTCGGCGGCACCAGCAGGCTGCTGATTCTTCCAAACTGGCCGGGAATCAGCGAGCCATTCGGAGGTCCAAATTGCGCCTGGTTCCAGGCGTTAAAGAATTCGGCGCGGAATTCGGTTGAGAAGCGTTCATTAATCCTGGTGTTTTTCAGCAGGCCGATATCCCAGTTGTTGACGCCGGGCTCCTCAATCTGGTTGCGGCCCGAGTTGCCTTCAATGTGCTGGCCCGTCGCACAGGCAACGTAGGAGGGGCAGCCCGGAAACGTAAAGGAATTAATGTTGAGCCAGTTGTTCGCGGTCCGCTGCGACGAGTACGCCGGGCCCACTTTGTTGGGAATGCTGCTGCTGAACGGGCCGATGTTCATCCAATCCGTTGGCAGGCCAAGGGTCATAAACTGGCCGGATTGAAAAGTGGCGATACCGGTCAACTGCCACCCGCCAACTATCGTGCCTGCAAGACCGTGAGCGCCGGAAAGGAACGACTTGCCGGGACCGATGGGCAGCTCGTAGGTGTAGCTGAAGACGGCGCGCTGGGGCGGATTGTAGTCGCAATTCCCCCTGTCGTACACGTTAAACAGGCGCGACGTCATCGAGAAGTCGTCGGTATTGCCGAGATCCGTGCACCGGCTGTAGGTGTAGGAGCCCAGCAGGTAGAGGCCCGCCGAGGTGCGCTTTTCCACCCGCGCCGTCAGAGCATTATAATCTGACCAGCCGCCGTTATATCCCCACAGAATTCCCGAGAGCGAAGGGAAGGGCTCGCGCGCCTGCAGCGGCACCGTGCCGGTGGGATCAAAGCTGGCGGAGTCCAGATTAAGCCGCTGCGGCAGGTCATTGCCACGGTTGCCCACATAACCCACATCTCCCAGCCAGTTATTGCCGAACTTGTGCTGAACGTCAAAGTTCCATTCCATTACGTAGGGTGTCTGATTCTGGCTATCCAGCGAGAACGGAAAGGACGAGCCGCCGGCAGCTCCGGCAACCGGAAACAGATTCTGCAGCGACAAGGTGGGCGTGGTGGGATTGGAAGTAAGCGTCTGCGTCGAGTAATAACGCGGAGCAATGATCATGAATTGCAGCTCGTTCCAATTATCCGTGGCATAGAACACGCCTCCCGCCGCCCGGATGACCGTGTTCGGAGAGAATCGGGGCGAGAAGGCAAACCCCACGCGCGGCGCCAGGTTATCATAGTCCGGATTCACGACGCCGTTACGCACCTGGCCCAGGTCGGAATACTGAATCTGCCCTATGGCGGGGTTGAACCACTCCGTGTGGTTGTACTTGTCGTAGGGCGGCGTGGCGTACTCATAGCGCAGCCCCAGGTTGATGGTCAGGTTGGGCAACACCCGCCAATCGTCCTGGATGTACGGCGCGTAGTAGGTAGTGCGCAGGTTCTGCGAGGAATTGCCCACTGAAGTTGTGGCGTTGAACGGAATCCCCAGCAGCATATCGCCGAGCGACGAGCCGGTGAATTGGCCGGTAAAATTGAAGCTGGGAATGCCGCCAAAGTCGGTGATCTGGAAGAAGCGTTCCCGCATCAGGTTGATGCCGGTTTTGATATTCTGATTGCCCCGCACAATGCTCAGGTTATCCACCAGTTGGAAGTCCTGGTCGATCGAGCCGATCGATTCCGCAAACGAGCCAATCGTTGAAAATCCGGGAATGCCCGCGTCCGGCACGCCAAAATCAAACGGATTCGGGGAGGTATTGGTAAATCCAAACGTGGATGCCGCGTAGTTTGTGCCCAGCGCACCTTGCGATACCAGGAAGGTTTTGCCGCGGTTATAGCCGAAGCGGAATTCGTTCACGATGTGAGGGGAGAAGATGTGAGTCTCGGTCAGCGATGCCAACTGGCTCCGCATGGGATAGTCGGTGCCCTGCACCGGCATCACCGAAGGAACAATGTGAGGCACGTCCACAAAGGTGTAGCTGCCATACAACTGGTCCGCCGCACTCAGCGATTGGTCAATGCGGATGGTGGCGTTATTGAAATCGTTGCGGATTTTGGGCGACGCCGCGTAGTTAAACAGCGGCAGCGTGGCCGAATTCACCGCGCTTGGAATGTTGGCCGTGGGCGTGAACTGCTGCCACTTCAGCGCCCGCGGATCCAGCATGCTGGTCGGGATCACATTTCCCGGAAAGGGCTGCCCCGTAGACGGATTAATTACATTCAGGCAGCGGCTGGAGCCGGGATTCGACAGGCAAAAAGCGGAGTTGGTGGGGAATATCCCCGTGCCGGTAGAATTATCCGCCAGGTCGCCCTGCCACTGCGCCGCGCTCGGCACCAGGGCCTCGCCGGTTTCTCCCAGCCGCGACCGGAAGCCTTCATAACCCAGAAAGAAGAACGTCTTGCCGCGCACAATCGGCCCGCCCAGCGTGGCGCCAAAATCGTTTTGCGCGTAAGGCGGAATGGGCAGGTTCTGGGAGTTGAAGAAGTAGTCGTTGGCATCCAGCGCGCTGTTGCGCACAAATTCGTACGCATCGCCGTGGAACTGGTTGGTTCCCGCCTTCATGGTGGCGTTCACCACCGCCGACGAGCGTCCGTACTCGGCCGAAAAGGCGTCGGTCTGCATCTTGAATTCCTGCAGCGCGTCAATCGACGGGTGCAGGTTGGAGCTGCCGAAGCGCGCGTTGCGGCTTTCGATACCGTCCACCAGGTAGCTGATGTTCGATTCCCGCATCCCGGCCACGCTCACGCTGGCGTTGCCACTGCCCAGCCCCGTCCAGAACGAGGCCGGCGAGTTGCCTGACTCGATGGGCGCCACGGCCGGAGCCAGCACCGTCAACTGCATGTAATCCCTGCCGTTCAGCGGCAGGTCAAGAATCGGCTTCTCCTGGATCACCTGCCCGGCCGAAGAGGTCTGCGTTTCAAGCAACTGCACGCCGCCCGCACTCACCGTGACGGACTGGCTCACCTCGCCCACGCGCATCGCCAAATCCACTTGCGGGCGCTGCCCCACCAGCAGTTCGATATCGGAAACCACCGTGGTCTCAAAACCCTGCTTTGAAGCTTTCAGGCTGTAATGCGAGGGTTTGAGCTCACTGAACAGATAATTGCCCTCCTGATCGGTGGTGGTCTTAAGGGTGGCCCCTGTGGTGGTCTGGGTCAGAATCACCTCGACGCCTGGAATCACCGCGCCGCTGGCATCCCGCGCCGTTCCCAGAATGTCTCCCGTGATCGCCTGGCTCAGTCCGCGCGGCGCCTGGATCAGCATCATCAACAGGCCAGCCGCCAGCCCCATGGTCACAAACAATATTCTCTTCATCGCCATTCTCCTTCCCTGCCGGGTCCGCATTCACACTGGATAGTGGTCAGACCATATTCCAATTGTGCGGGGTTGTCAAGAGGGTGGTGAAGCAAAATCCAAAAAATATTTCCGGCTGGAAAACGCAGCCCGCGCCATCCGCGCCCTGCCGTCGCATCGGCTTACGGCGGCCCTGTGCTATGATTCATATTAAGGTGTTAAATTTTCCGCGAGGTTTCGAAAACCCTTTGGCGACGCGAAAAACCCTGGCTGTTAAGCCTCTTGAGAGCATGCTTCCGCCCATCGAACGGGTCGGAGTGAACGCCCAGATTCTTGACCGGCTGAAAATATTTCTGGAGCAGAAACACCTCACCATCGGCTCGCGCCTCCCCTCCGAACGCCAGCTTGCCGGCCTGCTGCAGGTGAGCCGTCCCTCCGTGCGCGAGGCGCTGCGCGCCCTGCGCCTGTTTGGCATCATCGAGTCCCGTCAGGGCGACGGCACTTACCTGGCCGCCTCTCCGGCCCCGCTCGCCAACCTTCCCGACCAGGCCACCCTCGAGGAGAGCCTGGATCTGGCCGAGCTGGCCGAAGCCCGCACAGCGCTTGAACCGATCGTGGCTTCGCTGGCGGCGCAGCGCGCTTCCGATGACGATCTAAAGCAGATCGCCGCTCACCTGAAGGGAATGCGCGAATGCGTTGATGACCGCGAGCGCTTCATGGATCATGACCTCCAGTTTCACCTGGCCATTACACGCGCCTGTGGCAACCGCGTCCTGAAAAAGATGATGCTCATCGTTCTTGAAACCCTCTTCAAGCATCAGGAAACCGTGGCGCGGCACTATGCCGACCTGATGCAGATCCTTAAACTGCACACCATGATCTACGCCAGCCTGGCCCGCCGCCAGCCGCTCGAGGCTCGCGCCTCCATGGCCCGGCACATGAAGGTCAGCAAAATCCAGAATTCCCTGCTGCCCGGCAGACGCACTCCGGCAAGGCGCTCAGGCACTCCACGCCCGCCCTTTTGATTCCGCCATCTGGAATTTCAACTCATGCGGCGGTTTTTCGTTATCTGTCGCAGGGTCGCCGCCGGTCAGGCGCCTGCCGGTTTTGCTTGCCATTCGGCCTTATCCGCAGCCACACTGATGCCATCACGATGGAAGCTGGCGGGCGGCAGGTGGGCCCATGCGCTTCCGGCCGGTGTTTTCCTACCCCCAGGGGTGCGGCGCTAAAAGGCGGCTAAACGTTGCAAAACTCAGGCCAATTCCTGCTTGAGCTTTTCCTCATGTTCGGCGCCGGCAAACTGCTGGCCGAAGTCTTTGAGCGCCTGCGCCAGCCCGCCGTCATCGGAGAGATTGTAGCCGGCGTGCTGCTTGGCCCGGCGGCGCTCGCGCTCGTCCATCCCACCGACCTCACCGGAGGGCTGGCGGAAATGGGCGCCATTTTCCTTCTTTTTACCGTGGGGCTTGAGACGGAACCTCGCGCTCTGCTGCGCGTGGGCGGCACCGCCGCGCTGGCGGCGGCGCTGGGCGTTATTGCGCCTTTGGCGCTCGGCTTCGCGTACATGAAGCTGATTCATCGCGGCCCCATCGAATCCCTCTTTGTAGCCGCAGCCATGGTGGCAACCAGCGTGGGCATTACGGCGCGAGTTCTGGGCGACCTGGGCGTTCTGGAAACCCGCGCCGCCCGCGTCATTCTGGCCGCCGCCGTTATCGACGATATTCTGGGCATGATCGTGCTCGCCGTGGTCAGCAGCCTCTCCGCCGGCCGCATCAATTACTGGCAGCTTGTCGTGGCGAGTGCGGAAGCCATCGCCTTCGCGCTCTTTGTCCTTTTTTTTGGATCCCGCCTGGTAGCAAGTCTTCGTCCCACGGTGGCGCGGCTGCAGGCTCGGAACAGCGCCTTTGCGCTTTCTGTGCTGCTGTGTCTGGGGCTGTCGCTGGCTTCAGTGCGAATCGGCATGGCCGCCATTATTGGAGCGTTTCTCGCCGGGCTGGCGCTGGCTGATCACAGCGAACGCTGGCGTCTGGCGGAAAATGCGCACCCGGTAATGGAATTTCTGGCGCCTTTCTTCTTTGTGCTGCTTGGCGCGCAAATGGACCCGGGCGTTCTGCGCCGCCCCGGCGTTCTCACCATCGCTCTGGTCATCTCGCTGCTCGCCATAGCCAGCAAGCTGCTGGGTTGCGGGCTGGGCGCGCTGCGCCTGGGCCCCAGGGACGCGCTGCGCGTGGGCCTGGGCATGGTGCCGCGCGGCGAAGTGGGATTGATCGTTGCCGCCGTCGGACTCCGCCTGCACACCATCTCGCCTTCCATCTACGCGGTGGTCATCATCATGTGCATGGCCACAACACTGTTCGCTCCGCCGCTGTTGCGCCTGGCGCTGCGGTCTTCGCCGGCCCCGCCATCGCCGGTTGGATAACTTGCGCGGGTAAACGGCGTGAAAACCCCGGAAGGATGGAGCCTCCGGTCCTCCGGCTTCTTCCTTGCAAATCTTCATTTATATGGAATAACTACAAGGTATGCTTCCGAGGCTTGCCCAGCCAGGGTTGCGAAGGCTTCTGCGCCAGTTTCCGGCCGTGGTCCTGTTTGGCCCCCGGCAGGCGGGCAAAACCACTCTTGCGCTTGCTCTGGCTGATGAGTTGGGAGGGCAGGCCCTCTACCTCGACCTGGAGCTGCCGTCTGACCGCTCATGTTGGTCAAGAACAGAATCGATTCGGTCTGGCCGTCCAAATGCCACGGGTTCGCGCCAGAGCCGGACCACGTCCAGCCGCGCTTCTTGTAGAGCCGGGCTTCAGCTCGGCATCGGGATTGCAATCGGCGGAGAAATATGCCGCCCCTTCGGCCCGCTTAGGGCAGGCTCTGAAGGGCGGCTCTATGCCCGGCATCGGGATTGCAATCGGCGGAGGAATATGCCGCCCTGAAGGGCGGCTCTACGCCCGGCAGGCGCATTGTGGCCGCCACAGCAAACATCCGCCACCATCGATCCCGCCTGCCCGCACTATTGCACCCGGATGGAGACAAAAGGAAGCGGCAGGGGCTAAGTGCTACTGCATCGTTGGCACCTGGACGATCTTCATCCCCGCAGGTGGCGAGAAAAGCGAAGGTGGTAGCTCTGGGGATACCTCAAGTTCGCTCACGACCTCCACTGTGAGTGCCAGCAGCGCGCCCGTCTTGTCAAAGAAATACTTTATTTGCAGCAAGGGAATCCGTGGACCTGGATTGCGCGCCGACCAGGAGCTGAGTTGCACCTTCGCATCCTGGAATGTAGTCCATTCGTATTCCTTACCGTCGCACTCGAAGCCCAGGATCCTGGCGGTTCCCAGCGGCTTGGGCGACGCGGGGGGAATTAGCGGTCCCCTTTCCGCCTGTCGCTCCGCCTTATCAAAAGCCAAACCGATGCCCTGGTGGAAGTCCAGTAGCTTGAAATCCAGCGGGCCCTCAACAGAGCGATTCCGGTTAATAAACGTCAACTCTTCCCTAGCAACCCCGTCCGGGTTCAGAAAAAACTTGTAATTGTATTTCCACGTCCGCACATTGCGATAGGTATACTCCTTGTTTTCCCGGCCGCCGTGCCCCCTCCCGTAACCGAAGTTCAACTGGCGTATCTGGAGGGTGCCGGTCCAGAATCGAGGACTCACGGGTTGTTGCGCCCTGGAAGAGGCAGCAAATATGGCAACCGCAAAGCCTAGTGCGCAGACTATTCGCATAACACCCCCTTTGAGATCAAGCAGCTTGGGCGCGACTGGCAACGCTGGGCCATCGAGATCAAACGCTCCCTCGGAAGTCCCGCGCCGGGCAAAGGCTTTTATAACGGCTGCGAAGACATCAAGGCTACTCGCCAGATTGTGGTTTATCCCGGCAATGAACGATTCAACGTGGATGCGAAAACGGAAGTGATGCCGCTCCAAAATCTGCTGGCCGAGCTCTAACGGCCTTCGCGGTGGCCGGGCTCCAATTATCCTCGCGGTCGGCGCTTCACACGTTTTGTCTCTTCAAGGGCCAATAGGCACAACCGGCAGATTAAGGCGCGAGGGTCGCGCCCGATCGTGGTACACGGTATTCAGCGCCGTCACGCGATGGGTCTGATGGCCGGGGCGCTCGCCCGTGTTCGGATTGACGTCGAAGAAGGGAAAATTGCTGCTCGAAATATCCACCCGGATGCGATGGCCGGGCTGGAAGCGGTTGGCCGTGGCGATCAGATCGATGGTTACCTTGCGGATTTCACCGGGCTTCAGAAGCGTGCGCGTGGAAGCGTAGTCGCCCGAACTCACCCGGATGATGCGGTCTGCCAGGTTCATCGCGTAGCCCCAGGGATAGTCGTTGTTCGGAGGGGCCACGTCGATAAGTTTGGCGGTGAAGTCAGTATCCGGGGCCGAGGAGGAGATCCAAAGGTCCACCGTGACCGGTCCCGCGATAACAACGGGAGAGGCGAGCGCAGGCGTTTGGAACACCAGCACATCGCGGCGCGCAGACAAGGGCAGATCGTTTTCGCACCCAAAGATCTTCAGGTTGCAGCGCTGGTCGCGAGGGCCGTCGGGCGAGAAATCCTTGCCGGAATCGATCTGCCCGCCGATCGTGGGCACAGGATGATCGGGATCGAAGGCAAACGCGCTGGGGGCCTCGTCACCCGGCGTTTGCTCGTTCAAGCTGCCGTCCGCGTGCAGGTAGTAGGCGCGCGAAGAGGCGGCGGGAGGCGGCCAGGCCGTGGTCGTCACCCAATGGCCGCCGTCTTCCATCCGTCCCTGCGTGGTGCGCTTGCCGTCGCCGCCACCCATCACGAACAGCCGCACCGGCGGCTCCGCCAGAATGCCCGTGTTTTTGCCCTTCAGCACCTGATCGAACCAGCGTTGCTGCTCCGCCAGCAGATCGACCGCGGCGGTGGAACCAAAGTCAACGTCGCCCGAAGCGCGCGGCCCGATTCCGTGCACCCACGGACCCATCAGCAGTTTGGTGGGAGATTTGTGACGGGAGACGAGGCCCATAAAATTGTGCAGCGTGCCGCGCTCGAACAGGTCGTACCAGCCGCTCACAAAGTAGACCGGGATGTCGGGGTACTTGTCATAGGCTATCTCAAAATCGAAACCGTTCTGCTTCCAGTAGTCGTCGTAAACATCGTGATCGGCAAAATCCTGAAACCAGCGCTGATTCAGCGGATAGCGCAGCAGCGGCGAAGCGTTGGGGCGGTAGGGATAAGCGCGCAACCAGCCTCCAAGCTGCTCATGCAGGGCCTGGAGCATGGCGCTGCGCAAGGCCGGGTCCTTGGCGGCCTCCTGGCTGGTTGAAGCGAGAATCATGGGATACACAAGATTGTGCAGCAGGGTGAACGCACCGCCGCGATAGGCGCCGTCGTCAAAATAATTCGACGTGCCGACCATGATGAACATGGCGGCCAGATGAGGTGGGTGCAGCGCCGCGAGGGCGTTTTGCGCCTGCGCCAGATAGGAAGCGCCATAAGTGCCCACCTTGCCGTTTGACCACGGTTGCCGCGCCGCCCATTCCACCGTGTCGTAGCCGTCTTTGCCCTCGTTGACGTTGATATAAAACGTACCCTGGGAATTGTAGCGGCCGCGGCAATCCTGCACCACCACCACGTAGCCGCGCTGCGCAAAGTAGCGGGCGGGATCGTGCGCGTCGAACGGGGCCGGCGCCGGATCCTTGCCGTAAGGCGTGCGCGTAACCAGCACCGGAAATCGGCCCGCCACGGGGGCTCCGTTACGGGCCGGCATGTACACATCCGTCGCCAGTTTCACGCCGTCGCGCATAGGCGCCATAACGTTTTTCGCCACAACCACGTCGTAGGGCGGAACGGCGCCGGGCGCTTGGGCTGAACTCCGCCCTGCCGCGATAATAAGCGCACAAATTATAAGTCCAGGGATTGCACTCCGCCGTCTTTGCATCATCTCGCCGCCTCCCGTTTTGCCGCCAGCCGGATGCTGAATAATTGCATTGAGGCGCGTGGCGACGCTCTTATCTCGCCACAAGGCCAGCCAACGCGACAATCCTTGGCGGCTTGACAGTTTGTTGAAAAACCCTGGAATTTGTCATCCTGAGGAGCCCCAGGCGACGATGCATCTGCTTATTTCCTAGATTGATTCTTCACCCGCCGGGATGCTTCGCTCAGCAATGACACGCCCGCAACGTTTTTCAACAAACTGTTAAAGCCGCCATTACGCGGTTCTATTAAACTGCAAGAGTATATGCGCGGAACGCAGAAAGAGGAATTCTCATTTTTGACGGCGGCCATCACCGGAATTCGGCCCGCTCCAAATTGCTCCGAGCACGGCCGGTGGCTGATTCATAGCCGGCGGCTCTGCCACTCCGTTATGCGGGAGGCTTGCGGGCGTGTCCAGCGTTATCCGAACGGCGTGAAGAACTGTTCGCTTGCGGACGGTGAAATCCCATCGCCGGACAGTGAGCGGTAGAGAAGGGCCTCTGCAAGGGTTGTTTGTCGTGCTTTTTCAGCTAACTGGGAATCAAAGTGGTTGGCAAGAAACGTGCAAAAATGAATCTGGCAGTCGATGCCATCGCGCGTATCCAAATTACGGGAAGGACGGGACGTATGGGAAACCTGATTCAGGATTTGAAATTCGGCCTGCGCATGCTGGCCAGGAATCCCGGCTTCGCGGCCATTGCTGTCATTACGCTGGCGCTCGGCATTGGAGCCAACACGGCGATTTTCAGCGTGGTGAACGCGGCGCTTCTGGAGCCGCTTCCATTCCATCAGCCGGGAAGGCTGCTCCAGCTCTGGGAGACCGAGGCGGCGCCGGGAAATTATCCCCTTACCGGCCCGGACTATCTCGACTGGCAGGCGCAAAACAGGACCCTGGCCTCCACCAGCCTCTTCTCCTGGCTGGCAAACCAAAACCTGAGTGGCGCGGGAGAGCCGCAGCCGGTGCTCGTTATTCGCACTCAGGCCAATTTCTTTTCCACCCTGGGAGTAAGCCCGCTGATCGGCCGCACTTTCGCCCCGGGCGAAGATGTGGCCGGCCGTGACCGCGTGGCGATTCTGAGTTATGGCTTCTGGCAGGCGCACTTTGCCGGCCAGTCCACGGCCATCGGCAAAGCCATCGAACTCAACGAAAGGCCTTACGTGGTGATTGGGGTGATGCCGCCTTGGTTCAATTTTCCCGCCGACACTCAGCTTTGGACGCCCCTGGACATGTCGCTCGAAAACCTTGGCGGCCGCGGAAGCCACAGTTGGCGCGTTGTCGCGCGTATGAAACGCGGTGTAACCCCCGGCCAGGCGCAGGCTGATTTGACTGCCGTAGAGGTAAGGCTGGGCCAACTCTATCCAGACAACGACAAGGACGTGAAAGCCGTCGCCATTCCCTTACAGCAGCAGTTGACGCGCGGATCGCGCCAGCAGCTCTGGATTCTGCTGGGCGCCGTGGGCTTGATCCTGCTCATAGCCTGCGCCAATCTGGCCAACCTTCTGCTGGCGCGCGCCACCGTGAGGCAACGCGAGCTGGCCGTCCGCGCCGCTCTTGGGGCCGGTCGCTGGCGGCTGGCGAGGCAGCTACTGACGGAAAGCGTGGCGCTGGCGCTGGCTGGCGCGGGGCTGGGCCTGGCCGGAGCATCGTGGCTGATCCTATGGGCGCAAAACAGCGCGCGGCTCCCCCTTCCACGCACCCACACGATCACCCTCGACGGGCGCGTGTTGCTCTTCACCGCCGCTCTCAGCGTGCTGGTAGGAATTCTCTTCGGCCTCGCCCCGGCGCTGCGCGTCCCCGTCACCCGCCTCACGGAGCAGCTCAACGCCTCGGCGCGGGCCGTTCCCGGCGCTGCCGGTCCGGGCGGCGCGCTGCGCGGCGCTTTGGTCGTAATTGAACTCGCCCTGTCGCTCGCGCTGCTGATCGGCGCCGGCTTGCTGCTGCGGACTTTTGCCAATATGCGTCGCGCCGATATCGGCGTGCGAACTAACGGGCTGCTGACGGCGCGCCTGTCATTGCCCCAGGCGCATTACGCCAACGCTCCGGCCCGCAGCGCCTTCCTTCACCAGCTCCTTCAAAGGATTCAGCAGATCCCCGGCGTGAACGCGGCCGCCCTTTCATTGAATATTCCCCTCGATGGCGGCACGAATGGCTATATCACCCTCCCGGGCAACACCAACCGCGCCCTTGAAAATCAGCTTGTGGAGTGGAACTTCGTCACGCCCGATTATTTCCGCGCCTATGCCATTCCGTTTCTTCAGGGGCGCAATTTCACGCCCGCAGACTCCGACCGCGCCGCGGCGGATGCAGAGAAGGTCGCCGCCCTCTATAAAGCCGCGAAGGAAAATGAGCCGAAGATGCCAGCCGGAATGGCCTTTCCCGCCATCATCAACCGGGTCATGGCGCGGACATTCTGGCCAAAGCAGAATCCCATCGGCAAGGCGTTTGATGGAGGCGCGGGTCCGGCGACGGTGATTGGCGTGGTGGGCGACGTGAGCGAACAAAGCATTACGCAGAAAGCGATGCCGGAGGCGTACTTTCCATTTCCCGTCGTCATGGAATGGGGCGGCGGAGCAGCCCTCACGGTTGAAACGCAACGGGCGCCGCTCGGCTTGCTGCCCGTTGTTCGCAGGGGCGTTCGCTCGCTCGACCCCCAGCTTGCGCTGGCGCACCCCCGCACCATGCGCCAGGTGATCTCCGATCACATGCAGGATACAAGCCTGCAAGCCGTGCTGCTTGGCATTTTTGCCGCATTGGCTCTATTCCTGGCTTCCATCGGCATTTACGGGGTCATGGCTTACGTGGTGGCGCAGCGGACGCAGGAGATCGGCATCCGCATGGCCTTCGGAGCAGGCCGCGGAGATATTTTGCGGATGGTTCTGGTAGACAGCGGCAAGCTTATTGCCGCGGGCCTCGGGACGGGGTTGCTGGCCGCTTTCGCACTCACTCGCCTCCTCTCTTCCGAGCTTTTCGGAGTTGACCCTGCAGACCCGCTGACGTTTGTGATGGTTTCACTTCTGCTGTGCGGCGTGGCGCTGCTCGCCTGCTACATCCCGGCGCGGCGAGCGGCACGGCTGGATCCGATGGCAGCGCTGAGGATTCAGTGATGGTGAATTGGCAAATCGGCGAGCGGCGTTGAGGGTTTTGCCTGCCGCCTTTGCCAGCGCCATGGCCGCCGCCAGGGCGGCGGATGCGACCCGCGGCGGCAAGCCGCCGCCTTCCCGGGGCAGGGCTTGCCCTGCCCCGCACAAAGCGGGAGCAAGCTCCCGCACTCCAAAAGCGCCTTGTATCAGGGCACGGCTTCAGCCGTGCCGTATGCGCATGCCCCATCAACGAGGGCTTTAACCCCCCGCGCCCCTGGGAACGGGTTCGTAGAGCCCCGGCAGGGGCGGCATAATTTAG
>VFSW01002672.1_pt1 | contig 26877 bp, 24 predicted proteins | sample 5358111 | NCBI WGS metagenome assembly VFSW01 (sample SAMN11554181, study PRJNA540505) | mine drainage metagenome | isolation source: sediment from site ElyBrook_90M | place: USA: Ely Copper Mine, Vershire, VT | collected 2017 | reverse complement strand
AGCCCCTGCGCCAGACTGGCGGCAATGGCGCTGCTCAGGGTACATCCGGAGCCGTGGTAACTGCCCGGAAGTCGTTCCCAGCGATCGGAACGGATGACCCCCTCCCGGCCATACAGCGTATTGACCACCTGTACGCCCGGTGCGTGGGTCCCCGTCACCAGAACGAATTCGCAACCGCTTTCCAGTACTTCCATGGCGGCACGGGCATAATCCGGACGTTCTTCTTCCGGTGCCTCGTCATAGGCCAGACGCATCAATTCCAGGGTATTCGGGGTCACCAGGGAGGTCTGCGGCAAAATCAGATCGCGCAACGCTTCGAGCATTTCCTCGCTGGCCAGTTCGTCACCCCTTCCACTGGTCAGCACCGGATCGAGGATCAGGGGCACCTCGGGATAATCGGCCACGATTTCAGCGATCGCGGCGATGATTTCCACACTGCCCAGGACGCCCAATTTGAAGACGGCCACAGGAACGTCTTCCAGGATGCAGCGCGCCTGGTCCACCACCCACTCCGCATCCATCGCCAATACGTCCTCGACCCCCGTCGTATCCTGAACCGTGATTCCGGTCACGACCGACAGGGGATGGCATCCCATACTGGCAAGAGTCAGCAGGTCTGCTTGCAATCCCGCCCCTCCACTGGGGTCCGTGGCTGCAAACACCAATACGGCAGGGGGGGCAGGCATCATGGATGGTTGCTCTCGAGGGTGGATAAGTTTTATCATGGCGGGGGATCGGCAGAATTAGCCGATTCCGCCGACCATCGCTGTTATATTCTAACGTATTCGAGACATTCATGGATTCCGAACAAGGTTATAAAACCTGGCTGTGCCTGATTTGCGGCTATATTTACGACGAAGAGTTGGGTGCCCCCGAGGAAGGCATCGCTCCTGGGACCCGCTGGGCAGATGTCCCCATGAACTGGGTCTGCCCGGAGTGCGGGGCACGCAAAGAAGATTTTGAATTGATTGAAATTTGAGTCATGTCGCCCAGTTCCGTGACGACTCCCGAAGAGTCCCTTGAAACCCGCCTCTGCGCCCTCCTCACCACAGCGGTCCAGAAAATTTCTCCCTCTTCCATGCTTCACCCGGCTCTGGAACGACCCCGTCAGAGCGCGCATGGGGATTTTGCCTCTCCCATCGCCCTGCAACTTGCCAAGGGGTTGCGTCGTCCTCCTCGGGAAGTCGCAACGCAACTGATCGAAGCGCTGCCCTCTTCCATACTCATCGAACGCGTGGAATTGGCGGGACCCGGCTTCATCAACATTTTTCTGACGGCACAGGCGCGCCAGGAAGTCGTGCATGAAATCCTGCGCCGCGGCTCCTTTTTTGGCTCGTCTCAAAAGGGTGCAGGACAGCGCGTGCAGGTGGAATTCGTCTCCAGCAACCCGACCGGCCCACTCCACGTCGGCCACGGTCGCGGGGCCGCCTATGGCGCTTCGGTGGCCAATCTGTTGGGCAAGGCGGGGTACCAGGTGCATCGGGAATACTACGTCAACGATGCCGGCCGTCAAATGGATATCCTGACCGTCTCCACCTGGTTGCGTGCCCTCCAGCAATCCGGCAAATTGAAGTCCCTGCCCTTTCCCGGCAACGGATATCAGGGTGACTATGTGGAGACCATGGCACGGGAGGCTGCGCAACGGTTTTCCGACCTGGTCATCCACGAAGAACCCCTGTTGTCCGCCCTGGGTCTTCCCCAAACTAACGACCTGATCGCCTTTCCGACCGAGCAGGAAGAACTTCACATGGATGCCCTGATTGCTGCGGCAAAGGAACTTCTGGGGCCAACTTACCGGGCCCTGCACCATTTCGTGCTGACCGAACAACTGGCCGACTGTCGTCAGGACCTCGAAGAGTTCGGAGTCGTCTTCGATGAGTGGTTTTCCGAGCAATCTCTCTTTGATTCCGGGGCCGTGGCCCTGGTCGTATCCCGTCTGGAAGAGGCCGGGTACCTCTATACAGAAAAGGGCGCGCGCTGGTTTCGCTCTTCGGCCTTTGGTGATGAGAAGGATCGGGTCGTTCAGCGGGAGAACGGGCTCTACACTTACTTTGCTTCAGACATTGCCTATCACGTCGACAAGTTTGAACGGGGTTACGATCTGATCGTGGATATCTGGGGCGCCGACCACCACGGTTACATTCCCCGGGTCCGGGCAGCCCTGAAGGCTCTGGGTTACGATGACTCTCGTCTCTCCGTGCCCCTGGTTCAATTCGTCAGCCTGTTTCGCCAGGGCGAAAAAGCCCAAATGTCCACCCGCAAGGGACAATTCATCACGCTACGCGAATTGCGCACCGAAGTGGGTCGGGATGCTGCCCGTTTATTTTACATCCTGCGCAAATCAGACCAGCATCTGGATTTCGATCTGGATCTGGCGACTTCCCAGTCCCAGGACAACCCGGTGTATTACATCCAGTATGCCCATGCCCGCATCCAGAGGGTTCTGGAGCGCTGGGGCGGAGATCCGGCCCAACTGGAAAACAGTGCCCTGCACCCCTTGATCCATGAAGAGGAAACGCGCATCCTGCAAATCCTGTACGCTTATCCTGCCCTGTTGGAACAAGCCGCCGGTGACTTTGCACCCCACCTCGTTGCCTTTTATTTGCGGGATCTTTCTGCAGAGTTCCATGCCTACTACAATCGGGTTCCTTTTCTGGAAGGGGAATCCGTTCAGGTACAGGCCCGCATGGCCCTGCTGAGCGCCATTGGCACCGTGTTGCGGGATGGTTTGAGCCTGTTGGGCGTCTCTGCGCCGGATCGGATGTGAAGTCCTGCTTTTCATTACATGGATTCTGCTATCATCCTTTCAGGCAGAAATCCCTATCTGGAGTGTCTTGTGACCGAGAAATCTAACAAGAAACCCGAAAAAAAACCAGGCAGTTCCTTTTTTGTCGGGAGCATGGCAGGACTGGCGGGCGGTGTGCTGCTGGCCGCAGGAGTGGCCCTGTACATCAGTCATCTCGCTTCGCCGATCACGACCCGTAATGCCCCCCCCCACCCGACGGCCACACCCGAGAAACTTTCCGGGTCGGATCTCGCCAAGCGGGGGATGCTGACCCCCTCACAAGTGACCGGGGAGAGTGAAGCCGGTGCGCCCACCACGCCGGGTTCACCCGTATCTGCCGCTTCTGCGCCCACCCCAGCCGCGGAGGAGGGTACCCCTCCTGCCCCGCTCGACGCCGGCGGAAATACCCCAACGGCCGCTGGCCTTTCTTCGCCAGCCCCTTCCCTGCCTTCGTCCTTGAACGACGAATTGCAACATCCTGTGACGGTTCGCTACTTTGTCCAGACCGGTGCCTTCGGTCAATCTTCCGAAGCAGAAAACCAGCGGGCCAACCTGGCCTTGTTGGGCATCGACAGCACGGTCGTACCCAGCCAGGTCGAGGGAAAACCCCTCTACTACCGCGTGAGAATTGGCCCCTTCTCTTCCGTGGACGAGGTCCGAACCCTGGTCAAATCCCTCAAGGATAACGGGGTTCCCGCCCAGGTCTTGCGCGAAACCACCACCAGTCACAGTTCCTTGATCCCCCGTTAGACTTTCCTTCAGGAGTTTTTTCCCATGCGCTTGCCCTCCTCCCGTCGTCGTTTTCTGACCTGCACTGGTGCTCTTCTCTGGGCCGGTTCCATGCCGGATAAACTTCTGGCCGCCACTGCGGGACGGGATTATCAAGTCATTGCCCAAACACCCCTGCCCGGGCCCTCGGTGGAGGTATTGGAATTTTTCTCCTATGCCTGTCCCCACTGCGCCCACCTTGCTCCCCTGCTCGAGCCCTGGTCACGAAAACTCCCGGCTGGGGTGATCTATCGTCGTGTCCCCGTCACCTTCGGACATGCTCAGTGGTCCGTACTGGCGCGTGCCTACTACGCCCTGGAAGCCCTTCATGAAGCCGATCGCCTTCAGGAAAAGGTGTTTACCGCGCTGCACGAGCAACAGATCAACCTGTTCTCCGAGGACGAACTCTTCGATTGGGTCCAGAAACAGGGGGTCGATCGCAATAAATTCATTGCGCTCTACCGTTCCTTTGCCATCCAGTCCAAGGTTCAGCAGGGCGATCAACAGGCCATGGGTTATGGCGTGGACGGTGTCCCCACCCTCATCGTCGATGGCATGTACACCACCTCGCCCGCCCAGGCCGGGAGCAACGCAGCCCTCTTTCCGGTACTGAATGAATTGATTACCCGGGAACTCGCCCTCAAGAAACGGCGCTGAACACGCCCTTTTACTTTTTGAGCGGGCGTTTCCAGTGAGGAATGGTTTGTTGCCTGCTGCGTGAAAGCGTCAGCTGGGCCGCGGGGGCCGTCCTGACGATCGTGGATCCGGCACCGATGGTTGCCCCTGATTCCACCGTGACAGGAGCCACGAGTTGCGTATCCGAACCGATGAATACGTCATCGCCAATCTGGGTCCGGTGTTTGTTGACCCCATCATAATTACAGGTAATCGTCCCGGCCCCGACATTGACCCGAGCGCCGATGGAACTGTCCCCCAGATACGTCAGATGATTGGCCTTGGTTGCCTGGTCAATGGTGCAGTTCTTGACCTCCACAAAGTTGCCCAGATGGACGGCCTGTTGCGTGATCGTTCCGGGGCGAATGCGTGCGTAGGGGCCCACACGGTTATCTGAACCCAACCGGGCACCCTCGATGTGGGTATAGGCATGCACGACCGTCCCCGCGCCGATTCTGCAATTCCTGAGAACGCAATAGGGTCCGATGCTGACCCCCTCCTCCAGCGTGACGTCCCCTTCCAGAATGACCCCCACGTCGAGCATGACATCCCGACCGCAGGTAACCGTCCCCCGCACCGTCAGGCGCTCGGGATCGGCAAGGGTCACCCCGCGGCAGAGAAGACTTTCGGCCTGCTGTCGTTGCCAGATGGCCTCGAGCTGGGCCAGTTGGCGCTTGTCGTTGACACCCAGGGCTTCCCAGTCGTGGGCGGGCTGAACCGCACGAACCGCAACCCCGTCTGCCACCGCGCTGGCGACAATATCCGTCAGGTAGTATTCACCCTGGGCATTGGCACAGGTCAGTCGTTCCAGCCATTTGGAAAGATGCACGACGGGCATGGCCATGATCCCGGTATTGACTTCCTGAATCTGTTTTTCCTGGGGCGAGGCATCCTTTTCTTCGCGAATGCCCACCACTCGCCGCTGCTCATCCCTCAAAATACGCCCGTATCCCCCGGGCTCGGGAATTTGTTGGGTCAGCAGGACCAACGCATCCCGCGCCGGTTGGATCAGTTGCTCGAGGGTGTGGGTTTGTAGCAGGGGAACATCCCCGTACAGGACCAGGACGATGCCCTGAGCAGACAGATGGGGCAAAGCCTGGGCGAGAGCATGGCCGGTGCCTTTTTGTTCTGCCTGGTGAGCCCAGGTCAGTTTCCGACCTTCAAAACAGGCCTGTACGGCTTCTCCGCCATGCCCATAGACGACGATGACCTTATCCGGGTCGAGGGGTTGGGCCGCCTGAAGAACGTGTTCGAGTAAGGGTTTTGCCGCGAGGGGTTGCAGGACCTTGGGCAAAGCGGAATTCATCCGTTTGCCCTGGCCTGCCGCCAGAACAACGACGTAAAGCGGAGTGGTGTGCGCGTTGTTCAGTGACGATCCTTATGCAAACGTTGGATGGCGGTCAATTGCGCCAAGGCGCTGGCCAATTCGGCAGAGGCACGGGCATAATCCACATCGCTGGACTTGTTTTGCAACGCTTCTTCTGCATTACGTTTCGCCTCCAACGCCCTGGCTTCATCCAGATCATGGGCACGAATGGCGGTGTCCGCCAAAACCGTCACGCTGTCCGGTTGTACTTCCAGAATTCCACCGGCCACGAAAATGGTTTCATCCTCGTCTTTTCCTGCCACCCGGACCCTGACCGTCCCCGGTTTGATACGAGTAATCAATGGCGTATGGCGCGGGTAAATGCCCAACTCCCCGTCTTCTCCGGGAAGCACCACAAACTCTGCCTCCCCGGAGAATAATTCAGCTTCTGCGCTGACGACATCCACATGGATGACATTGGCCATAATGATTTCCTCTTATTGCATCGACTTGGCTTTCTCGATGGCTTCGTCGATGCCGCCCACCATGTAGAAGGCCTGTTCGGGCAAATTGTCGTAATCCCCGTTGACGATCCCCTTGAAACCCTTGATGGTTTCTGCCAGGGACACATATTTGCCCGGTGCACCGGTAAAGACTTCAGCCACATGGAAGGGTTGCGAAAGGAAGCGTTGAATCTTGCGCGCCCGTGCCACCACCAACTTGTCCTCCGGAGACAATTCATCCATTCCCAGAATGGCAATGATGTCACGCAATTCCTTGTAACGTTGCAGGGTTGATTGAACCGAGCGGGCAACGTTGTAATGCTCTTCACCCACCACCAGGGGATCCAGTTGGCGAGAAGTGGAATCCAGCGGATCCACGGCCGGGTAGATCCCCAGGGAAGCGATATCCCGTGACAGAACCACGGTGGAATCCAGATGCAGAAAGGTCGTTGCGGGCGATGGGTCCGTCAAGTCATCGGCAGGCACATACACGGCTTGCACCGAGGTGATGGAACCCGTCTTGGTCGAGGTGATCCGTTCCTGCAGACGTCCCATTTCTTCCGCCAGCGTGGGTTGGTAACCCACCGCAGAGGGCATCCGACCCAACAGGGCGGACACTTCCGTCCCCGCCAGGGTAAAGCGGTAGATATTGTCCACGAACAGCAGGACATCCCGTCCTTCATCCCGGAAGTATTCCGCCATCGTCAGACCCGTCAGCGCAACGCGCAAACGGTTGCCCGGCGGCTCGTTCATCTGGCCATACACCAGGGCGACCTTGTCGAGAACGTTGGAATCCTTCATTTCATGGTAGAAATCGTTCCCTTCCCGGGTCCGCTCTCCCACGCCGGCGAAGACCGAATAGCCGCCGTGTGCCTTGGCAATGTTGTTGATCAACTCCATCATGTTCACGGTTTTACCGACACCGGCACCGCCGAACAAGCCGACCTTTCCGCCTTTGGCAAAGGGACAGATCAGGTCGATCACCTTGATCCCGGTCTCCAGCAACTCCTGGCTTGGCGACAATTCTTCATAACTGGGTGCCTTCCGGTGAATGGACGCGGTCGTTTCTGCTTCCACAGGACCGGCTTCATCGATGGGACGACCCAATACGTCCATGATCCGACCCAGGGTTTTGGGTCCAACCGGCACCGAGATCGGTTTGCCCGTATTGCTGACCACCATGCCCCGACGCAAACCATCGGAAGAACCCAGTGCAATGGTCCGAACAACGCCATCGCCGAGTTGCTGTTGGACTTCCAGCGTCAACTCGCTTCCTTCCATGGTAAGCGCATGATAGATGCCGGGCATTTGGTCGCGGGGGAATTCGACATCGATCACCGCCCCGATACACTGGACAATTTTTCCTTGGTTCATTTGCGAGTCCTAATGATGAGTACTATTAATTAATAGGGTCAAACGGCGGCCGCGCCACCGACGATTTCCGACAGTTCCTTGGTAATGGCGGCCTGACGGGACTTGTTATAAATCAATTGCAATTCACTGATGACCGTGCCGGCATTGTCGGAAGCCGCCTTCATCGCCACCATCCGGGCACTTTGCTCGGAAGCAATATTCTCGGCCACGGCCTGGTAGACCAAAGCTTCCACATAGCGCATGAGCAACTCATCGATCACCGAGCGGGGATCGGGTTCATAGAGATAGTCCCAGGCCGCCGCCTCCTGACGCGTTTCGTCGCCAATCCTTTCCTGCGGCAAGGGCAAAATCCGTTCCACGATGGTCTGCTGTTTCATGGTATTGACGAAACGATTGTAGGCCAGATAGACCGCATCCACTTCGCCCGCCACATACTGATCCAGGATCACCTTGAGCGGTCCGACCAATCTTTCCAGATGGGGCTTGTCCCCCAACTGAACGGCTTGAGCAACGACCGGCACGGAAATCCGGTTCAGGAAGCCCAACCCCTTGTTGCCCAGGGTCACCGCACGAATTTTTGCGCCTTGCTGTTCCCACTGTTTCATGGAATGAATCAGATGGCGAAAAAGATTGGAATTCAATCCGCCGCAGAGCCCCTTGTCTGAGGTCACCAGGACGACACCCACGTTTTTGGTCTGTTCCCGGGTCACCAGGAAGGGATGTTTGTATTCGGCATGGGCCTGCGCCAGATGAGAAGCCACCTTGCGGATTTTTTCGCCGTAAGGACGAGCTGCCCGCATGCGCTCCTGTGCCTTGCGCATTTTGCTGGCAGCCACCATTTCCATGGCCTTGGTGATCTTGCGCGTATTTTGTACGCTTTTGATCTTTATCCGGATTTCCTTTGATCCCGCCATGATTCAGTGCTCCTCGTCCCGCTCAATACACGCCGGTTTTCTTGAAATCTTCAATGGCAACTTCCAGGGCCTGCTCAGTGTCTTTGTCGAGGTCGTTGGTCGCCGCTATCTTTTCGATGATGGTGGGATACTTGCTCTTCAGGAAAGCGATCAGACCGGCTTCAAAAGCCAGTGCGCGTTTGACTTCCACCGTATCAAAATGCCCCTTGTTGACCGTGTGCAGGGTGATGGCCATTTCAGCCACCGACAAGGTTGCATACTGAGACTGTTTCATCAGTTCCGTCACCATGCGTCCCCGTTCGAGTTGCTTGCGGGTCGTATCATCCAGGTCGGAAGCAAACTGAGCGAAGGCGGCAAGTTCCCGATACTGGGCCAATGCCAGACGAATCCCGCCGCCCAGCTTCTTGATCACCTTGGTCTGTGCGGCACCGCCCACCCGAGACACGGAAATCCCGGCATTGATGGCGGGACGAATCCCGGCATTGAACAAATCCGTTTCCAGGAAGATCTGACCATCGGTGATGGAAATCACGTTGGTCGGGACGAAGGCAGTCACGTCTCCCGCCTGGGTTTCAATGATCGGCAGAGCGGTCAGCGAACCGGTCTTGCCCTTGACTTCGCCCTTGGTCATCCGTTCCACATAGTCCGGATTGACCCGTGCCGCCCGTTCCAGCAATCGGGAGTGCAGGTAAAAGACGTCCCCGGGATAAGCCTCGCGACCCGGTGGCCGGCGCAGCAGCAGGGAGATTTGGCGGTAAGCCCAGGCCTGTTTGGTCAGGTCATCGTAAATGATCAGCGCATCTTCACCGCGATCGCGGAAATATTCGCCCATGGCGCACCCGGAATACGGCGCGATGAACTGCATGGCTGCCGACTCTGACGCCGTCGCCGCCACCACGATGGTGTATGCCATTGCACCGTGCTCTTCCAGTTTGCGCACCACATTGACCACCGATGAGGCTTTCTGCCCTATCGCCACATAAATGCAGGTCATGTTCTGACCTTTTTGATTGATGATGGTGTCGATGGCCACGGCTGTTTTTCCGGTTTGCCGGTCACCGATGATCAATTCCCGCTGTCCGCGACCCACGGGAACCATGGAATCGATGGATTTCAATCCGGTTTGTACAGGTTGCGTCACTGATTGACGCTCGATGACACCCGGCGCAATTTTTTCAATGGGAGAAGTGGCCTTGGCCTCGATCGCCCCTTTTCCATCGATCGGTTTGCCCAGGGCATCCACCACCCGGCCAATCAACTCGGGGCCAACGGGAACTTCCAGAATGCGCCCGGTACAGGTGACGGTATCGCCTTCGCTGATGTGCGCGTACTCGCCCAGAATGACCGCCCCCACAGAATCTCGCTCCAGGTTCAGGGCAAGACCATAGGTATTTTGCGGAAAGGCCAACATCTCCCCCTGCATCACGTCATTCAGACCATGGATCCGAACGATTCCGTCTGTGACAGATACGACCGTGCCCTGTGTATGGGCTTCGGCAGTGATGGGAAGATTCTGGATCTTCGCCTTGATCAATTCGCTGATTTCGGATGGATTCAACTGCATGCTCTCGATCTCCTGATGGGAATGCCGCACCTGCGGCACCCTTCTTAACTTAATGTTTTAGGGCTACCGCCATCTGTTCCAGACGGGCGCGCACCGAACCATCGATCACTCGGTCACCGATGGCAATAGAGATTCCTCCCAAAAGGGCAGAATCCACGACCACATGCACTCTGACCTGCTTGCCAAGGCGCCGCTCGAGGTGTTTCATCAGTTGCTGTACCTGACTCTCGCTCAACGGATAGGCGGAAGTGATCTGGGCATCCAGTATCCCTTCGTGCTCGTGACGCAAGCCTTCATATTGCCGGGTAATGGCAGGCAAGGCCCCCAATCGGTGATTTTCAGCCAGGGTAGCCACCAGATTTTGAGTTTCACTATCCAGCGGTGTCTCGCTCAGACCAAGAATGAAATGGACCAACTGCTCCCGAGTCAGGCGCGGATTGCTGATCACCCCCGCAACCTGTTCATTCTCGACCAGCGAGGTCAACCAGGCCAGATGCTCGCTCCATCGAGCGGCTTGACCGGTTTCCTGAGCGCGACGAAACAGAGCTTCTGCGTAGGGTCGTGCGATGGTGGTAATTTCAGCCATGGCCCATCCCTTACAGTTCAGCCTGGATGGCGGTCAACAAGTCGGCGTGGGCCTGTGCGTTGATTTCGCGCCGCAGAATTTTTTCTGCGCCAGACACCGCGAGGTCGGCGACCCGATCACGCAACGAATCCCGTGCCCGCATCACTTCCTGTTCCATTTCTGCCTGCGCCTGAGCCTTGACACGATTTGCCTCAACCACTGCCGCATCGTGCGCCTGTTGCACGATGGCCTGTGCCTGCTTCTCCGACAACGCAATGATCTCGGCAGCCCTGGCCTTTGCCTCGTTCAATGCTTCCTGAGAACGAAGTTCCGCCTTGGCATAATCCTGTCTTCCACGCTCTGCGGCTTCCAGTCCGTCCGAGATCCTCTTGGATCGCTCATCCAGTGCGGCCACGACCGGCGGCCACACGAACTTCATCGTGAACCAGATCAATATGGCAAATGTGATGGCCTGACCAAACAATGTGGCATTAATGTTCATGCCTGTACTCCCTTTGAATTGTCCGAATTAACCTTTCAACATCGGAACAAAGGGGTTGGCGAAAAGCAGGAACAGGCCGATACCCACACCGATCATGGTCACGGCATCCAGCAAGCCAGCCACGATGAACATCTTGACCTGCAGGGTTGGAATCATTTCTGGCTGACGAGCGGCCCCTTCCAGAAAACGTCCGCCCAGAATACCGAATCCAATAGCGGTTCCCAGTGCACCACAGCCAATCAGAATGGATACTGCGATAGCGGTGCTGCCGAGCAGGGATGCGAGGTGTTCCATGTTATCTCCTTGAATGAATCTACTTAAATGACTGCAGTGAATAAAAAGGTACGACCAAATCAGTGACTTTCATGCGCCATGCTCAGGTAAATGATGGTCAGGATCATGAAAATAAAAGCCTGTAACGTAATGATCAGAAGATGGAAAATGGCCCAGGGCGCGCCCAGCAACCATTGCAGGTAGGCAGGCAGGAGCGCGATCAGGATGAACACCATCTCGCCGGCATACATGTTTCCAAACAACCGCAAAGCCAGGGATACGGGCTTGGCCAGATCTTCGATAAGCCGAAACAGGAGATTGAAGGGGGCCATTTTGGCGCCAAAGGGAACGGTCAATACTTCATGCATGAACCCGCTGAACTTCTTGACTTTCACGTTGTAGTAAAGAATCAGGAAGAACACGGTGAGGGACATTGCAAACGTCAGGTTGGGGTCCGTGGTCGGAACGACTTTCCAATGTCCTATTCCCACGGAACCCATCAACAGGGGAACCAGGTCCACCGGCAGAAGATCCAAGGCGTTGAGACTGAAAACCCAAACAAAGATGGTCAAGGCCAGGGGTCCCACGATTCCGCTCTCGCCATGAAAAGTGTCCCTGACCTGGCTCTGAACCATTTCCAGAACCATCTCCACCGCCGCCTGGGTTCGCCCCGGCACCCCCGAAGTGACCTTGCGGGCGACTGAAGCCATGAACCCGAAGACAATCAATCCGAGCAGTGCCGAAGTGACCAGAGTATCGACATCGATGGACCAGAATCCCGTGCCACCCACCAGATTGGTCAAATGGTGATGTATGTATTCACTCGAGGAAGGTGCGGCACTTTCGGTCATGACGGTCTGAACACTCTGTAAATTATTTTTCCCACAACAAGGCCGTAAAATAAACGGTCAGTGTGGCCATGTAACCCAGTAAAAACTCAAGCCAGTGCAAGGACGAATAAACCCTGGCGACGACAACCATCAGTATCACGGTTGTCATGAATTTAAAACGTTCCCCCGCGTACTGTGCGTGAACCCATTCCTGAGCCGTTTTTCCTTTCACGAGGGATGCTCGAATGGCATAGGCCAGACTTGCGACCGCACCAATACTGCCTCCCAACCCACCCGAAATGGCCGCTTCACTGCCCCATCCAATCTCGCAACCCACCGCAAAAATCAGGGATACGATGAGTTGTATGAGGATGAACTTACGAATTTTCGGATGTATCATGCGGTTCACGGCAAACAGCGGGATTATAAAGGAACTCTTTGATTAGAGTCAATGTCCGCCTGTTCTACCGGGCCCTTGGGCGACACGGACGAGCACGCGGTCATTTGCCAGGCACGGGTTGTTGGACCGCGGACTGCGTCGGCCTGTTTTTCAGGATTTCCTTCGTCAAATAGGTATTGAGGGACGAGATCAACTCTTTTTCGGCTTTATGCAAACTGGCCCTCAACTGGACATCCTTGTTCTCTCTCTCATTCTCGCTCATGTTTTTTAACTCGTCACTATTGTCTGTGACGAACGAACTGTCTTTCCATAAGGTTTTCTGATCCTTCAACGCAACCAACTCACCCTCCAGGGTCACCGGAGCATACGTTTTTCCTACCAGCCAATCCATCCCGCTCCAGGCCAGATACTCCTGTCCATACCCCGCCATTGCCACGGCGAGGCCACTCCAGGTCAGGTACTCCCGCCCCAGTTCGCCCACGGTAACCACAATGCCAAGCCACAGGTTATGGGTTGCAGAACTGACGATCACGCCCTGTGCGATTCCCTCAACCAATACGGTGCCGAAGAATATTTTTTTCCAGCGTTCATTCAGACTCCCGTAACCACTCAGGGTGATGGACAAGGATAATGCATTGGGATTTCCCGGCAAAGTTTTCAGGGCCTTGCAGGACGGCAACTTCTTGATCACCAGACCGGGTGATTTGGTGATGTTCGTATTCAGATAATCATCAATACCGACAAGGGATTCTTTTTGGTCTTCTTCAAACTTTTTTTTATTGGCTTCTTTGGAAAGCGCTTTATTCAAGATGCTCATTTGTGCCGTCGATTCGACACAATAGTAGACCAAGGCCGTGTCGTTCTGATTCATGACCAAAGGGTCGTGTACGGAGACCGAGGAGCAACCCGAAAAAAGCAGGGCAAAGATTGCCAAGCCGGTTGATTTTCTGCGCACAATGAATTCCTTCGAATTTATTGATGCCTGTAACCATTTCCGGCATGAAGAGGGAAAACTGAGGCACGAAAGAATCATCACGGCGGAGGGGGCCCCCCATTCCCCCACAGTTCCTCACCCTGTCGCCGGGAGGGAACTGGGCTATTCCTTTTCCAACCCGAAACGCATCAGGATACCTTCCAGTTGCTCCAGATTTGTAAATTTTATCGTCACGCTGCCGTGCCCCTTTGAACCGGCCTTCAACAAGACCTGCGTCCCGAAATGATCCGCCAGGCTTTCTTCCAGTTTGAGAATGTCACGGGACCGCTCCGATACCTTGGGCGCCTTGGGCGCTGAAGTCGGGGTCTGAAGTTTCTTGACGCGCTGTTCCGTCTGTCGCACGGACAATTGTTTGTCCACGACCTCCAGGGCAACTTCTTTTTGCAGCGGCTCCGGTAGAGGAACCATGGCCCGGGCATGGCCCATTTCAATCATCCCTTCCATCAGGAGAGATTGCACGTTTTCGGATAACTGCAATAACCTCAGAAGATTCGTCACCGCACTGCGAGACCGTCCAACCGCCTGGGCTGCGCCTTCATGGGTCATTCCGAACTCGTCAATCAACCGCTCGAGTCCCTGCGCTTCTTCCAGCGGATTGAGATTTTCTCGTTGTATGTTTTCGATCAACCCCACAGCCAGTGCAGTTTCATCCGGGATATCCCGAATCATGACCGGGACTTCGGTCAGACCAGCCATTCGAGAGGCACGCCAGCGTCGTTCACCGGCGATGATTTCGTAGTTCCCGGTGGCGACGGCACGAACAAGAATCGGCTGAAGCAGGCCCTGGGTTTTAATGGACTGCGCCAACTCGTCCAGAGAATTCGCGTCCATCTTTGTTCGAGGCTGGTATTTTCCTGGTTGAAGGTGATTGACCGCCACAAAGGTCAGCCGGTCATTTTTGTTCAGATCCTCGCCCCCATTCCGATCCTCTCCCAGCAAAGCATCGAGCCCACGCCCCAATCCTTTGTTTTTTTTCATCTTTCCCTCTTTTCGCTCATCTGATCGAAGTTGTTTCACGTGGAACAGCGCCCTCAAAACGTTCCATCATCTCTTTGGCAAGCTCCAAATAAGCGATGGCGCCTTTGGAATTGGGATCGTAGTGGAGTGCGGGTTTTCCATGACTGGGTGCCTCCGCCAGTCGGACATTGCGCGGAATGGCCGTACGGTAGATCTTTCCGGCAAAGTGCCTTTCCAATTGAGCAGAAACCTGCTGCGCCAATGCGCTTCTTGGGTCGAGCATGGTCCGTAATAACCCTTCAATGGCGATCCCAGGGTTAAGGTGGGAACGAACCCTTCGAATGGTCTGAAGAAGATCAGTCAATCCTTCAAGCGCGTAGTATTCACATTGCATCGGTATGATCAATCGCCAGGTAGCCGTCAACCCATTGAGAGTCAACAAATTCAGCGCTGGAGGGCAGTCAATCAGGACAACATCATAATTTGAACTGATATTCGTCAAGCTATTTTTTAGACGAAATTCCCTGAACTCCACATCAACCAACTCAATTTCCGCGCCGGCCAATGCACGATTGGCCGGCAGGACATCATAGCCCGCAGTGGGAGAACGGTGAATGGCTGAGTCGATGGATCGTTCCTGGGTCAAAACCTGGTAGACCGTGCTTTTTAATAAATTCTTGTCCAGGCCACTGCCCGTCGTGGCATTTCCTTGAGGATCAAGATCGATCAGAAGTACCTTTTGCCCCAGAGCGGTCAAACTGGCGGCAAGATTGACCACTGTGGTGGTTTTACCCACGCCGCCTTTCTGATTGGTGACCGCCAATATCTTTTCCATCAGTTTGAGAGGCGCAGGTGAATCAAATGACGCTCGGCCTTGAGACCCGGTATTTGAATGGGCGTGATGGTGGTGGATATTTCGGTGGGCAGCCGATTGATTTCATCATAAGGAATGGCCCCTTTCATGGCAATCCACGTCCCCCCTTTCTGAAGTAAATGGCGCGTTGCTCGGACAAATTCCGGGAGGTCTGAAAAAGCACGACAAGTGATGACATTGAATAACTTGGTCGGGGTGCTCTGCTCAACGCGCTCTCCCATGACCTCCAGATGAGACAGGTTTAATTCGATTTTGGCTTGCTTCAGGAAAGCAACTTTCTTTTGATTGGATTCCATCAGGGTAATGGACAAGTCCGGGCGGATCAATGCCACCGGAATTCCGGGAAATCCTCCCCCGGACCCCACATCCAGCAATGAATCCGATTCCTTCAGAAAGGGAACCAGTGACCAACTGTCCATCAAATGAAGGGTCAGCATTCGATCTCTTTGACGAATGGCCGTCAAATTGATGGCGCCATTCCATTTTTCCAGGAGATCCAGGTATTGAATGGCCTGAGCGAGACTTTTTTCAGGCGCGGAAATATTTAATGATTCCAGACCACTACGAAGGACCTGTACTTCTTCAGAGGTAATGTGGTCATATTCAGGCATGATGGGTTCGCTTTACGTGGACCATGAGCAAGGAAATGGCTGCAGGGGTAATCCCGGGTATTCGGCTGGCTTGTCCGAGCGTTGTGGGACAATGCTGCTGTAATTTTTCCTGGACTTCACGAGACAGGCCCAAGACTTCAAAATAGTTCAAGTCCTGGGATAACCGGGTTTCTTCCTGAGCTCGTTGCCGTTCTACTTCCAGTTTTTGCCGCTCAATATAGCCGCTGTATTTTACCTGAACTTCCACTTGTTTTCTAATGGCCTGTAATTTTTCCGAACCGGGTTCCAGGACACCGAGACGTTCAAGTTGTTCATAGCCAACCTCTGGTCGTCTGAGCAATTCAAGGTAAGTGGCATCCTTATCCGGATAATTCGGCCCAAATATTGTGGTCAGTTCATCGGTTGAGTGGTTTTCTGGATGATATCGGATTTTGCCGATGCGCTGAGTTTCTTCCTCGATCATCATTCTTTTCTCTGAAAACTCAGCCCACTGTTGGTCGGAAATCAGCCCAAATTTATGGGCATGTTCAGAAAGTCTCAGATCAGCATTATCTTCCCGCAATTGCAAACGGTATTCTGCCCTACTGGTAAACATCCGGTAAGGCTCTGTAACCCCCCGTGTCACCAGATCATCCACCATGACCCCCAGGTAAGCCTCATGGCGCAGGGGCGCCCATCCATCACAGTCACGGGCGGCACGCGCCGCATTGAGTCCGGCAAGCAATCCCTGTGCTGCAGCCTCTTCGTACCCCGTGGTCCCATTGATCTGACCGGCAAGAAACAAACCGCTTAATGATTTCGATTCCAAAGTGGGAAACAAGCCGCGGGGGTCCAGGTAATCATACTCGATGGCATAGCCCGGCCTCAACAAGTGCGCTTTTTCCAATCCCGGAATCGAGTGTACCAAAGCCAGTTGAACGTCAAAGGGCAAACTGGTGGAAATACCGTTGGGGTACACTTCATGAGTGGTCAAACCCTCGGGCTCCAGATAGACCTGGTGCGAGGATTTATCGCCAAAACGATGTATCTTGTCTTCGATGGAAGGGCAGTAACGGGGTCCAACGCCCTCGATCACCCCTGTATAAAGAGGCGAACGATCCAAACCCTGCCGGATGATTTCATGAGTCATTTCTGTGGTATGGGTAATCCAGCAAGGTACTTGTCTAGGGTAATTCTCCTCCGCCGACCAAAATGAAAACTTCGGTTTTGGTTCGTCCCCAGGTTGGGCCAGCGTTTTGGAATAATCGATGGTTCTCCCATCAATTCGGGGAGGCGTTCCAGTCTTCAAGCGTCCTACGGGTAAGGACAACTCTCTCAATTGTTCTGCCAGCGGAACGGCGGGGGCATCGCCAGCCCGTCCTCCGGGGCTTTTGTTCAATCCAATATGCATCAATCCCGCCAAAAAAGTCCCCGTCGTCAGTACCACTGATTGGGCAGCAAACCATACCCCTAACTGAGTTTCCACACCTATCACACGATTCCCCATCATCTTGAGGGCGGTGACGGCTTGCTGAAAAATAATCAGGTTCGGCTGGTTTTCCAGGCACGTGCGGATATATTGCCGATAAAGCTGTCGGTCAATTTGTGCACGGGTTGCCCGAACGGCCGGGCCCTTACTGCTGTTCAATATCCTGAACTGGATCCCTGCAGCATCTGCAGCCCGCCCCATGACACCACCCAACGCGTCAATTTCCTTGACCAAATGACCCTTACCGATCCCGCCAATGGAAGGATTACAAGACATTTGACCCAACGTTTCGATATTATGAGTCAGCAGGAGGGTTGTCATACCGGCGCGTGCAGCGGCCAGGGCTGCTTCAGTCCCTGCGTGCCCTCCCCCCACCACGATCACTGCAAATTCTTGAGGATATTTCACGTGTTGCCCATCCTTTTCACCCGTTTCTCCCCTGTGTTTCACGTGAAACACAGGGAGTTAAACCTTACTTTCCGATACAAAACCTTGAAAAAATTTCTCCCAACAAATCATCTGCCGCAAATTCCTTGCCTGAAATTTGTGCCAATTTGAGTTGAGCCTGGCGCAATTCTTCAGCAACAAACTCTGATTCAACGGTTTTCAAGGCCTCCCGAAGGTGACTCATGGCTTGCCCCAGAATTCCGATATGGCGTTCCCGTGCCAGCAGCAACGGTGCTTCCGAAACCCGATCGATCTCCATGCCCGACAGCATCTTCTGCTTCAGTCCTTCCAACCCTTCCCCCGTATGTGCCGATACCGGAATCACCGGTAACAACCCTGCGGCGGGGCCCTGCATTTCAGAAACAACGTCGTGTTCCTGGGATAGCAGATCGATTTTATTCGCAACAATGAGTTTTGGCTGGTCCGGATGCAAACGTCCAATCAAGGAACGATCCTCTTCCGTCACCCCTTTACGAACATCAACCACGATCAAGGCCAGATCCGACTTGTTCGCGGCCAACCAGGTACGCTCAATCCCCGCAAGTTCAACAAAATCGTCGGTTTCACGAATACCGGCGGTATCCACCAGATGGATCGGTATGCCCTGCAAAACCATATGACCACGAATCAGATCCCGCGTGGTTCCCGCAATGGGGGTCACCAAAGCGTGGTCTTCCTCGGTCAGCGCATTGAGCAAACTTGACTTCCCCACATTGGGAGAGCCAATCAAAACGATGTTTTTACCTTCGCGCAACAGCGCGCCCTGCCTTGAATTTTCCACCAAACGTGTCAACCGTTCAAGCAGGTGATTCAATGAGGATCGGAAGGAATTTTCATGAAAAACAGGGACTTCCTCATCACTAAAATCAAAATCACTTTCCAGTCGTACCCGAAGCGTCGTGAGATCGGAAATCAGAGAGTGAATGACCTCGGAAAACTTACCGGACAAAGCCATGGCCGCTGAACGGGCCGCCTGGGAAGATTCCGCATGGATCAAGTCAGCCACGGCTTCCGCCTGGTTGAGGTCTATTTTATTGTTGAGGTAAGCCCTTAAGGTAAATTCTCCCGGATTGGCCAATCTTGCGCCCCACTGAAGGCAGTGCGCCTGCAATTCCTGGAGAACGACCGGGCTGCCGTGGGTGTGCAACTCAACAACATCTTCCCCCGTATAGGAATTCGGTGCCGGAAAATACAGAATGAGACCACGATCAATGACCTCCCCCGAGCGATTATGGAATGAACGCAGAGAGGCCAGGCGCGCTGCAGGATAACCTTTTCCAGTCAAAGACCGGACCAGTGCCTCCATGGATCGGCCAGAAAGGCGCAATACCCCGATCCCTGAGGGAATCGGGGCTGTTGCCTGGGCAACGATAATATCAGGACTTGACTCCATCACCCATCATACGGGTAATCTGCCATTGCTGGGCAATGGACAAGAGATTATTGACAACCCAGTACAGTACCAGACCAGCCGGAAAGAAGAAGAACATGAAACTGAAGGCAAGGGGCATGAACTGCATCACCTTTGCTTGCACGGGGTCTGCCGGCTTGGGGCTCATGCGCTGTTGCAAAAACATGGAAGCGGTCATGATCAGGGGAAGGATATAAAAAGGGTCGGGGGCGGACAAATCATGAATCCACGCAAAGAAGGGTGCATGACGCAATTCCACCGCGCCCAGCAACACCCAATAAAGAGAAATGAAAACAGGAATCTGTACCACCATGGGTAAACACCCCCCCAAGGGATTTATTTTCTCCGTCTTGTACAACTCCATCATGGCCTGATTCATGCGTCCCTTGTCATCCGCGTACTGTTGGCGGATTCTTTCCATCTTGGGCTGAACCACGCGCATCTTGGCCATGGATTTGTAGCTTGCTGCAGACAGCGGGAAAAAGGCCAATTTGATGGTCACCGTCAGTAAAATGATGGCAACGCCCCAATTTCCTACCAACCCATGAATCCAGGAGAGAAATTGGAACATGGGCATGGCGATGATGGTCAGCCAACCATAGTCGATGGTCAAATCCAGGCCGGGTGCGAGGGACTTGAGTTTTGCGCCCTCTTGCGGCCCGGCATAAAGGGGCACCGATACATCCGCACTCCCCTGTGGCTGGATCGTCCCCATGGGCAGGATGACCCCTGCGGTGTACAAATCATTCCCGACCTTGCGTGTAAAGAATTCGCGGGGGACGCCGCTAGGGGGTAACCAGGCAGAGACGAAATAATGTTGGAGCATGGCAAGCCAGCCATCATTGGCATTGACTGGGTAGTCTTTTTTTCCCTTTTCAATGTCGGAGAAGGAAATTTTTTGGAATTTTGTGGCTTGGGTGTAAACCGCAGGTCCTGTATAGGTGCTGACAAAGCGGGGGTCACCGGGAGGAGCTTTGGAAACCCGTAAAAACTGGAAATAGGCAGAGGGAGACAGGGGGGCAGAGGATAGGTTTTTCACCTTTGTTTCAACACCGATGACGTAACTTCCCCGCTTGAAGTGGTAAATTTTCGTCACAGAAACCACCCCCGGAACTTCCGTGGTCAGAGGGACAGAGATATCCTCCTGGCCCGGTTCCAGAGAATAATTCGTCCCTGCCGACTGGTAAATCGAAGTATGGTTCGGCAGATGATCTCCCAGCAAACCGCTCTGGGCAACATAGATCAGGCTGGAATGATCTTCGAACAGGTCTACGGGACGATGTTCGTTCTCAGCCGAAAGATGATGATTCAATTTCAAACTGCGCAGGTCTGCGCCCACCGTATCGATGTCCGCATCGAACAGGTCGGTATGAACCAGAATTCTTTGACCATGGGTCAAGTCTGAGGATGCAACCACTGCGCCCGACGACGAAGCCGTGGGGGCAACAGGGACGGAACCCAGGGAGGAGGACGTGGCAACGGAAGACCCCCCACTGGAAGCGCTGGGTGCGGGAAGCGCACTTATCCCTGCGACCGGCCTTTTTCCCTGAGAAGCTTGCCAGGCGTCCCACAGCATAAAAGTGGATAGCGTAAAGATGATCAAAGGGATGATTCGTTGCAGTTTCATAGGACTCTCACGGAACGGGATCGTATCCCCCGGGATTCCAGGGGTGACATTTGCACAAACGTTTTGCCGCCAAGCCGATACCATGCACAGACCCATGCCGAAGAATGGCATCGTGAGCGTATTGAGAGCAAGTGGGATAAAAACGACAAGAACGGCCCAGAAAAGGGCTTAAGCAGAGTTGATACGAGCGGATGAGGAACTGTAAGAATCGCGACATTTATGACTGAAATCCGTCAAGCATTCCAATTCCCCATAAAGGTGGGTCCGATCTTCATGGGTAAAGATTTTTTTATGAACCAGAACCACATCAAGACCACTCAATTGCGTTAGATGCTTTCTCACCCATTCACGGCAAAACCGTCTCATGTAGTTACGCCCGACCGCACGCCGACATACTTTACGACCCACGACCTGACCGAAGCGTAAATCGTCACTTCCGTTAGGTTTGACAAGTATTCTGAAATGGTGAGTCGAGCGACTGATTCTCAGGGAAAAAACCGCCTCAAAATCAGCCCGCCCTGAAAGGGTGATCAACCGATTGATTTTTTAATCACCGGATTCAAACAGCCAATCGGGCACGACCCTGCGCACGGCGTGCTCTGATGATGGCACGTCCTCCACGGGTTTTCATTCGCACGAGAAAACCATGAGTGCGCTTTCGTTTGGTAACCGATGGTTGGTAAGTACGTTTCATGGCATTTTCCTAGACTTCACTAATGAACCCATGATTACACCTCAAAACAGTGGGTTATGTCAAGAAAAAAATATCCACATTCACCCGTATCCAGCGGTGAATAACTTCGTTTGGACTGGGGTAGAATGCAGGGTAAACAATCGTTTTTACCCTGCCCTCAGCTCGTAAGGTACCCCCACTGTGTCTATTTTTCCGGCTTCAGAACGATGGCAACAAACCCTGCTGAATCTTCAGGCAGAATACACCGAATCCCAATTCAATACCTGGATAAAACCTCTCTCGGAGGTGATCGAAAATAATCAGGTTTTCCTGATTGCGCCCAATCGATTCATCATGCAGTGGGTCAAGGAACGTTATCTCCAGCGCATCGAAGAACTGGCTCGGGATCAAGGGTTGGACTCGGTGATTTTGCAGCAGAAGGAGAATAACACGATCCTCCCCGAGAATTCTTTGCCAGTTCCAGAGGCGAATCCTCAGGACTCGCTGGTCAGAACGGTGCTTCAACCGGATCCAGCCGAACGCTCCCAACTCAACCGAACCTTCAATTTTGATAACTTTGTGAACGGTAAGGCCAACCAACTGGCTCGTGCAGCTGCCTTACAGGTCGCTGAAAATCCGGGAAAAGCCTATAACCCCCTCTTCGTTTATGGCGGAGTGGGACTCGGCAAGACGCACTTGATTCAAGCGATCGGAAACAACCTGCTGGAAAGGAACCCCCAAGCCCGGGTACGTTACATCCATGCGGAAAAGTATGTCTCCGATGTCGTCCGTGCCTATCAACATAAATCCTTTGACAGTTTCAAACAGTATTACCACACCCTGGATCTGTTGATGATCGACGATATCCAGTTCTTTGGGAACAAAACGCGAACCCAGGAAGAATTTTTCTTTGCATTCAATGCATTGGTTGAATCACACCGACAAATCATCATCACCTGCGACAGTTTTCCAAAAGAGATCTCGGGCATGGAACCTCGCCTCATCTCACGTTTTGGTTGGGGATTGACCGTTGCCATAGAGCCTCCTGAACTCGAGATGAGAGTGGCCATCCTGATCAGCAAGGCACACAAGGAATCGATCCTCCTTGAAGAATCCGTTGCTTTCTTCATCGCCAAGCATATTCGCTCAAATGTACGTGAACTGGAGGGAGCTTTGAAACGGGTGGTCGCATACGCACGTTTTCGTAATGAACCCATCAGCGTCATTTCCGCACGAGAGGCCCTGAAAGATGTTCTGGCACTGCAACACCGACAAATTTCCATTGAAAACATCCAGAAAACCGTTGCGGATTACTACAAGATCAAAGTCAGCGACATGTTTTCCAAAAAACGTACCCGCAATCTTGCCCGACCCCGACAAATGGCGATGGCCCTGGCCAAGGAAATTACCAGTCTCAGCCTGCCTGACATCGGTGAATCCTTTGGCGGACGAGACCACACCACGGTGCTCCATGCCTGCAGAAAAATCCAGGAACTCTGCAGCAGCGATCAAACGACCCAGCGGGATTTCGAGGCTTTGAACAGTATTCTCAATGGATAACCCGAAACAGGGAATAAGTACGGTATAAATCAGGGGAAACCTGGGGACACTTTGTGGATAACTCGGAAAATTAAAAAAAATTCCGGGTTATCCACAAAGCAATCCAGTGAAAAAGAGGTTTATCAACACCCTTTGAAAGGATCCATCATTATGTTTTTTAATATGTTTAATGAGTTTTCCCGATATCTTGCCTACTCTTATCATTAACTATTAGAGGGATATATGACAACCATAGTAATAGTAAGAGAAAATCTTCTTACGGCTTTGCAACCCTTGCTCAGCATTGTTGAGCGACGCCAAACCATGGCGATTTTGAATAATGTCCTGATAGATACCTTCGAGAACCAGTTGCAGGTCCATGGAACCGATCTCGAGATCCAGGTGAAGACCCGTTCTCCGGCGGAACAGGTCAGCGAACCCAGTGCCATTCTGGTTTCTGCCCGAAAACTTCATGACATCGTACGTAGCCTTCCAGAAAACAGCCTTCTGACTCTGGACCAGAGTGCGGGTAAAATGATGGTACGTTCCGGCAAGAGCCGGTTCAACCTGTTGACTCAGGAGGGAGCGGACTTTCCCAGCATGGCCCGTGCACAGGATGAAGGAAAACGCATCACCCTGACCCAAAAACTCCTCAAAAGCCTTCTGGAGCGAGTACAATATGCGGTGGCACAGCAGGATGTTCGTTTTTATTTGAACGGGACCTATCTGGCGATCGAGGGGGATCAGGTCACTGCGGTGGCGACTGACGGTCACCGGATGGCTTACACGACCCATCGGATGGATCAGGCCTTCGATAAGGTTGAAGCCATCCTGCCACGGAGGTCGGTCAGTGAATTGATCAAACTGTTGCAACCCAGCGATGATCCTGTGGAGTTGACGTTTTATTCCGCTCAGGTGGAATTCAGGTTTTCTCAAACCGAATTCCTTACCAAGGTCATCGAAGGCAAGTATCCCGATTATCAAAGGGTAATACCGACGACGCATTATCGGCATTTCACCCTCTCGCGACTTTCCCTGTTGCAGGGCTTGCAACGTGCTTCCATTCTGTCCAACGATAAGGTGCGGGGAGTTCGTTTCCTGCTGACGCAGGGGAATCTGGCCATCATCTGTTCCAACAGTGAACAGGAGGAGGCCCACGAGGAACTGGAAGTGGAATACACTCAGGAGCCTTTGGATATAGGATTTAATATCAATTACTTATTGGAAGTTCTCCAACATTTGAGCGTGGATCAGGTGACCTGCTCTTTCGGAGAAACGGGAAGCAGCATGTTGATTACACTCCCTTCTGCCGAACTCCAGTTCAAATATGTTGTCATGCCCATGCGAATTTGAGTCCCTTTCAATTTTTTGACTTTCGACTGCAGGAAAATATACGTGGAACAGCATACTCAGGAAAAAAATCAGTACACTTCTGAAAACATCAAAGTGCTCAAGGGGTTGGAAGCCGTTCGCAAACGTCCCGGAATGTACATCGGGGACACGAGCGATGGAACGGGCCTTCACCACATGGTCTTTGAAGTCCTGGATAATGCCATCGATGAGGCGTTGGCCGGTCATTGTGACGAAATCCAGGTGATCATTCACATGGACAATTCCGTTACGGTCACAGATAACGGACGGGGCATTCCCACCGATATTCATCCCGAGGAAGGACGTTCTGCGGCCGAAGTCATCATGACGGTGCTGCATGCCGGCGGAAAGTTTGACAGCAACAGTTACAAAATCTCCGGGGGTTTGCACGGCGTAGGGGTGTCGGTGGTCAATGCGTTGTCCACCTGGCTGAAATTGACCATTTACCGGGATGGGAAACGCCATTTCATGGAATTTCGGGAGGGCGACGCGGTGGCTCCCCTGGCGGTTGTCGGTGATTCTCCGAAACGGGGAACGGAAATTCACTTCCTTCCCAGCCCGCTGACCTTCGGGACCATCGAATTCCATTACGACATCCTGGCGCGACGCCTGCGGGAACTTTCCTTCCTCAACAACGGGGTCTCCATTCTTCTGAAGGATCTGCGTCATGGTCAGGAAGAAAATTTCTCCTTCAACGGCGGAGTACGGGGGTTTGTCGAGTATCTGAATCGTACCCGAACCGTGCTTCATCCTACCGTGTTCCATTCGGTGGGAGAAAAAGAAGGCATCACCGTGGAAGTGGCCATGCAGTGGAATGAGTCCTATCAGGAGAACGTACTCTGTTTCACCAACAACATTCCCCAGAGAGATGGGGGAACCCACCTAACCGCCCTGCGGGCGGCCATGACACGCACCCTCAATCATTTCATCGAAGAGAACGAACTGGCACGCAAGGCCAAGGTGGAAACCACGGGCGATGACATGCGCGAGGGTCTGACCTGCGTCTTGTCGGTCAAGGTGCCTGACCCGAAATTTTCTTCCCAAACCAAGGAAAAACTGGTTTCCTCGGAAGTGCGCCCGGCGGTCGAGGAGGTAGTGTCGGATCAAATGCGCAGTTTTCTTCTTGAGAAACCGGCGGAAGCGCGCATTATCGTGGGAAAGATCATCGAGGCGGCACGCGCTCGGGAAGCCGCTCGAAAAGCGCGGGAGTTGACCCGCCGCAAGGGCGCGCTGGACGGTCTCGGGCTGCCTGGGAAACTGGCGGATTGCCAGGAAAAGGACCCGGCACAATGTGAGATTTACCTGGTGGAAGGGGACTCTGCAGGGGGCTCCGCCAAACAGGGTAGAGACCGGCGTTTTCAGGCCATTCTTCCCCTCAAGGGAAAGATTTTGAACGTGGAACGGGCGCGCTTCGACAAGTTGGTGTCCTCCCAGGAAATCGTGACCCTGATCACGGCATTGGGCACGGGCATCGGAAAGGATGAATATTCTCCCGAAAAAGTGCGCTATCACCGCATCATCATCATGACCGATGCGGACGTGGATGGATCCCATATCCGTACCCTGCTGCTGACTTTTTTCTATCGCCAGATGCGCGAATTGGTGGAACGCGGGCATATTTACATTGCCCAGCCGCCACTGTACAAGGTCAAGCAGGGAAAAACGGAACAATACCTGAAAGATGATCATGAATTGAACCAATACCTGCTTGGACTGGCGCTGCAAGGCTCAGAGATCCGCTCTGGCGAATGCGTGGTCAGTGCCGAGGCGTTGGGTAGCATCGCGCGGGAATACCTTCTGGCAGAGGCTGTCATCCAGCGTCTTGCGCGCGCTCTTCCCAAAGAGTTTCTGGAAGCACTCCTCGAGGTTCCTGAAGTGAAGTTGGTTACGGAGCAGGAGGCAGAAAGTGCAGCCCAGCGTCTGAACGATATCCTGCAGTTGCGTCAGGGAGGAGAAAATCATGCGGCGATCACGCTTCAGCACGAGGTGGACGACCTGACGGGCAATTTCCGTCTGCGCATCCTCAAGACAGATCACGGGGTCGTTCACGCATTCTTCATGGATTCCGAGTTCCTGACTTCCGGAGATTATGAAAGGATCAAAGCAGTGGCTCACCTGTTTCAGGGGTTGGTCAAAGAAGGGGCGATGGTTCGGCGTGGAGAGAAGGGAAAGTCCATCAAAAACTTTCCGGAGGCGCTTCGCTGGCTCCTGGACGAAGCCCGTCGTGGAATTGCCCTGCAGCGCTACAAAGGGCTGGGCGAGATGAATCCGGACCAGTTATGGGAAACCACGATGAATCCGGAATCCCGCCGCTTGCTTCGGGTCCAGATCGAGGATGCCATTCGAGCCGACGAGATCTTTACCACGCTCATGGGGGATGAAGTGGAACCGCGCCGGCAATTTATCGAAAATAACGCGTTGGGAGTTACCAATATCGATATTTGAG
>VFSW01002671.1_pt1 | contig 26881 bp, 34 predicted proteins | sample 5358111 | NCBI WGS metagenome assembly VFSW01 (sample SAMN11554181, study PRJNA540505) | mine drainage metagenome | isolation source: sediment from site ElyBrook_90M | place: USA: Ely Copper Mine, Vershire, VT | collected 2017 | reverse complement strand
ATACACGCCTTGAGCAAGTTTCTGCCAGCATCGCACGTACTATCGCGCTTGCGCATAGCTGGAACGACTTCATGGCGCTAAAGGCGCCGCTTTCTGCGGCAATCCTCATGAAGATTGCGGATACCCAATTCCGCCTTCTTCCAAGGAACGCTGATGGCTCCATCCCGGAGTCGTCACTCCAGATCACCGCACGATCCTATGATGCACTGCCGGCCGAGAGCGATCCTATCGGGTACCTCGAGTCCGCTCGCGCTGACAAGGTCGAGTACAAGCGTCGTTACAAGGAAATAGAATATTTTCTTCAAATGGCCCTTCAGAACGGTGCAGGAGATGTGATTAACCTTGGTATCCACCTCGAAAAGGTGAATGTCGAGAACATCACGCCACTTGGCGATCTGGCAAACGCCGCGGACAACGCCGCGGTTGAGGATGCAGAACGTGTCGCTGAAGGTAAGGACTTCGATACCGAGCTATCGCTCGCCCAGAAGTATCTGGATGTTGCAAAAACTCGGGGAGAGCCTATGACCCTCCGTGAAGCCCTGGAAAACGTTCGCATCAACCGCGCACGCGCTCAGGAAGTCATAGTCCGATCATCCGGTAATCCCATCACGGACGGCGCCGCACTCATGCGCGCCGGGCAAAAAGGAGCATGACCATGGCTGCACACGCCGCAGCGAATTCCCATTCTGAAAAAGATGGGGATAAGAAATACCTACCGAAGGCCGTGACGACAGGAGCACGCTGGCTTCTCATCGGCTTCGCGGTTCTCACGCTTGTCGGATTCCTGGTCGTACCGCTTCTGGCGCACAAATCTCGCATTGCCGGAAATGGCACCGATAACATGGCCCCACAGAGCTCGACCGTTCCGATGGTCAAGGAAGTCCACGAGGACGACAGCATCGGCCCGGCGTTCGACGGCGAATTCCACGAATTCACCGTGGGCACCGAAGGCAAGAGCGTCAGCATGATCGCTCCGCAAGGGACGGTTATTTGTTGGGGTGGCGAGTTCACCTCGGACAACGTCATCAAGCTCTTCTGGGCACAGGGTGACAGTCTCACGGGTTCCCCGCGTGTCTGGTCGCCGAGCGACGCCCAAACGGTCGTCAGCCGGTGGCTCATCAAGACCAAGAGCGGTACGGCGCTCGTCACACACAACCGTTGCTACTAGCGCACACGCGCAACTGGGCCCGGGACGCATCACGCGTTCCCGGGCCCTTTTCTTATCCTTTATTTGATACTATCCGGCACATCCACCCCAATTGAACTGGCAGCTATCATGACAATCGCTTTTGCTGCAAAAATAATCACGAGGCCAATAAGGCCCCAGAGTATGTGCTGCTGACCTGCTTTGCGCTTTTCTTCATTCCCTGCGCCTCCAATGAAATCAACGACCCCCCACACAAATACCACGAAGGCTGCCAGAGCAATCAGGGTGATGAGTGGGTTAATAATCGCCTGCTCCACCTTCCCGATGAAGTCGTTAAAAATATTCATACCCTAATACTACCAGAAGCCCGCAGCATGAGCTGCGGGCTTCTGGAGGGAGAATCGCGGGGTTAGCGACCGCGCGTTGTATACGGCGCCGTCGGATACGCAGGGACGTTCTGGTTCAATTGAAACGTACCTTGAAGAATATTCACCAGGCCCCAGACCGAGACCATGACAAAGAAGCCAATAAGGCCCCACAGCATGAGGGACTTACCCGCATCACGCTTCTCTTCGTCCTGTCCACCCTGGATGAAGTACTGGAAGATACCCCAAATGAAAACGATGAAAGCGAGTGCAAATACTATCGGCACCGCGACATTATTAATGAGGTCGATGACAATGCGTCCCGCCTCGTTCACGCTGTTTATCTGAGCGAATGCGACAAAAGGGAGAAAAAGTGCTCCACCAATATAACCGAGTTTCTTCTTCATGTGTTCGTAAGAATTAATAACCGCGAAGGTTCTTTATTAGGATAGCGCGCGCCAGGTCCTCGTCAATCAAAGACGGTGCGTGGTGGGGACAGCGCTACTTTGCTACACAACCGTACTCCTCGGCACCGGGTACCACCTCTATGTTAGGAGGGCAGTTGTAGCCGTTGTCGCTACCGCCAGAGCCACCAGTATACTTGGTGGTATTAAATGACGGGTATGTGGTGTTCGGTCCAGACCTTGGAGGCCCAAACACTGGGTAATTAGGGCGTGTCGCACGATTAAATCCAAAGGTGCCCACCAAAAGATTCACCAAGCCCCACAAGGAAATCATAATGAAGAAGCCGACCATGCCATAGATGAGTATTTTTTGTCCCTCCTGTCGCTTCTCCTCGTTGGCACCACCGGCAATAAAGGTGCTGTAGATACCCCAGAGGAAGATGATGAACGCAAGCGCAAAAATGAACGGTACGACATACCGGTCAATGAAATAAATTATGGTGAGAAGAAACGTACCAAGCGTATCAACGCCGGCCGTGTACGGTACTGCGGCAAAGGTCACCGCAAGGGGTACAGCAAAAAATAGCGAAGTAATCCCTGTGAGGCGAGCAGCAAAAGAAGTGGTACGAATCATATAGTAGAAGCCTAGCAGTCCTGTCCAGGTCAGCAACTAGGCACCTGGGATAGCGGAGAGGAGCAGCCGAATGATACCCCACACTCCAAAGAGCACCACAAAGCCAATGAGTCCCCAGAGTACGAAGGTTCTGCCCGTCTCGCGATTTTCATCCCCTCCGGTGAAGAAGTAGCGAAAGACACCAAAGGTGAAGAGGAGAAAGGCGAGCGCGTAGAGAAGGGGGATAACCTTTCCGTCGATGAACGGCACGATGCCATTATTCACGATGTCAGCAAACGTCATGAGGATATAGATTGTACGGTCGCTTGTATCACCTTACTAATGGCTGTCGCACCTAAAAGTATGAGCCCACCAATCACCGTCCACACCAGGGCGCTGCGCGCTGCAGATACTTTTTCAGGATTGCCTTGCGCCACCACAAAAAGGAAGCCTACCCAGACCAACATGAAGGCCAGAAGAATGGCGCCGAGCTGCACAACACCTCCAAGAATTGCTTCAATGAGCTTGGGTAGAGAATTAAACTTTAGGGGGTTTTTGAGTGTCTCCTTGCCTTCTTTTCCGGTTCCAGGCGAGACTCCTGCAGGAGTCGTACCTGGTGATACTCCAGCAGGAGTAGTTCCTGGCGAGACCCCTGCTGGGGTACCGCCAGGTGCAGCTGTGGAGGGTGTTCTATCAATCTTTGTGCCACATGAGGTTGCGTCTTTTGGATCGCACGCCTGAGCATGCACAGAAACGGGTGACGCTACAACTACAATGATGACGAAGAGAAGTACGTAAGGGAAGAATTTCATACTAGCGGAGGGCTGCGTTTAGTGATTGGTCGGCAGTCGTGAGCGCGTCATGCACACTCATGCGACCGCTTATGATAGCCGTAATCATACCAGCGAATATGCGGTCGGTTGCGGCGGGTGCTGGGGACAGCCAGCCGCGAGCAATGAGCGCCTGCGGATAGATAACAGGCGTATCAATGTCGCTCTTGGCAGGAGACAGCAGCGCGCGTGCAGCCGGCGCCATGCCAAGACCATCAAGCAGCTGGGGAGCGAGCTCCGCCGAGGCGAGCAAGCGCGCAGCGCGCAGCGCGCCCACAGCATTCCCGCTTCCCTTTGGTATGGCAAAAGCGTAGGCAAGAGCGTAATTCACTCGAGTGGTCGCGGTCTCCGGCTGAGGCACGGGTGCGATATCGAAGTCGAGGTTAGGATTTGCCGCGGCAATGAAGACGCGCTGGGAAGCGTAGCCAAGATACAACGCACTATCACCCGCGATAAATGCATTATAGCTGTCTGGCAACGAGCGATTCCAGGTGTAGACAATCTTTGCAGGATCCGCGAACTGCGTATAGAAGTTTATGGATGATTCGGCAGCAGAAACCCCGCTTGCGGCGTTTTCGCCGGAGGCAAGTGAGGAGCGTAGTTGTCCGGTGGTCCGTGCGCTTATCGCATTACCCGATTGTAAAAGCAGGAGAGAGAGTATCCCGCGCGCGTTGTCGACATTGTCATAGGTACCAAGCGGTAGCGCACTCTTTACTATCACCCCCGCATCCGTACGGGTGGTCAGGTTTGGTGTCACTCCCATAATACCTTCCCAGGAAGTGGGTACTTGAGGAATATTCGCGCTCGCTAGCCGTGTGCGGTTGTAATAGAGGATGAGCGGGTCCACCGCAAAGGGTATACCGTAGGTGCCCGTATCGGTAAGGAAAATATCATCAATAGGGAGATAGGAATCACGGAAACTCCGTTCTGATATCTGCGAAAACGGTATCACTGAAAGCTTATTGGCTTGCGCTAGCAACCATTCCTGGTTAGTTATTATCATGTCGGGGCCCGCACCAGAGGCAAGTGCGTCTGCAAGATTCGTGTCAAAGGTTGCTACCTCCCGCTCTTCATACGTCACACTTTTAAATTCCTCATGCACGCGCTTGAGTTCGCTGATAGCCGGTAGAACTGCATCTGCTGGTAGAGTACCCCAGATAACCACCGCGCCCACTGGCTTTGCGGTCCCGAATCCCTTAAACGTCGCGAAAAGCAGCAGACCACCGAGCGCGGCGACGGCAAAGAGTGAAATAACTATTATTTGAAAAGGACGCATCGAGCTCATGGCAGAGTAAAGAGTAGTGAATAATGATGCGGGCCCCCGGAGAATGATTTTACTTTATGGAAGCCCCCACCAATGAAAAGTTCCTCGGCAGCAGCTTCAGAAACCACGAGGTTTTCACTCGGGCCAAGACCATCGTGGGCGCCAGTCCAGTCAATCACGAGAAGTTTTCCCCCCGGTGCGAGTATCCGGCGCACTTCTGCTACCGCCTGCTCTTTTTGCTCAAGCTGAAAGAGCACATTCGAGAGTACGGCGGCGTCGAGTACCCCATCTCGCAAGCGCGTCCCGCCCGTCCGCTCGAGGTCGCCCCAAATGGTTTCAAGGTTTTTGTGCATACGGGTGCGCGCATGGTCGCGCACGCGAGCCAGTACCTCTTCCTGTATATCGATGGCATATACCTGTCCGGCAGGTCCCACCACGCCGGTAGCGGCGAGAGCGTAGTGACCACTACCGGTACCGAGGTCGGCAACTTTCATACCATCGCGAAGTCCCATCTGAAGGATGTTTGTCATCGGATCCGCAAAGTGCATAGTGTAAAAATACCACGGTCTACGCGTTCCACGGCCCACTACTCACCACACACCGCAACTACCCGCCCGCCCCATACGAAGGTTCAACCTTCGTATGAGTATTTAATCGACCCAGTCCGACCCAGTCGAAGGTTGAACCTTCGTACGGTGAACAAGGTTCAACCTTGTACGGAAATATCCTATACTTAGGGGGCGCTATGGCTCGCACCGTTAGCATCGCACCTGGTGAGTACTATCATCTCTACAACCGAGGTACCGATAGGCGTCGAATATTTATGAGCGACACGGATAGAAGGCGCTTCATGGCTCTTTTGTATCTATGCAACAGTACCGAGCCCGTTGACCTTAAATTACAAGGTTCAACCTTGTACGAAACGAGCGAGAAAATACAAGGCGATACATTGATTGAAATAATTGCATACTGTCTGATGCCGAATCATTTCCATCTTATTGTGAGAGAAAGAACGGATGGTGGTATCAGTAAGTTTATGCAGAAACTGACCACGGGATACACCATGTATTTCAATATCCGGAATGAAAGAAATGGGTCATTATTTCAAGGCAGATTCAAAGCAAATCATGTCAATACTAATCGGTATCTTGCCTATCTCATTTCTTACGTTCATTTGAATCCCATAAAGATGTTTGAGCCCAAATGGAAGGAAACAGGCATTAGTGACCGCATGGGTGCAGAAAAATATCTTCGGGACTATCGATACTCAAGTTATCTCGATTATCTCGGATACGACCGACTGGAGAATAAAATTATTTCAAAGGAGGCAATGCCTGAATATTTTAAAACTGGAAATGAATTTAAGTCGTTCGTCACGGAGTGGCTTACCTACAGTCCAGAATAATACAAGGTTCAACCTTCGCATTTTTCTGTTGGTCGTGTGTGTTAATCTACAAAGCCAAAAGAAAAAGGCGCGCCGTTTGTGGCGCGCCTTTTGAACCCGTTTGGGTTCCTTTATTTTTCCCACCTTGAAGGGTCCAGGTCGATGGTGGCATCGTTCTGTCCCGCAAGGTAGGCCCGACCAGCCGGTGACTTTTGCCAGTCGGCCGCCGAGGGATGAACGGCGAGCGGGCGCTCGTTGAACATTCCCTTGTCGAGGTCGCGCGGCTCGGTGGCCGGCACGCCATCGCGTGGTTCGTAGGTCAGCATGTAGTTCTCCTCCCAGGTGAAAAGTGCAGGGTCTATTCAGAGCGACCGTACCTGCCAGTGTAACCTGGTGGCGGCCTGACGTCGCGCGGCCCATAAATGGGGCCGGCGACACCAAGTTCCGAGCGCGTGATGGTGCGGTACTTGCCCGTTAGGTCCGGTGTCGTGTAGCCGGGCTGCGGATACGTGAGCACCGGACGAGCTGGGTAGTAGTGCTCCGCCAGTGTCAGACTGACAATCTCTCGGGAAACCACCGGCTTCCCACACGTTTTCTTCGTGTGTCGGGCCATGTGTGGCTCCTCTCAATCAAAGAATCACCGCAAAATACGGGTCCCATACATATAATAAACTAAAAAACTACTATGTCAATGGCACGAGCTAAAGCGCTACCATGGAGGCGATTGAATCCCCCTCCCGCATTTTCATAATGCGCACCCCTTGCGTCGCACGCGAAAGGGAAGGAATCTCACGCGCCTGACAGCGTATGACCTGACCTTTTTTTGAAATAACCACTATCTCCTCTTCTTTCTCTGCTTCGTCCACCAGCACCTTGGCCCCGATGATGGCCCCCGTCTTGGCGGTCACCTCAGCCGTCTTAATACCAGAACCGCCTCGTCCTTGAATCTTGTACTCGTCGAGCGCAGTCTTCTTGCCGTACCCCTTATCCATAATCACGAGCAAGGAGGCATTCTTTGCCGCTCCCGACACCGTTTCGGCAGAGACCACGTAGTCATCCTTCTTCACCGTCATGCCACGGACCCCAGCTGCGGTACGGCCCATGGCCCGCACATCAGCCTCATCAAATCGTATGGATTGACCCTTGCTTGTTACTATGGAAATGGAGTCGCCATCACCCGCCAGGTGTGCGGAGACAAGCTTGTCACCACCCTTGAGCGCAATGGCGATAATCCCCGAGCGCCGCACATCCGCAAAATTCTTCGCTTCAACCTTCTTTACCACACCCTCACTGGTCACAAAAAATACGCTCATGGCGTCGCGTGCTGCACCCTTGGGTACCGGCAGGACGCTCGTCACCTTCTCGTCGCCAGCAAGCGGCAAGAAGTTCATGATGGACTTACCCTTGGTCGCGCGCCTGCCTTCGGGAATATCGTACATCTTGGTTTGATATGCCTTGCCCTTGTCAGTGAAAAACAGGAGGTCAGCGTGCGCAGACGCGACCAAGAAATGTGTCACCACGTCTTCTTCCTTAGTTGACATATCAATGACTCCCACGCCGCCGCGCTTTTGTATTTTGTATTCGTCAGGGTTGGTGCGCTTCACATAGCCGCCTGCCGTAAGCACGAGCACCGACTCGTCGTCCGGCACCAAATCTTCAAGGGAAATATTCTTCACGCCGCCCTTTACGATTTTTGTACGTCGATCGTCGCCATACTTCTCGCCGTATTCGATAAGCTCCGCACGTACGACCGTTAGAATATTCTTCGCGGAAGAGAGAATCTTCTGCAAGTGCTTGATAAGTTCTTGAATTTCCGCGAGCTCGTCTTCAATTTTCTTGCGCTCAAGCCCAGCGAGGGTCGCCAGGCGCATGGCAAGAATGGCTGCCGTTTGTAGTGGGGAAAACGAGAACTTCTTGATGAGCGCGGCTGAAGCGGTGGGCACATCTTTAGATGCCCGAATAATCTTGATGACTTCCTCGATATGGTCGAGGGCTTTAGAAAGTCCGAGCAATATATGCTCACGCTCCTGCGCCTTCCGCAGGTCATACTCCGTACGGCGCTTTACCACGAGCTGACGATGGGCGATAAAACTCTCAAGAATACCCTTCAAAGAAAGGGTTTGCGGAACGCCTTCGACGATAGCAAGCATGTTGTAGTGGAAGGTGCTCTCGAGCTCCGTGTGCTTGTAGAGAGAATTGAGTACGGTTTGAGGATGCGCCGTACCTTTCAAGTCGACGACCACCCGAATATCTGCCGTGGATTCGTCGCGCAGGTCCTTGACGCCCTCAAGCTTCTTGTCACGGACCAAATCGGCAATACGCGTAATCATGTCCGCTTTATTCACGCGGTACGGGATACTGGTGATAATAATCTGCGTTCCCTTTTTATCTTCGACGATATCAGCTTCCCCACGCACGACGACTCCACCCTTGCCGGTTGTGTAGGCGTGCTTAATATCCGCTTTATTAAAGGCGACCGCGCCAAGAGGGAAGTCAGGTCCCTGGACATGCTGGAGCAGGTCTTCGGTCGTTGCGTCAGGATTGTCTATCAAATGCGCCGTCGCGCTCACCACTTCACGGAGGTTATGGGGCGGAATATTAGTGGCCATACCCACCGCAATACCCAGCGTGCCGTTCAGAAGAAGGTTTGGCACACTTGCCGGAAGCACCAGGGGTTCTTTGTGCGTGCCGTCGTAGTTGGGTCCCCATTCGACGGTGTCTTTGTCAAGGTCATTCAGCATTGCCCCGCCAATACGCGACATCTTTGCCTCCGTGTAGCGCATGGCTGCAGCGGAATCCCCATCGATGGACCCGAAGTTTCCCTGTCCCAAAATGAGCGGGTAGCGTGTCGCAAAGTCCTGCGCGAGCTTCACCATCGCGTCGTACACCGACTGGTCGCCGTGCGGATGGTACTTACCCAGCACATCTCCCACTACCGCTGCCGACTTTTTAGTCTTTGCGGTAGGCCCCAGACCCATTTCGCCCATCGCGTAGAGAATCCGGCGATGCACCGGCTTCAGCCCATCGCGTACATCCGGCAGCGCGCGCGCGGTAATAACCGACATGGCGTAGTCCAGATACGACGAACGCATCTCAGCCACAATGGACTGGTCAATGATGGAAATGCGCGGCTCCACGTTTTCCGGTACGGGTTCTACTACTTTACGAGCCATGTATTAAAAATGAATTACCGTTTGGTTTTCGGGAACCGCTTCACGGTCAAGCGTGGAGCGACTTGAGGTCTCTACTACCGTAATGGTGGCAGGTGCTGAGGTGGTTGCGCCGAGCGCGGCTCCTGCCGCCCCTAAAAGGTCGCTAAAATTGCTCTTGCTTGCCGCAACTGCCGCGCTTACGTCAGGGGAGTCGGCTGCAGCAAAGGTCGAAGGAGCGAGAGTGAAGGTACCGCTTGCCGTCGTCGCTACCAGCCAGCCGAGCGCTACCACGAGCGTGAAGCCACTAGACACCCCAATGGCAATGTTCTCCCGCACGTGGAGCGGCTTTTGCCGAAAACGATGGACGATTTCATGGATACGAGCCATAGCTTAAGGAGTTATGACTATAATAGCACCGTCTTTTTCTGCCGCATCCTTTTTCTTGAGCGTTAGTTTTTCTACCTTTTCTACCTCACCGCCTTCTTCTTTCAGGTACGCGTCGAGCGCCTTGAGCTCTCCCATACCGCTCCAGTGCATAGGGATGATGATGCGTGGTTGGAGCGTCACCGCAAGCTTAGCAGCTTGTGCTGCGTCCAAAACCCCATCAGCACCCACTGGAAGAAAGAGCACGTCTATTTCATCAATGGCTTCGCGTGCTTCTTGTGAAAGCATGGGGTCGTTGAGGGCTCCCAGATGGACCAGGGTCATACCTTCAAGCGTCACCGCGTAGACGGTGTTCACCGCCTCGTCCTGATCCTTCGTGAGGGCGTACTCGCTCTTGGTAAGAAAACCCTGTACGCGGACACCAGAATGCTCGTATTCACCGGGCCCCGAAATCACGAACGGCTCCTTGCCACCAAAGGAAACTTCTTCCACACCATTCATATCAGGATGAGTGCGAGAGACAAGCGCGATATCAGCACCAAAGCGCACTGCCGGAAGCGTGCCTTTTTTTGAGATAGGGTCAAAGGCGAGCGTGAGGTCGCCAAAAGTCACCTTAAAACATTGACCGCCGTGGTGGGTAATCACCATATATAGGCTGATTTTAGCATGAAAACCGCTTGTGGAGAAACTCTTTTACCTAAACTTTGTTTTGAGAAATACCTCTTTTGACGAGAAATAGGGAGTACCGTATACTTGAGCGAATCGCCCATGGGGGCGGTTTTCCGTTCACCCGCACCAGGAGGTTCCTATGTCGACACATTCTACAGCGTTCTTTCAGCACCAAGCAGGTTTTTCTTCGCCGGTGCTCGATGGGCTCAGTCGTCGAGATGCGACTCCAGCAACACAGAATAGTCATGGACGTCGTCCGCCGCCGCCTGGCTCCGATGTGGCCGTCGCAGACATACCGCGCCCGAAAGTCTGAACAAGAAAAGTGTGCGCGAATCGCAGGGAAGTCGCACCGAGAAAAGCGACACCGGAACTCATCAGAGTCCGAAAAGGGATGCAACGTCCGCGTTCAAAAATAATCCTGCATCTGTGCACATACACATAAGGGTGGAAGGTCCTTGAGTACCTTCCACCCTTACCGAAAGGCCTGCTCACGCGGGCCTTTATTGCAAACTATGAACAAGAGGGTATTCACGAACCTTTTGGCAAGGTCCGACTTCCCTACCTCGTTTTGACGTTATCCACAGGTGCTGCTATAATGCCGCTCTGACTGGTGCGGGACGCAATTATAGACGGCACAACCGTCTTTTTACGTTCCGATGACCGGCAGATGAACCTCAAACGGAGAGAACCATGAATACCAAGACCAATCAGACCTCCCTGCTCGGAGTTCTCGGCAAGACGGCTCTTGCCGTGATAATCATGGGCGGCGGCTATGTCGCCTTCAAGAATCGCGAAAAAATCACCCAAGTCACGGCGCCCGCGCGGACCGGCATCGCTGCCTGGTGGAAGCGTGTCCTTGACAGCGCGCTGGGCGACGACTTCGCTGAGAGCGGCGACAGACGGCAGCGGCTGCACGCGGCCGAATAGACCTTTCACGGCTGCTTTTTAAAGTATCGTGGGATGAATTAAGAACCGACAAGTACAAAGCGTAAAAGGGGCTCCGGAGCAATCCGGAGCCCTTTCCTATTTCCCTTGTATTTGCTATATTCCCTCAGTACCTGCGAGCAAGCAGTACGAGAGGACTAACCCTCGTCTCCTTGGAGACGACATCCTTTCGGAACGTTCCCGCGACATTTATATGGAAACAGAAGCAAAGAAGGCTGCCCCTCTGGTAGCAAGTACCATAGTGCTCGAACCCGGTCACCCGATGTTCGAGTATCTTGAGCGTATCCCCGCACTTCCCCGTCCCGGGGACCTGGTAGAGGGCACCATTATCGAGCTCGTGCGTGGTCGCCTGTATGTTGATCTCCCACCGTACGGCACGGGTATCATTTACGGACGCGAATACCTGAACGCCGCCGATGTGCTGCGTAAAGCAAACCCGGGAGATACCATCACCGCCAAGGTCGTGGATTCCGCCGGCATTGAGGGCTACATCGAGCTCTCTCTTAAAGAGGCCCGCCAGGCAGCTATCTGGAGCGAGGCTGAGCAGGCCATCGCAGGCCAGACGCTCTACAACCTCACGGTGGAAGAAGCAAACAAGGGAGGCCTCATCCTCTCGTGGCAGGGTATTCAGGGCTTTCTGCCAGCAAGCCAGCTGGCGAAGGAGCACTACCCACGGGTTCCTGAGGGAGATAAGGACAAGATTTTCGGTGAGCTTTTGAAGCTCGTCGGGGTGAATCTTCCCGTCCGTATCATCACCGCAGACGCAAAGGAAGGTAAGCTTATTTTCTCCGAGCGCTCCGGCGACGAGGACGAGGTAAAAGCAAACCTCATCGACAAGTATCAGGTGGGTGATGTTATTGAAGGTGAAGTCACCGGAGCCGTTGATTTCGGTGTCTTCGTGAAGCTCGAGCAGGGTCTCGAAGGCCTCGTGCACATCAGCGAGCTCGACTGGGGTCTGGTGGAAGACCCGCGCCAACTCTTTGCGGTGGGTGATGCCGTTTCGGTCAAGGTCATTGAGATAAAGGATGGCAAGATTTCTCTCTCGGTAAAAGCACTGAAGGAAAATCCTTGGAAGACAGCGAGCGATCGCTACAAGAAGGGTATGGGGGTTTCGGGCGTTATCATCAAGTACAACAAGCACGGCGCTCTTGCCTCCATTGAAGAGGGTGTCGCTGGTCTCGTGCACATCAGCGAATTCGCTTCGCCGATGGAGCTGCGCGAGACGCTTGAGCTTGGTAAGTCCTATCCGTTCTCCATTACACTCTTTGAGCCAAAGGATCAACGCATGACACTTGCCTATAGCGGTAAACAAGGAGTAAAATAAAGCATAGATGAGGAGACGGCCCCGCACGAGTGCGCGGGGCCGTCTCCGTTCATTACGTCTTCATGTTCCTGCTTGCTATACTGCCGCCACGCTCGTATGGAACCTCCCTCCTTCGCTGGCATACGCCTGTACAGTCCTTCCGAGTGGCGAATCGCTGCTGCGACTTTTTTTGGGTATCTCCTGGTGTACGCACTCTCGGCGACCTATATTCCGTCCAACGTTCCCTTTTTCGCCGCGTCAGGCGTAGCGCTGGCAGGACTTTTTTTCGGCGGCTCTCGTCTCTCTCCTGTTGTCTTTGTCGCTGCGCTTAGTGCGGGCCTGCTATACCAGGCCACGCTCCCCTTTGCGATTCTCAGTGCCCTGACTGAAACCTTTCAGTCAGTAGCCGGCGGCACCCTCTTTCGTCGAGCAGAAGTCGACGCTCTGTTTCGTCGTTATCGCGACACGTTTTACCTCATCAGTACGACTATTGTTATTTCAGCGATTCGTCCGACCATTGATCTGGTCCTCGCGTACTCGCCTGACCATCTGCCGCAACCCGGCTGGGCCCAGGTGTATGTGGCCATGCTGATGTCTTTGCTCATCACCACCCCTTTTCTCATGCGGTGGAGCGCTAAAATGAGGTTTAAGCGTCGTCCGCGAGAAGTAGCTGAAATACTTTTTATCTTCGCCACACTCATCGCTATTGATATAGCGCTCTTAGTGCTTGAGGTGCCACGACTCTTTGACATACCCCTTTCCTACTTCCTGCTGGTACCTTTTTTTTGGATAGCCCTACGCCTGCGGCCACGCTTTGTGAGTCTTGCCCTCATCATTACCGCGGGTTTTTTTATAGGGAGTGCCGTGATGTCGGTGGACCCAAATACCCTCGTCACGGTCCTCTATCGGCGTGAAGCCGCTCTCATTATGCTGGCTATTTCATTCTTCATCGTCGTCTCGCTGGAAGAGGACCGACGGGTACATACCAACCGCATGAAGTCTCAGCTGGCAACCCTGGAAAATGCGGTCTCACGCGTCATCTCGGAATCCAGAGCAAAAAATGACTTCATTGCGGTTTTAGCACACGAGCTTCGCAACCCGCTTGCCCCGGTCGTCTCCAATATCGAGCTGTTGAAGCTAAAAGGCCCGCGAGACGAGGAGGAGCAGCACTTACTCAGCGTCATGGGAGAGTGCATGAACGTGGTGCGTCGGCTGCTGGACGATTTGCTCGATATTTCACGTGTCACTGAAGGAAAAGTGACGCTTGAATTCGAGGCAGTGAATCTTGCCGATATACTTCTGCGTGCGCAAATATCAACGGCGCACCTCATTACGGAACGGCACCAATCTTTGGTCATGAAGCTGCCAAAAGAAAGCCTTATGATTGCCGGTGACCCTGTGCGTCTTGAACAGATTTTCTCTAATCTACTCACTAATGCCTCGAAATATTCGCACACGGGAGGGTTAATAACCGCAAATGTCTCTACGAAGGACAGCATGGCAGAGGTCGAAATTATAGACGTAGGTATTGGTATTAGTGCTGACGACCTTGAATCCATCTTTACTCCATTCCACCAGATTGAGGTTATCGGCAGCTCGAGCAAAGGACTGGGCATTGGTCTTGCGCTGGTGAATAATTTCGTCGGATTGCATGGAGGGACGGTCAGGGCCGAGAGTGCTGGCATTGGCCACGGTAGCCGTTTTTTGGTTGGCCTTCCCCTTCTTCCAAAGACGCATATGCTGCGTGTTAAAAAAACGGAAACACAAAAAGCTACCGCCCCACACACCCCAGAACGCCTTTCGATACTTGTTGTTGACGACAACGAGGCGGCGGCGGCGGGTATTGGTCGCTTACTTGAGCTTTCCGGTTGCAGCGTTTCCTACGCGCATACGGGAACCAGTGCCATAGAGCACACGCTCGCCATCCAGCCGATGATAGTCATTTTGGATATCGGCTTGCCGGACCAGGATGGCTATAATGTTGCGCGAACGTTGCGCACCCAAGGATTTACGGGTCGGCTTATTGCGCTTACCGGTTTCAGTACTGACGAAGCACGTGATAAGGGAACAACAGCCGGTTTTGACGACTACCTCGTAAAGCCAGCAGGACTCGCGGATTTACGGCAGGCTATCAGCGAGCTCAATTAAATGAAGTCTTCATGCATCGATTGCAATCTCTACCGTAAGGCGTAGTGTGCTTCAGGATAGTGAGGAGTGTGTTAATGATTAAACCTGTCATGACCTACGAGCAAATGCTCGCGATACTGAACCAGGGGGGAATGACCAAAAAATATTTCGATGAGGGTGCTAAATCCTCACATGAACTTTACGACGAGATACAAAAGGGCGAAGCAAGCATCGCCTATAACGAGAAAGACGGCGTTGTCGAACGATTCGCCCTCGGAGTGAAAATCATTGTCGAAGCGGATGGATATGAATTGCAGGAAACGGCACGCCTCTATGTGCGCAACAACAGCACGGTGCTGCACGATGAGCCACTACCAGCTGGAAGCGAGACGTTCAATCCAGCGCTTGATATGAGAGAAACCCCTCTTGGTCTTCGGTGGTCTCCACTGGCCACAGGCGTTCGGTGCCTTCGCAAGGAGTGGGGGCTCATTGTGCCTAAGGATTTCGAGGTACGTCCTTTTGTCGGTGGGCCAAAAGCGCACAGGCGTCGGCGCTCCTCGTTCAAGGGAACACTATGGTACGACCATATGCGATACCTTCCGATTGGGCTAAGGCGTGAACGCCAGCATGTAAAAGGGGAGGACCTCATGCTTATGCTGCCTCAAGCTCACCCCGTTCTGGTGCATTCATCGAAAGCCTATCGAGGGATTCGCAGTCGTGTCACTACCGCATATCTGCGCCTCGTGCTGCCTCGACTCGAGTGGGAAAATGGTCGCAAACTGACGGACGAGAACGTCTACTTACTCTTGAAGTGGAGGCCGGTCTTCATACCTTCGATAGTCGCTGATACTCCCCCATAAACGGATTATCAGCGGCTTTTTCTTTATATACCGAGGGTCATCGCGTGTTTGCACACAGCATCGCTGCTTCGTTTCCTTCCATAATAAAAAGCCGCGTCGCCTGCGCAGATTTTTCGAGTACTTTTTTGAGTACTTTTTCCTCGTCTGGCTTGAATGCGCCGATGACATGCTTGATGACTTTTTCCTCGTCGCCTGGCTTCTTGAGTTTCCCTTTTGCAGTCTGTCCTGAAATTCCAATTTTTATTTGTACAAAATCTTTTGTCTTAAGTGCGCGCATCACGCTTTCGGCACCCTTGTGGCCACCACTTCCCCGCCCCACCGTCATCTTGAGAGTACCGAGTGGCATATCGAGCTCATCACGGATAATGAGCATTTTTTTTGCAGCCGCTTTTGATTTTACGAAGCTTGGCACAACTTTTCCCGAGAGATTCATCGCAACATCGGGAAGAACCAGAATCACCTTCTGCCCACCCACTGTACCTTCAGAAACAAGGGCTTTTGCTGCTTTGCGCGGTGTAAATTCCGGAAAGCCTTCCGCTTTCGCAAAAGCTTTTACCGCCATGCGCCCGGCGTTGTGCCGTGTTTTTGCGTATTCCCCTCCGGGGTTTCCGAGTCCTACGATGACGTATGCCATTGTTTGATTGTAGCAATCACTTCGTCTTCGTGCCCAGTGAAGTCGTGGTCGGCCCAGGATATGGTGGAGTGCTCCGCGCGCGCAAATCGCTTCGTGTACCCACGATGCTCAAACGGCTTGGCAACCGTATGGTCTTTCTCCGCAGAAATGATGAGCGTTGGAATCATTATTTTTCGCGCATACGCATAGCCATCGAATGAGAAAAAATCCTTCCACCACAGCGGGCTGAGGCGGAACTTCTTCCCATCTATACGGAGCATCTGCTTGTGTCCGCGCACCAGATCAAGAAGTGCGAGTGGTAGCCAGGCCCACCACATAGATTTCCAGGAAACAGCTGGCGCAGTAAGAATAAGACGCGAAACATCCTCCGGATGCTCCGCTGCGTACCACGCAGCAACAAGCCCACCCATAGAGTGGCCGATAAGAATAACGGGTTCTCGATACCACGACTGAGTTTTCAGATACGCAAATACGTCCTCGGTATCACGCGTGTACTGCGTGGTCGTCTCATGAAAAAAATCTCCGTCAGGATTATTCACGCCATTCGATTCATCAAATCGAAAAGTACTGTAGCCTTCCCACGCAAACGCACTCGCCAGAGCAACAAGAAGGGGCTGGTCTTTCCACCCACCAACACCATGCAGGAGTACGACGACCCCTTGTGCCTCCCCGACCGGCGTCTGGAGTGTCGCGGGCATGCCTTTTCCATCACGATTCGTGAGCATCAGCTCCTGGGTATTCATCCTGCGCATCATAGCAGAGGCTAGTATCGTACGTAGTACTGCAGAATTGAGCGAGAGTTTGTGATTTTACAGACCAAGCTAGGTAAGCCAGAGAGAAGTGAGCTGTTTCAGTTTTAGGGACTCTCGGAGCTGCAGCAGCATGGTAATGTGCGAGCCGTAAGGCGTCTGCGAGCACATTTGCTGCAGCGAGAGGGAGTGCGCCGAGTCGCAGGACGAGACGACGCGTGCCCTAAAACTGAAACAGCGAACGAAAAAGTTGACGGGAGAATAAGGGGGACTACAATACCCGCACATGAAGTTCCTCGAGAGCGCATTCAAGGAGATTCTTACCTTCATAGTTCTCGCCATCATCATTGTTGTACCCATCCGACTCTTTGTCGCACAGCCTTTTGTGGTTGAGGGCGAATCAATGTACCCCACGTTCGCAAGTGGCGACTATCTCATCGTCGATGAGCTCACGTATCGCTTTTCACTCCCGAAGCGAGGCGACGTCATCATTTTCCGGTATCCCAACGACCCCAATATTTTTTATATTAAGCGCATCGTAGGTCTTCCCGGTGAAACCGTACGCATCGATCGCGGACAGACCACCGTCACCAAGGCTGATGGCACCACCATCACGCTCGATGACTCATTTGTGGTCGCAGAAGATGCTACCTACACTGAGGACTCCTCGCTTGGTCCAGACCAATACTTTGTAATGGGTGATAACCGTCCACGTAGTTCCGATTCACGCATCTGGGGGCCACTTCCCAAGAAAAATATTGTCGGCCGAGCCTACCTGAGACTTCTTCCCGCCTCACAGGTCGGCGTGCTCCCCGGCGCCGCAACCGAGCCACAATGAGTACCGTCCTCACCCCGTCCGATGTGGTGCGCCGTGCTTCTGCAGTCGGGACGTATTACGGTTTTTCTCCACTTGCTTCCTTAGCGGCGGGTAAGCGTGGTTCCAGTGCTAAGGCACCTTACCCGGAGAATTTTGATATCGACGCGCTCGACGCAAGCGCACGCGAGGTGACGACATTCTTGAAGCACGTACGAGACAGCGGGCTGACCCCCTCGGCCCAGCAGCCTCTTTTTGTCTGGCACACGAATGCTGCTGCCGGTCGCCCTTCCCCTAAGTCCATCGTTGTGCAGTTCCATGCACTTGGGGTAAACGAAGCTATTGCTGACGCGGTGCTCATCCGCGCGGCGCGTTCCTTTATTGCCGACCTCACCAAACACGAGCCACGCCTGCGCCTGAATTCCATGGGTGACAAAGAAACCCGCAGCCGCTTTGCACGCGAGCTCACCTCATTCTTCCGTAAGAACGGCGGAACGCTTCCCGCTGATTGTGTGAATTGCGCACGCACCGATGTGATGCAAGCGGTAGAGATGCTTATCAAGTGTGAGGGAGAAAATTGCGAAGTACCCTCACCCACCGACCACCTCTCAGAAGCGAGCCGCAAGCATTTTGAGGGACTGCTTGAATATCTTGAAGCAACCGATACTCCCTACGAGCTCGCGCCCGATATTCTCTCGCGCGGCGGCTCGTGGAGCGATACCTGTTTTGAAATACTTTCTGACGAGCGTATTGAGGCCTGGGGCTCCCGCTACAGCGACCTTGCAAAGCCGTTCTGGAAAACCCCCTTCTCTTCGGTAGGTGCAGTCATTCGTATTACCCTTCCAGACCGCTCGGCCATTGAACCCATGAAGGTACGCAGCAATCCTCGCTTCGTGTTTGTACACATTGGCGACGAAGCAAAGCTCGAGAGTATGAAAATGGCCGACTCGCTTCGCCACGCACGCATCCCGCTGACCCAGGCTATTGGGGTCGCCTCGCTCACGGAGCAGATGCGCCTTGCAGACACGATCAATGCTCCCTATCTCATCATCATGGGGCGCAAGGAGGCTCTCGAGCGCAATGTGATACTGCGCGAGGTCTCGTCCCACACCGAAACCTTCATTCCATTTGACTCGCTCATTGAGCGCCTGCGCGCCGTCGCCTGAGCTGCAAGGCGACGCCTTGCAGGCATTGACTTTTTAGGTATTTTGTGTATATAATAAGTACTGGACTATTGTCGTGATTCACTAGAATCATTTACATGAAAGGTGGTTATTGTGACCCTAGAAGACAGTTCTGAATATCCGTCCAGACCAACGGAGGAGAGCCTCATGCATACCCTCTTCATGGGGGCTGCCTTCGGGTGGTTAGGCTCGAGCATCTTGCTACACGCCATCGGCCTGACAGCTTCCTGGGGCGACGTCCTGCCGCTGGCGCTGGCCGTCTTTCCGAGCGGCGCCATCATCGGCTTTGCCGACGGTCGCTTGCTCGGGGGGCGATTGCTCAGTACCCTGATGTACGCCGGAGTCTTCAGTATTTTCACTGGGCTCATCTTCCACTTCGGCAACACGGTGGGAGAAAGCGTCTACGCCAGCCTGTTCATTGTTGCTGGGGTGGCGATGATTTGCTCCGCAATCCACACTCATCTGTGGCCGGAAGCAAGCTGAAAGCACCTAATCTTCCTTTGAAATAGCCGCCCCACCGAAAGGAGGGGCGGCTTTTGTTTTACTTGCCCAAAATCCCCACCCTGTGCTATTCTCAACCTCTATGCAGAACGCAACACGCGTTGAAGTACGTCGCGGCAAGAACGAGAGCGCAGCCTCGCTCATTCGCCGTTTCTCCCGCCGCGCGCAGGGTCTTAACCTCGTGCGCATGATGCGCAAGAAGCGCTACTATATCCGCCAGAAATCGAAGAACGTCGACCACATGCGCGCGCTTGTCTCGGGTGAGCGTAAGCGTGAGTACAACGAACTGGTAAAGCTGGGGAAGATTGATCCGACGGCACGCCGCGTAAAGGGCCGAAAGTAGCTGAAACACTGTGTCGTCGCTCGACATTCGGAACTTCACCCGCAGCGCGCCTGCGGTTTTTCCGTTTCAAAAAGCGCTCGATGCCACGCTTCCGGGTTGGGATATCTCACTCGTGTTCGCCGGTGAAAAGCGTGCACAAGCACTCAATGTGCAGCTACGCGCAAAGGACTACACACCGAATGTCCTCTCGTATGTTTCGGGGAAAAAATCAGGAGAAGTCATCATCTGCCCGAGCGTTGCAAAAAAACAGGCACCCTCCTATGAGCTTTCGTATGATGCAATGATTGGTTTTCTCTTTATCCACGCACTGTTGCATTTGAAGGGTATGGCACACGGGGCTACAATGGAACGACGTGAACGCGAAATGCTTTCGCAGTTTATTTAGTTTTATTAGTAGCACCTCTTCGTGGCACGACGCATCGCAACCGGCATCGATATCGGAACACATCACACGAAGATAGTCGTGGTGGAAGAGGTCATCGGTCCTGAAGGGTCGAGCGTCCATATCATAGGAACGGGTCTCGCCCAGTCTGCGGGTATGCGGCACGGGTACGTCGTGGACGTAGAAGATGTCGCAGCGAGCGTGCGTGCAGCAAAGCACCAGGCAGAACAGATTGCTCGTATACCGCTCAAAAAGGCTTTCATGGCGGTGGGGGGCGTCTCGCTTGACGAAGTGCGCGCGTCCGGCACCACCATCATCTCGCGCGCCGATCAGGAGATAACCGACCTCGATGTAGAGAAAGCCCGCGACGCCGCACGTGAAGCCGCGTCACCCAGTTTTCTCAATCGAAAAATCCTTCATGAAATACCGCTTGAGTTTCGGGTAGACGGAGCAAAATCACTCGGTGATCCGCACGGTTTGAAAGGTACGCGCCTTGAAGCTGACTATCTCTTTGTGACGTGTCTTGAAAGTCACGAAAACGTGATGACCCAGGCAGTGGAAGCTGCCGATATAGAAGTAATCGACCGCATGGCTTCCCCGCTTGCCGGCTCTTATGTCACGCTTTCTAAGGACCAGAAGATGAAAGGCTGTGTACTTGCAAACATTGGTGCCGAAACCGTCTCCATCGTGGTGTATGACGAGGGAGTGCCGCTTTCCGTCAAGGTCTTTCCTGTAGGTTCCACCAATATTACGGACGACCTAGCGCTCGGCTTCAAGGTCTCACTTGAAGACGCAGAGCGCCTCAAGGTGGGGCGTCTCAGCGGCTCCATGTATCCACGCAAAAAAGTGGAAGAAGTTATTACGGCGCGTTTTCGTACCATGTTCGAACTCATTGATAAGCATTTGAAAGTCCTCGGACGTAAAAGTGCTCTTCCTGCAGGCATCATTATTTCTGGCGGAGGGTCCGGCCAAGGCTCCATTGTCGATATTGCCAGAGGAACACTCGCCCTTCCCTCTCGTATCGCTGATATGAAAGTCACGCCCGATAGTAAGGTGCGCGACGCAACGTGGGCGGTGGCGTATGGTCTTGCGCTCTGGGGTCTCACGGGCGACACCGAAACACCGAAGAAGCCACGCTTTGCGCTACTGGGTGGCTCCTTTACTCAATTTTTGAAGCAATTCCTACCCTAGAAAGAAAAACTAGGACATTTCTTGTCAAGGTTTGCATCGTGGGCCACCCTGGTATCATGAAGCCACCTCTCAAGGTGGCTTTTATAAACTCTTACAAGAACGTATGTCCAAGCGCGTAGAACCTGAAGTCGAGACTTTCGCACGCATTCGCGTGGTGGGCGTAGGTGGTTCGGGATTAAATGCGGTGAATCACATGATTAACTCCAAAGTGAAGGGTGTGGAGTTTATCGCGGTCAACACCGATGCACAGGACCTTCACCGTTCACTCGCGAAGCGCAAGATTCACATCGGCAAGAACCTCACCCGCGGTCTTGGTGCCGGTATGAATCCGGAGCTGGGCAAGCGTTCTGCCGAAGAGACCCGTCAGGAAATACAGGAAGCCATCCAAGGTTCCGACATGGTCTTCATCACCTGCGGTATGGGTGGCGGTACCGGCACGGGAGCAAGCGCCGTCGTGGCGCGCATTGCAAAAGAAATGGGAGCGCTCACCATCGCGGTGGTGACCCGTCCTTTTACCTTTGAAGGCGCGCAGCGCCGAAGCATCGCCGAGCAAGGTCTCGCGGAACTCAAGAAAGAGGTGGATGCGTTCATTGTGATTCCCAACGACAAGCTCCTTGCCATCGTGGAAGCCACCACCACCGCAAAAGCAGCATTCGCCATGGCCGACGAAATACTGCGTCAGGCAGTGGAAGGAGTCTCTGACATCATCACCACCGCAGGTGAAATCAATACGGACTTCAACGACATCAAGACCATTATGGAAGGAGCAGGTCCGGCACTGATGGGTATTGGTGTGGCTGATGGCGACCGTCGGGCGGCGGATGCCGCCGCCCAGGCGGTGAATTCCCCACTCCTCGATGTCTCCATTTCAGGGGCTAAGGGTGTCCTCTTCGTGGTTGCTGGCTCTGACGACCTTGGCATTCTCGAAGTGCAAGAAGCAGCGAAAGTCATTGGCGACTCGGTGGACAAGTCCGCAAAAATTATTTTCGGTATCATGCGCGACGACAAACTCAAGAAGGGGCAGATTCGCATCATCGTGATTGCGACAGGCTTCCCTGAGTCTGAAGCCGCAGACACCAGCTCCGCACCCGGAGGCTTCGAGCGTTCCCTCTTTGCTCTGCCTGCAAAGGAGCAAGAAGAGAATCGCGGCAAAATATTTAATGAAGTGCTACGCCGTGCAGCTCCCGTAGAGGAACCGGCGCCAATCATGGAAGAGGCGCCGCGCGAGATGCGTGAAATGCGCCCTGAGCCGGTCGTCACCGCGCAGCCCAAGGCACGTGAGGAGGCACCCAAGACAGTCGTGCCACCATCGGCACAGCCTGCTGATGAGGAGGATGAAGCGTGGGGGGCGATACCGAGCTTCTTGCGTCGTCACAAAAAATAGCTTCGCTCGCATGTGCCTCCCGAAAGGGCAGAAACCGACTCCTGCGATTCGGTTTCTTAAGCTCCAGCGGCCGACTTCGGCATAGCAGCAAGCTGCATAGGAATGCCGAAGACCGTGCTCGGCACGCCTGCGCTACCCTTTCGCGAGGCACATGCTCGCTCCGTGATTTCGCCGTCTGTTTCCTTCACAACGGCAGCGATGGCATGAGCATGCGTAAGTACATTCACAGCGTCAGTGACGGTCTGCGTCGACAGGTGGGAAACGACCTCGTCGGCTGGGATATTTCTTCCCCTATCACCATGATCCTGTAGCTGACATTTGGGCCCGGCGACAATCCAGTCGCCGGGCCTTTCGCATTCAGGTATACTGATGCGACTATGCATGATCTCATCATTATTGGCGGCGGGCCCGGTGGTATCGCCGCCGGAGTGTACGCCGCGCGCAAGCGCCTGAAGACCGTGCTTATTGCAGAAGAAATCGGTGGGCAGTCCACGGTATCTGAAGGTGTTGAGAACTGGATAGGTACCGTGAAAATTTCGGGTGCTGATATGGCAAAGACTTTCCGTGCACACCTTGATGCGTACAAGGGGGATATCGTCGAAGTCGTCGAGGGTGACCGCGTCGAGAAGCTGGAGAAGGCCGATCAGGAGGGAAGGACGGTCTTCACCGCGACCTTGCGTGATGGACGGACGTATTCTGCACGTGCGGTCCTTATCGCCTCAGGAGCGGCACGTAAGAAGCTGCTGGTGCCAGGTGCCGACACCTTTGAGAACAAAGGGGTCACCTACTGCGCTTCGTGCGATGGTCCCCTATTTGAGGGCCAGGACGTAGCAGTGGTGGGTGGTGGCAACGCCGGGCTTGAAACCACCGCGCAGCTCCTTGCCTACTGCAAGTCCGTCACCCTTATTCACCGCCACGACATGCTGAAGGGCGACAAGATAACCGTCGAGCGACTTTCGGCACACCCGCATTTTCATACCATCTGCAAGAGTGAGCCGACCGAGGTACTGGGCGACAAGTTTGTATCGGGACTCAAGGTAAAGCATCGCGACACGGGAGTGGAAATCGATCTGCCCGTCACGGGCATATTTGTGGAAATCGGTGTGATGCCCAATACCGATTTTGCACAAGGTCTCGTAGAAATGGACGAGGTGCGTCGTATCAAGGCAAATCCTCGCTATCAACGAGCCTACCTTATCCAAACTCCTTCAATGGCCTCAGATACGCGGCATGGAGAAAGTGGCGCGGGAGACGTACGCACTGGTACGATGACCGAGCCGCAGAGGCTCCATAACAATGTAGATGAGGCCAGTCAAGGAGTTTGGGCTGCAGGTGATTGTACCGATGAGCCCTATCATCAGAATAATATTGCGGCCGGTGACGCCGTAAAAGCACTCGAAGACATCTATCAGTGGCTGGCGGCGCACTAGGACGTAGGAAGCCGCCGAGTTTCCTCGGCGGCTCTTTTCCCTTCTACGCGCTGACGTGCGGCATAGGCATGAATAGCCCGGGACACCATTCCTCCATCCGCGCTTCATGCGCACGATAGGAATGGGTTACAAAAACGCGCATGACTATTCCGATTGCGAGATTCCCAAGCATATCGAGATCGTCCTCAGTAAATTGAAAACGATGGGTAATCACAACGATCTTCTCTGAACCCGTACGACGCGCCCGTTCGACCCCGTCGAGAATATCTCGTGGTGGAGAAACGATGCGGTCAACAAAAACCACACACATTCCCTCAACCTGGTCGAGATCAATGGGCACTAATCGATTCCCCTCCTCTCGTATTCCTGGCGTCCTAAACCACTTTCGCCAAAAGAGCACGGGCTGCTCAAAAGGCCGCACCAATTGCTTCACATCTGCGTAATATAGTTCGGGATGTGGAGCTGAGGCGCACAGTGCCCGCGCAACGCGCTCACTTGCCTCATAGCTACAATGTTCGTACATGTTCTCTCCCCTTTGAACACCTGCATGAACCATAACGTGCACATTCGGTAATAGCAAAAACCGCCCCTCTGGGCGGCTTTGTGCTTCGATTGTCGAAAAGGCTTATGCAACCTCCTCTCCAGTCTCCTCAGCAGGCATCTCAGGAGCGGCCTCGGTTGCCTCTTCTACAGGCATCCCGGTGACTTCCTCAGGTGCTACCTGATCATTGTTCATTTCATCCATAGTGTTGTGGAGAACGGGCTATTTTTGGGCTAACGCAAAAAAATAACACCGTCCAATAGTTATTGGCTGGCAATCGACCTACTGGGCAAGTGTACCGTTCCCTTCCCTGCTTTGCAACGCTTCGCTCACACCTCGCACACGAAAGACAGTAAAGCCTTCCAGAGCACACGCAGCGCATTGTCGTTCCTCATCCAGAAATGGAAAACTCGCTTCACTCAAACAGTTCCATTTCTGTCAGGAGCTCGTGCGCTGCGGTTGCTTCCAGGAAGTCTTCCGTGTGCGAGGTGTTCGCTCCGTCTCTCAAATATAGCGATATATCGCTATATTTGAGAGCTACTTCGGTTCGAGCGCGTTCCAGATAAGCGCAGCGACGTTGCGCGGCTCTCCTTCAAACGGCAGGTGATGATTATCAAAAAACGGCATTGAATTGCACTCAATAATCCCGCACCGCTCCTGCTCCTTCCATGAACGAGTGATGTCCGCAATGATGAAGTCGATACCCACAATCGGTGCTTTGAGCACCCGCGCGGTCTCCTCAAAAAGTGCGACATTGTCCGCATGTACGTCGTCTGAGACGTCAGCGGTGGTGCCCCCCAGCCCCCAGTTTATTTTTTGATGGAGGGTTATGCGCTTGCCGTTTTCGGGAATGCTCGTGATGGTCATCTTCTGCCAGGCGAGCTCTTTGTGGGCCGCCTCGTCGAGCTGCATCATGTGGAAATACGGACCCTGCCGCTTCGGATGCTTATTCGCTTCTGCAACAAGCTGCGTAATCGTATGCATTCCATCCCCCACGACATGCGGCTGGTCCCGCCGCAGTGTTGCGGCGAGCCTCCCATCTACTACGGTTGCCCTATACACCGGTCCCACCAGCTCCTCTTCAATCACCGCCGCTGGACAGATTTGTTTAGCAACACTGAAAGCCCGTTTCAGTTCTTCAAGTGAATCAACATGCAGAAGTGTGTGGCGAGAGCCAGAACCCGAATACGGCTTCACAATCACAGGGGGCACGAGTTTTTTGTAGAGTTTCTTCGCGTCACCCCAATCGCCTGCGGAACCTCCCCGAGCAACAGGTAATCCCAATTTTGTGAACCTTTTTTTCAACTCTGCCTTGTTGTCAAGCCAGTCGACGCGTGCGTGAGCTGCAGGAGGTAGGGGAATACCTTCATAGGCAATGCGCTTCCCGTTTGGATAGGTCGCAAGAAAGACATTACGCGGCAGGTCAAAAAGTCGAAATTCGTTCACCACAATCCCTCGCACGTCTGCCTCCTGCCACAGCATGAGCGCCAAAAGCTGCGTGTGCTCGTCTGGCTTCGTGAGGCGTGTCGCCCACCCGCGCGCCATGAGAAATTCAATAATGTATGGCGTGAGACGCCGTTCGAGAGCGCTGAAAAATCGTGTGAGACCGCGACCCACGAAGCCTGGGTCCAGAAGTTTCCGCATCGAGTCATCGATGAGGATGGTGTAGTAGGTCATCTGATGGAAGATGGGGTCGCTCCCGCATTCCTCGCACGCCGGGGCTTTCGGAACTTGCATGCCTATGCCTTCCAGCCCGAGGTGAACAAGTTCACGCGATGACCCGTAAAGGCCACTCCTTCTCGTTTGAGAATCTGGTGCTTCGTTTCGACCCCCTTCCCGAAGGCGTACCCCACGAGAGCGCCCGTAGACCCGACCACACGGTGGCAGGGCACCTCCCTACGGCTCGGATTATTACGCATAGCATTTCCTACCGCGCGTGCGGCGCCCGGTCTTCCCGCCAAACTCGCGAGCTGGCCATAGGTAGCTACCTTCCCTTTTGGTATCTTCGCGGCTATGGCGTACACACGTGCGGTAAAATCGGACGGCTTTTTCATATTCCTATTCTACTACTTCCTTGGCGGTATTCATTGTACAAAGTTCGAATGTATTTTGAAAGCAACCCTGATGCCGACTAATCGCACGCGCGGAGCGCGTGGTGGCTCTAAACTGCCTCGTACGCTCGTATCGTTCCGCCACTGCCTCGCAGAGCCTCGGCAACCCCGAAAGAAAAACACTCCTTGCATTTCTGATTTGGCGGGGGTGAAATTTCTTTTGAAAAAGG
>VFSW01002670.1_pt1 | contig 26888 bp, 27 predicted proteins | sample 5358111 | NCBI WGS metagenome assembly VFSW01 (sample SAMN11554181, study PRJNA540505) | mine drainage metagenome | isolation source: sediment from site ElyBrook_90M | place: USA: Ely Copper Mine, Vershire, VT | collected 2017 | reverse complement strand
GGCGTGTATGAGGGGCGCGATCGCGCGACGGGCGAAATCAAGTGGACCGGCACCCGTGTCGACCTGATCTTCGGTTCGAATTCTCAGCTCCGCGCCATCGCAGAATTCTATGCCTGTGATGACTCGAAGGAGACTTTCGTGAAGGACTTCGTGGCGGCGTGGAACAAGGTGATGAACCTGGATCGCTACGACCTTGCCTGAGGTCGTTCGCCTAAGCCTCTTTCCGTGGGCAGGTCGGAACCGTCGTAGGGCACATCCGCGCTGGTTCTGCTCTGCTCATCCCCAGACGTCCTGCACGACAGATTCGTCGAACAGCATCTTGTGCACCGACACCTCACCCATGCAACCCGCGCCGGCGGGCGCAAAGGCCTCGTAGGGACTTGGTTGGGCGCCGATAGGGAGCGGCATGTCAGGGTAAGAACTGAGCTTATCTTATCAGAATGCGGTGAGTGCCTGAGTAACGGAGTACTCGGAAGAAATCTCGCCACCATCCCGGGAGCGCGGTGCCAATGGGCCGGATAACTCGCTCGTCGTGGAAGTGTAACCTCTGCCTCCCCGGAAGTCTCGCTCGGGGAAGTTTGTGGTAGCATGGCACTCGCTAGGCTTGATCGCCAGTAACGCCGGAGGAGCTATCGACGGGCGGGGCTGTCTGGAAAAGCCTCCAGTTCGTTAATGCCCGCCATGTGGCAACAAGTCAGGAGCAATCCGCGAAAGCCACGACCTATCTCCGTGCGGCCGACAAATCATCCGGAATCTCCTTCTGGACTCGAAGGCACTTGTCTGGTCACCCGACTAGAACGAGGCCACAGATGTGGTCCACCCTGTCCGAGAGGCCATTGCACCTGCATGACGGCGCGCTCGGAAGTCATTGTGCAGCTCTAGTGGAGCAGCCGCGCCGCCATCACGGACGCCGCGTGACTCCGTTCCGGCTGTGCCACAGAAAAACAAACGCAAAGAACAAAGAAAACCCTTTTTGATAAATGGACACCAAAACCAAGGCCGTACCCTAGAACGGAACTGATTCGTCTTCTTCGAAGGGGTTATCCTCCTCCGAGGGCTGCGCTGCCGCCTGAGAAGCTCCGGCCTGCGGCGCTGGCTTGGCGCTTCCGGCCTTTGACTTCGTCCCGTTCCCGCTCGTCCCCGGCGAGAGCATCTGCATCCAATAGGCAACGATGTCTTACGCCTTGCGCTCGTTGCCATCACGATCTTCCCACGTATGGCTGCGGATCGTACCCTCGATGTAGACCTGCCTGGCCTTGGTCAAATACTCACCGCAAATTTCCGCCAGCTTTCCGAAACAGACCATAGAGTGCCACTCAGTGTGCCCCTGGGCGTTGCCAGCCTTATCCTTCCAATTCTCGTTGGTGGCAAGTGAAAAGGTGCACACCGGGCTGCCGGATGCGGCGTACTTCACTTCCGGATCCTTTCAAGCCTTCCGATTAAAATAACCTTATTGATGCTCACGACCTCTCCTTTCATTAACCTGCTTTTTATTCCATGGATCCGCGTGCACAGCCCGCTTTGAATTGGCAGCAATCATCGCCGCCCTATTCCAAACTCGGCAGACCACTTGTCCAAACTCACTTTTCTCGGCGCCTCACGCCCCTGTGTTGGCCGAAACGCAGGGCATTACTTCGACGCGAACTCATCGTAAGAGCTAAACGGCGGCTTACGATATAATCCGATGGGCTCAAACACCTAAGCGCCTGACAGTTCTCCGGTCGGGCGGGGCGTGTCGCCCGGCTCAGGAGGGTTCATTGGCTTCCCACTCTTCCAGTCGTTCCGCAAACCAGAGCTTGCTCGTTCTCGCGGGCGTTGTGCTGTCATTCGCTACAGCATCCTCGGCGCGAGTCGATCACGTCGCGGTCACCCAAAGCGCGGAGGTGCTTGCGGGAGAATCATGGGGTGCCTATGGCAGCTACGAGAAGTTGAGCGGAAGGGTCTATTTCAGGGTCAATCCTGCCAATCCTCACAATCGCCAGATTGTCGATCTCGACAAGGCGCCGCGTAACGCTCACGGCGAGGTGGAATTCTCGGCGGATTTTTACATCTTGCGGCCCACGAATGGAGGTAACGGGTCTCTCCTCCTCGAGGTACCCAACCGCGGCAGTAAGGCGCTGCTGGCCGTTTTGCAAAACGCGAGAGGTTCGACCGACCCCACGACGAGCGCCGATTTCGGTGACGGCTTCCTTCTGCGCAAAGGCTTTACGATTGCTTGGCTGGGATGGCAATGGGACGCGCCGAAGCGGCCTGGTTACATGCGGCTCTATGCCCCCGTCGCCCGCAACCCGGACGGCAGCAGCATCCGAGGCCTGGTGAGGAGTGATTGGACGCCATGGCGACCGAGCCTCGAGTGGCCGCTCGCGCACGTCATTGTCGGGAACATCGGTGGGACCGGTTATCCTGTTTCCGACCCGAATGTGCGCGAGAACGTGCTCACCGTACGCGACTGTGCGATCTGCGCTCGCCAGACGATTCCACGACAGCGATGGCATTTCGCGCATGCAGTAACTGGAAGCGTCAAGCCCAGCGACCGCTTCGTGCGGCTCGACGGCGGGTTTCTTCCGGGGAAAATATACGAGATTGTTTACACCGCGAAGGATCCGGTGGTGGTCGGCCTTGGGCTGGCAGCGATTCGCGATTTCGTTTCATATCTGAAATACGGTCCGAAGGCAATCGCTCCGGTGAAGCGGGCGGAGGCGCTCGGTGTCTCGCAGGATGGCCGCTTTCTGCGCCATTTCTTGTGGCAGGATTTCAATGCCGACGAACGCGGCCGGAAGGTGCTCGACGGCGTTTTTGCGATGGTTGCCGGCGCCGGCCGTGGCAGTTTCAATCACCGCTTCGCACAGCCTTCGCGGGATTCGGAGCCCACTTCGTCGATCTTTTATCCGACCGACCTGTTTCCCTTTACTGATCGTCCCGAGCGTGATCCGGCGACCGGGCAGGTTGCCGGACTACTGGACGCTGCACGGCGCTCTCACACGGTGCCGCGTATCTTCTTCTGGAACACCTCATTCGAGTACTGGGGCCGCGCGGCGTCGCTAATTAGCACAAGCCCGGACGGCACACACGACATCGTTCCTGGACCCGACGTGCGTATCTACTTCGGCGCCGGACAGGGACACTTTCCCGCCGCCTTTCCTCCGCGCATTGGCACAGGGGACCTGCATGGCCAGCAGATGGCCGATCCCAATCCGCGCATTTGGATCTGGCGAGCGCTAGTTGTGGACATGGACGAATGGCTACGGAACGGAACACTGCCCCCACCAAGCACGTATCCAAGAATCGCCGATGGCACACTGGTTCCCCTCAACAAGCTCGCGTTTCCAAAGATTCCAGGAGTTAGGGTTGCGCGCATTCCCGTGATGGCCTATCGCCTGGATTTTGGTCCACGCTGGTCTCTGGGCATCATCAGCATCGAACCGCCGCGAGTTCTCGGCACTTACAAAGTGCTGGTCCCCCAAGTCGATCGGGACGGGATAGATCGCGCCGGCGTACGTATTCCGGAAATCGCCGTGCCACTCGCTACCTACACCGGCTGGAATCTGCGGGACCCAAGCATAGGGGTGCCTGAGGCTCTGGTACCCTTTACTGGCTCGTATATTCCGTTGCCGCGGACCTCCGCCGAGCGGCGGAGGACCGGAGACCCTCGGCTCTCGATCGAGGAAAGGTACAAAGGCCGCGACGATTACCTGGCGCGTTATCGTCAGGCTGCTGAGCGCCTCGTCAAGGGCCGCCTGCTGCTCCAGGACGATATGCCTGCGATCATAAAACGCGGCGAGGCGGAGTGGGACTTCGCGACGATGGCGCAACGCCAGTAACGTCATCAGCCCTCTTTCCAAGTGACACCCGCTAACGGAGGATGTATTTCGCCAAGTCACCTCTGTGCAATGGCCGCGACCTTATTCAAGGGTGATCCGAATGGTTTCGCCAAAGGGCGCCGTGCGGCGGGAATCAGTTACCCACAGGACCGGATATTCCGGCCCCTCTGGATACGAGTCGCAGCACAGGTCGGTGAGGTATATGAAGCATGCTGGCGTGATCCCGTTCTCTGTGACCCAGTCGAAGGCTGGCCTGAAATCTGTGCCGCCCCCGCCCTTCGGCTCCAGCTGCACCGGTTCGGACGCAGCCAACTGCTGCACCGATTGCACGGCTGCGTCGCAATAGACCACGTGAAGTGCCTCCGGTTGAACTTCGTCGCTGATGGCTGAAATTTCGCCGGCGAACTGCTCCAGTTCAAGCCTCCCGATAGAACCCGAGGTATCAACAGCGATGACAATCTCGCCGCCGCCTTGGCGTTCAACGGAAGGCAGATACAGGCCCGAAGCGATATACCGACGATTGGGAGGCGTCCAGCGGTAATCCGCGGGCGCCGTGGCAGCCACGAAGTCCCGAAGGATCGCTCGCCAATCCTGCTGAGACTGGCGGCTTTCGCTGAGCTGCGTTTTCAGTCCGGCAGGCTCGCATCCGCAAGATTTTGCTGCGCGCAGCGCCTGCTCCGTGGCAATGGCCCACTCGTGTTCCTGGCGGCGCATCTCGGCGGGCGAAGCCGCATGGCCTTGCTCATCGGTAGCGTCCCATACTTCCCCGAAACCTCCTGGTCTCGCGGGATGATCTGAGGTTTCGTCAACACCATCAGGCTGCTCCGGAGCTGGCGGACAGCAGGAGGGAGCGCTGGTCTCCGCCTCCCCGTTACTGGGTGTAGGTGCGGTCGTACCGGATGCACCCCCGCCCGCAGGTGCTTGTTGGGCCGCCTGATTTGACCGCGCAGTCCCACCGCTGTGGTGTAGCAAACGCGCGTAGATTTCTTCTGCGCTCAAATTGCTGAAGGCCTGATCAATCAGTGCTCCGGCCGGGAGTGTGAGTCCGTTGGCGATGAGAATAGGGTTGATCGCAAAATCAGTGGCGCGATTCCAAAGCTCGGGGTCGCGCCCAACCCGCCGGCACTGATGCCCCAGAGCACATTGCATCACCTCGTGAGCCAGCGTTCCTTCAAGCTCTGCCGGATTGAGGTGGTCCACAAATGCAGGGTTATAGACGATACGCGCACCGTCGGTCGCCATCTTGGGCAAATTTCCCGGCACCAGCTTCAACCTCAAGCTCAACGTGCCAAAGAATGGTTGCCCGAGGAGGAGGCGGGTCCGGCAACGTGTAAGCTTCTGCGCCGTGGTCTCGAACTTCACGCTGCCCTCCCTTTGCTGGCGGTGGGGCCGGGCGAGGGAATGGAATAAGCCCCTATATACGCCGCCATGCGGCTGGCTATCGCGGAGGCATTCTTGGCAATTTCGGTACGGACGGAGTCTAACTTCCGCAACTCCTGAGGATCGACCAGCAGCGACGCCCGCACCTCCGCCGCGAGCCGTTCCAACTCTGCATCGCCTGTCACGTTTAGCTTGGGCAGGATGTCAACCAGCTTCACGAGGTTCGAGACCACCGAATCGCGGAATGGATGTTCCACTCCGTCATCGGTTACCTTGTAGGCTTGAAGGCGTTCGGCAAGGTGGGTGACGGCCTCGTAAAGCCGTTGCCACAACTCGCGGCTGACAACCTGCATGGAGGCTTCGACGGCGGCCGTAATCTGCCGTTTGATGCGTTCCTTTTCTTCCTGGCCCAGCGCAGCGCGAAAGTCGCCGGCGTCCGGCAACGGCATCACCTTCGTCTCGACGGCGAATTTCACATAGGCGGCGGTTGATCAGAGCGTCGGGTCGCGCAAGGTCGCATCATGCACGCAGAGCACGCGAAACTCTGTGGGGAGCCGGTCGAGGTAGGTGCAAATCCTGTCGAAATTGCTATCCGAGGCGCAGCGGGCGAGGGCTGACGCGACGGGGTATTGTGCCGAAGGCTCTTCCGGGACCGGCGCCCACAGAGGATTCATCAGAATTGCATCGATGTCTGGCAATTCACGAAACATGCGGAGGAAGCCGCTAAGTTCCGTCGCCGCCCCTGCGCCGACAGCGCCCGCAATCAACTCGTACTCCAACGCTGGGCTCGACGGCGTGCCGAGCGAGTCCAGGATGCGCGAGACGAATTCCCAGGAACGAGGAGAGGGAAACGCAGTCGCATCCTTGTCGAAAACAGAAAGCAATGCTGGCCGGAAGCGAAGGAACGCAATGACTTCAGGACGAATCCCCGCTTGGATCGCCCATTCGCACCATTCCTGCAAATCCACCTCGAACTCCAGGTGCACGAATCGGTTCCGCAAAGGTGTGGGCATCCGTGTCGTCGCCGCTCGATCCGAGTCACGGTTTCCGGCCGCGACAATGGCCCAGCCATCAGGCAACGTATATTCGCCGAGCTTGCGATCCAGCACCAGTTGATAACAACTGGCCTGCACCATAGCGGGTGCCGCGTTCAACTCGTCGAGGAAGAGAATGCCTTCGCCGTCCTGTGGGAGAAACTCCGGCGTCGCCCATTTGGTCCGGCCATCGGTGCCGAGAAAAGGCAAACCCCGTAAGTCCACCGGATCAAGCAAGAGAGCGCGCACGACTCGAAGCGCTAATTTCAGCTCCGCCGCAACTTCGGCCACGACACTACTTTTCCCAACCCCAGGCCCAGCCCATACGAATACGGGCTGCCCAGCTCTGATTAGTACCCTGAGCGCCCGAGCAATACCAGAGGGCTTCATGAAGTATTCCTTTCGCATTGGGACCGCCGTCGTTTGCGGATATTCGAATCGGGGACACTCTTCTCCCGCTTTATGACAAGGCACGGCGGGATTGAACACAGAATCCTAACTTCGGCGTTCTCGATACTGCGTTGACTGTGGTTTCGTTTTGGCGAGTGTTGCGGTGAAGTCAACTTTAGCTTCGAGCGGAACGCCTCTCAATCGCTTCGTTTGTGGACGGGGCGACGGCACTCATCCCCGATATGCAGAAGGACCTGGACTGTCGAGAAGTATCCAGCCGTTTGCTGACGGCGCCAAACACGCTTGACTTGACCCTGGCGAAAATTGCGCACTTGGGTCAACGCTAGCCGTCGATCGGGAGTGATCGGTGGCTCCGGGAGGGATCGTCGCTCTCAGAGGCCGCGGCACAACTTCCGAGTAGCCCGTCAACCGACCAGAACGTTTGACTTTGACTCCCCATCAATCGAATCGGGAAGTGCATTTCGCAACCCGATTAGCTTATTCGCCGCCTCAAGGCGGCTGATGTCGTGCTCGGTGTTGAAATCGTTAGTCTGGTGCATCTAGAATCAGCGGCTGGTGCGGCGATCTCATGGCTATGGTTTTTGTGTCACACTCATCACACGACGATACTTTTGCCCGTTAGTTGAGCACCGATCTTGAACTGATTGGTCATACTCCCTGGATAGACGATCTCGACATCCGGCCCGGTGAGTCGATAGCTTCGGCGATAGAAAAAGGGCTTTCGAAAGCTCGGCATGCGATTGTCATCATTTCCGAAGCAGCACTCAAGTCAAACTGGGTTAACGCCGAATGGAAGGAGAAGTTTTGGGACACGCTCAAAACGCACAAGATCCGAGTTGTTCCTGTTTTGAAAGAGAAGTGCGAACTGCCGTACTTTCTCAGAGGCCTCAGCTATGCGGATTTCACCAAGAGCTACGCGGTTGGTTTCGCTACCCCCTGTCTGACACCAAGGCCCATTCGGCCGCAGGTTGCTCCCGCAGACCCTTGGCCAGCATGCGGGCCGTGCCTTGGTCGTCTTCAACAAGCAGGAGCCGCAAGATTCCCCCCAACTCTCCCGAGTAAGGCCCTACCATCGTAGCGGGATTCAGTTAAACAGGTGATTTCAGACAGGGTGACTGCGGCACGAAGTTTCATACGGCGCAGGAGGTTCTGCAAGTGACGGACAGTACGCAAGGAGGCAATTCGGTGGTCTAAGCGCGAATTAGTCCTCCCTAGTCAGCTTCCCATCGACAATCCTGGCGTTTAGCTGGGTTCCTGCGTGGGGAGGGCGTTTTTCGTTTCAAATCTACAAAGCTCGTAGGTTCGGGGTGTTTCACTCTGTCTGCAAACCGTGGGCAGCACGTCGGGCCGAGTGCTCGTAGGCCACGCGAGCCGGACCAAACCAAGACTCTGAATCTACCAGGCCGGAAACTCCTCCTGCTACGCTGAGGACGGCGAGTCGCCCGGTCTGGCTGCCGCAATTCTGATCGCTACAATTGCTACGTCTCGCGGGAGCACGCGCTTTTCACGCTGACTGCAAGTGTTTCAGGCTGAAAGCGCTCGGCTCGACCGCCTTCACCCGCAACAGGCGTACCACAGAGTCAGCCATCCGCGGTGTTGCTGAATGATCTGGGCTGGGCTAGATTTACTGCATGTCACATTCGATTCAGGAAAGGGAGAAGGGTGAGCCCACCGGGTTTGAGCGCCTTCGACTTCTCATCGACCATGTTCCGGCGCTCATTTGGACTGCGGCGCCGGACGGCTCAATTGATTTCATTAATCAGCGCGGGCTGGAATATCTTGGCGTGGCGCTGCCGGACGTGCGGGGGTGGGGCTGGACGGCCGTGATTCATCCTGAAGACCTCACCCGATTCGTGGGCGAGTGGCGCGCAGCCGTGGCGGCCGGGAAGCCGTTCGAAGGCGAAGTGCGCCTGCGCCGGGCGGACGGACAGTATCGCTGGTTTCTCAGCCGTGGCGTTCCGCTCCGCGACGAACTCGGCGGCGTTATCCGATGGTACGGGACGACCACAGACATTGAAGATCGAAAGCAGGCCGAGGATGCCGTCGCGCGCAGCGAGGATCGCCTTCGGCTGGTGATTGACACGATTCCGGCTCTGGTCGGGAGCATGCTGCCGGATGGCTCGGTACAGTTCATCAATCGGCGCTGGCTGGAATATGCGGGCCTGTCTTTGGAAGACGTGCAAGGCTGGGCCTGGACTGGCGGCCTTCACGCTGACGATCGCGCGGCCGTGGTGGACTCGTGGCGGACGGCTTTGGCGGCTGGAACTCCATGGGAGAGCGAAGGGCGCCTTCGCCGCGCGGACGGCGCATACCGCCGCTTTCTGCTGCGCACACTGCCATTGCGGGATGAAGCCGGAATTATCGTCCGATGGTACGCAACCGGTTACGACATTGAGGAACTTAAACGGGCAGAAGATGCTCTGGCTAAAGCTCTTGACGAGAACAACAAGCTCAAAGAGCAGCTTCATCGGGAAAACCTTGCCCTGAAGGAGGAGATCGACCGCTCGTTGATGTTCGAGGAGATCGTTGGCGCTGCGCCGGCGCTGCGCGCGGTGCTTGCCAGCATCGCCAACGTCGCCCCTTCCGATTGTACTGTTCTGATCACCGGTGAGACCGGCACCGGCAAGGAACTGATCGCCCGCGCCATCCACAAGCGCTCGCCGCGTTGCGGGCGGGCGTTCGTGAGCATCAACTGTGCCGCCATCCCGCCTTCGCTGATCTCTTCGGAGTTGTTCGGACACGAGAAAGGCGCCTTTACCGGCGCCGTCCAACGGCACCTCGGCCGCTTTGAACTCGCCGAGGGGGGCACTATCTTTCTCGATGAGATCGGCGACCTCCCCGCCGAGACCCAGGTTGCTTTATTGAGGGTCCTGCAGGAGCGGGAGTTCGAGCGCGTTGGTGGAAGGGGCCCGATTGCAGCGAACGTGCGGGTGATTGCGGCCACGAACCGCGATCTCGCAGCCGCTATGTCCGCTGGCGCCTTTCGAAGCGACTTGTTTTACCGGCTTAACGTGTTTCCCCTTCAAGTTCCTCCTCTTCGCGAGCGAAAAGAAGATATCCCGCTGCTCGTGGAATACTTCGTTCACCGCTTCGCCAGTAAGGCCGGAAAAAAAATCCGCGTCGTAAGCAAGAGGACGCTCCAACTTCTCCAATCCTATCCCTGGCCGGGCAACATCCGTGAGCTCCAGAATGTCATCGAGCGTTCAGTGATCGTCTCCGCGGGAGAGAGCCTGATTGTGGACGAGCGGTGGTTATCCGGTCAGTCCCTTCCGCTCCAGCCGGTGATCCCGGCGCTTCCCGAACAGCCCCAGCGGAGCGAGAGAGAAGTCATTGAAGCTGCTCTGGCTGAAAGCTCCGGCCGGGTCTCGGGACCCCATGGCGCCGCGGCCAAGCTGGGTGTTCCCCCTTCAACTCTGGAATGGCGAATCAAGTCCCTGAAAATCGACAAGTACCGCTTCAAGGCACTACAACGCCTGTAGGCATTTCAGCTTCCCGCTCGAATCCCGTCTCTGTTGTTTCACAGCTTTCGCAATGAGATTTGCGAATTCGCCGCGAATTCGCAGCCCTTCCCATTTGGCTCTCCCAGCGTTTTCAAGAGCTTACGGTTTTGGCATTCGCTGTGCCTTAGGTAGGGGCGAGTGACAGGACAGACCGATGTGGAGAGTCCAGCGATCGGCGAATGGCGAGTTTGTCGCGTTCGCGCTGAGTGGTCGAATCGAAGCGGACCAACTCGCGGAGCTCAAACGGTTATTCGACGCCGAAGGCAAGCCCTTGGTTCTGGACCTGGAAGAGATCGAACTGGTGGACCGGGAGGCGGTGCAGTTTCTGGCGCAGTGCCGGGCGAAGGGTATCAGGCTGCAGAGGTGTCCGGCCTATATCCGCGCCTGGATGGAGAGGGAAGCAGGCTAGTCACCCGCGACACGATTTCGATCCGAAAAGCTGAGGAGACTGAAATGTCAGAATTCCTGAACAATCCGATCTTTGCTGGCATGAATGAGATTCGCAAGTCGTGGGGCTGGTTTCTGGCCCTGGGGATCTTGTTCATGATTTCTGGCGTCATCTGCATCATGGGTGACGTCGCGGCTACTTTCGTCACCGTGCTCTTCTTCGGTTGGCTGCTCCTGTTCAGCGGCGTCGCGGCCCTGGTCCACGCGTTCTGGACGCGAACCTGGAGCGGCTTCTTCTTTTACCTGCCCGGTGCTCTTCTCCGGGGACTGACGGGCTACCTGCTCATCCGCTATCCCGGAGCCGGGGCCGCTGGCGTGACCCTGCTGCTCGCGTTGTTCTTTGTGGTGGGCGGGCTGTTCCGCGCCATCGCCGCGGGAATTATGCAGTTGCCCCGCTGGGGATGGTCATTATTCTCGGGGCTCGTTTCGGTGGCGCTCGGGATCATGCTGCTCGCCCAGATGCCCGTTTCGAGCATCTGGTTCATCGGCTTTGCCATTGGCGTCGACCTGATCTTTGACGGCGCTTCCCTCGTGGGTTTCGCCACTACATTTCACAGCCTGCCCTCGCCCGCGGCTCACGAGGCGGTGTAGGGCCGCCAAGCCTGAAGGGGAACTCGTCAACCCTCAACCTGTCGCTCGCAACCTTGCGACCGACGACAAAAAGGAGAATGTCATGGAGAAAATGATGGTAGTAGTTTTTGACAATGAAAAGAAGGCGTACGAAGGATTGCACGCTCTCAAGGAACTGGATGCCGACGGAAGCGTCTCGGTTCACGCGGATGCGGTGGTCCAGAAGAATACCGATGGCAAAGTTTCCTTCAAGCGCGCGGAAGACAATTTCCCGGTTCGAACGCTTGAGGGAACCGCCGTCGGCAGCGTCATCGGACTTTTGGGATGACCGGTCGGCCTTGGGATCGGCGCCGTCGCGGGTACGCTGGCTGGTTCCCTTGCGGACCTCAACTACGCCGGAGTCAATGCGGATTTCCTCGACGACGTTTCCGCAATCCTGGCGCCCGGCAAGTACGCGGTGGTCGCCGACGTCAGCGAAGAGTGGGTGACGCCAGTGGATACCCGGATGGAACTTCTCGGCGGCGTGGTCTTTCGTTCCGCCCGAACGAACGTCGAGCAGGACCAAAGAGCCAGAGAAGAGGCCCACCTGCGCTCAGAAATCGAAGCGTTGAAGGCTGAACACGCTCGGGCTCATGCGGAACGCAAGGCGAAGCTCCAGGCCAAGATCGACGATCTTAATGCGAGGCTGGAAAAGAAAGTGGAGGAGCAAAAGGCCCGATCGGAGCAGAAGAGACGCGAAATCGAGGCCAAGCTGAAGGCTCTTCAGGAGAAAGCCGCCAAGGCGCAAGGCGATGCCAAAGCGGCGATCAACGCCCGCATCACTCAGCTGCGCGAGGAATACGAACGCTCTGAGACCAAGGTCAGGAGCGCGGCGGCGGCAGGACTGCGGAAGACCGCGGACGAGATCGAAGGAAAGAAGGCCGTCTAGCCCGTGGAAAGGCCGCGTGTGGTGATTTCGGACGTGGTGGCCGGCCAACCCATTCTTTACGAATGCTCGGCGTGCGGTCAGAAGTTCGTGTTTCCCGAGGACCGAACTCCAAAGGAGGGCGCGAGCGAGATTGTGGCCGCGTTCAGGAATCTTGTTCAAGAAGCGCACTCTGAATCCGAGCGTGCCGGGGAGCAATGAGCGGGCTGCCGGGCAGTCTCCAGTTTTCGGGGGCCTGGCAGCCCTTCAAGAGGTAGGATAACCACATGGGGGGCATGATCCCGCTCTCGGATGCAACTCGAAGGCCCATCAGTACCCCCATCACCACCGTTCTGATCATTGTGGCGAACGCATTGGTGTTCGTCCTCGAACTGGCAGGCGGTGACGCATTTGTAATGCGGTGGTCGGTGACTCCCGCTGAGATTATGGCCGGCCATCACTGGATCACGATCTTGACAGCCATGTTCATGCACGGGAGCTGGTCGCACATCATCGGCAACATGATTTTCCTGTGGGCCTTTGGCCCGGAGATCGAAGACGCCATGGGCCCGGTCCGATACCTGGCATTCTACCTTCTGGGCGGGGTCGCCGCCATGCTGGCCCAGGTCGCGGCCAGCCCGCATTCGACAGTCCCGAACCTTGGCGCGAGCGGCGCCATCGCGGCCGTGATGGGCGCCTTTCTGATTACCTACCCCCGGGATCGCATCAAGTCGGTCTTGTTTATCGGCTGGTTCGGGCGCATCACTTTTATCCCCGCCGCGCTCCTGATCGGTCTGTGGTTTGTGATCCAACTCTTCAGCGCCGGCGACGTTGCCGGAGCGGCAGAGGCGAGCAGCGGCGGGGTAGCCTATCTGGCTCACATCGGAGGCATGATCTTTGGGGCCGTGACGGCGCGGCTCTTTGAAGTTCCAGAGCGCGTCGGAGCGTAAATCCTGTTGAGGTTCCCAACGTTGAGGAAACTACCAAGATGCCCGCTCGGTCTCATGTTGACGATCGCTGTGGCCGCGACCGCGCCCCGCGGCCTGGCTCAAGCGAATCCCAACCTGCAAACTTATTTCAGTGATTACGTCGGCCTGACCGATGACCAGATCGTCTCCGTGCGCACCGGTCAAGCCATCACGAAGATCCTGCCTTCCCGCACGTCGGCCGAGATCTTTCTATTCGGCGCGATTTATATCGACTCCACCCCGGACAGGTATCTGGAACTCTCCCGTGATTTCGAGCGATTGCGCGCGGTCCCGGGCTATATCGCGATACGTGAACTCAGCAGTCCTCCTCAGCTCTCTGACTTCAAGGGATTCAGTTTTGACAGCGAGGAAATCAACATGCTGAAGAGTTGCCTGCCGGGCAACTGCCAGCTTCAAATGCCTTCGAGCGCCATTGAAGACCTGCAGCGAACCCTTGATCGGTCAGCGCCGGACTCGGAAGGGCGAGTGAATCAAATCCTCCAGAAGACTGCGCTCGACCGTTTAATCGCATACCAATGCGAGGGAAATGAGGTCCTCGGGTCATACAACGATAAGCGCGACCCGACCGACGTTGCGCGCCAATTTGCGTACATGCTGAGCTACTCGAAGGCGTTGCCGAGATACCTGCCGGACTTCTACAACTATCTTCTCGCCTACCCGAAGGGGAAGCCTGAAAACGTGCAAGAGATGTTCTACTGGGCCAAAGTAAAATTTGGCCTCAAGCCGACACTCCGCGTGGTGCATGTCTTAACGCGAAAGGGCGAGCGTCCGGACGAGCCGGCCTATGCCATCGCCGAAAAGCAACTTTACTCGAGCCACTACTTCCAGACCGCACTGGACCTGACGTTTTGCATCCGCGACCCCGCCCGCGACGAGCCGAAGCGGCCCGGATTCTACCTTGTCAAGGTGATGGGGTCCGAGCAAGCCGGTCTCACGGGCCTCAAGGGGGGAGTCGTTCGAAAGGCGGCGGTCGAGTGGTCAGCTTCTTCTCTCCAGAAATCTCTGACAGTCATCAAGAACGTCCTGGAGCACGGCTAACCTCGCCTTTGAGGGCAGGTCCGATGCTCGTGTCCTTCGGACGATGGATAGCCAGGGGAGGAATCCGGCCTGAAAAGTCGCCAAGCCGATGAGCGCATCCACAGCTCTGCCAAGCAGGTCTTGATCCGGCTCCTCCAGATCGGCGGCTTTGAAGGTTTCCTGCACTGTCCGTTCGAGCTCGCCTGCCGAAGGCAGAGGTTCATCCAGCACCAGAACATCCTGTGCGAGTTCTGGCGGCAGCACCGCTCCAGGAGCTGTGATCAGCACCAGCATGCGACCGCTGGCCTTGAAGGGATCCCGAAGGGTTCCGCCCCGCCAGGCTTCAATACTAGCAAAACACCGTTCAATGTATACCGCGATTCCTGGCTCGACATAGCGAAGGCGGTACGTTCAATCAGTCCCGCCAACGCTCCGGCAGGCACAGCGGCCATCGCTTGAGGCACATCGGGCAGCGCCGGGAAGTTATCCTTGACCAGCGCCGCCCGTTTGAAGACAGAGCGGCCGGCATTCACCTGGACCCAGTGGTTCTCCAGAGCACGGACGCGAACGTCCGCTTCCGGCAAGGACTTCACGATTTCGAGCAATCGGCGGACGGGAACAGCGGCGCTGCCCGCAGCCTTGACTTGTGCCGGGCAAAACGTTTGGATACCCACTTCGAGGTCGGTGGCTGCAAGTCGCAGTCCGTTCGGGCAAGCCTCGACCAGGACATGGGAGAGAATCGGAATCGTGCTCTTCTTGTCCACCGCCTCCTGAACCTGGTCAAGGGCTTCAACAAGCGATTTCGTGTCGGCAGAAAACTCCATGGCAACACCTCCTTCTCTGAATGTACCGGCTGTCCACAGCCGAGACGGCGAGACGAACCTTCCCTGCAGTCTTCGGTCTGGGCCATATGTTCACTTTACCCTTGCGCTTCGATGGGAGAACGTGTAGGATATTGCCCATAGAAGCGAAAGGGGAATCTGATGGGGAACGCACGGATGGATCTGCCGCAGGGAACACTCGACCTGCTGATCCTGAAAATTCTGGCTCTCGAACCTCAGCATGGCTGGGCTATTTCCGAGCGCATTCAGCAAGTCACGAGTGACGTGCTGTGCATCAAGGAAGGGTCGCTCTATCCCGCACTGCATCGCCTGGAGCGGCGCGGGTGGATCAAGGCCAAACGGGGAGTCTCGGAAAACAACCGGCGCGCCAAGTACTACGAGTTGACTAAAAGCGGGCGGAAACAGCTTGAGACGGAAGAGAACGATTGGCAGAAACTCGCGGCTGCCGTCGGGCAGGTATTGTTAACCTCTTAGGGGTAGACCATGCTCAGCGACCTCATTTACCGGTTTCGTGTTCTATTCGGGCGCAAGTCCATGGAAGCAGACATGGATGAGGAATTGCACGCGCACCTCGAACACAAAGTGAAGAAGTACGTCCAATCAGGCGTGGCCGTCGAAGAAGCAAAGCGCCGCGCACGGCTGGACCTGGGGGGGCTTGAGCAGGTGAAGGAAGAATGTAGGGACAGTTGGGGCCTGCAGCTTATCGAGGAACTCGTTCAAGATTTCCGCTACGGCCTGCGCCAGCTCCGCCGCAATCCAGGCTTCACAATGGTCGCCGTCCTCACACTCGCTCTGGGCATCGGCGCCAATACAGCAATGTTCAGCATAATCAACGGCTTCCTTTTACGACCCCTTCCTGTAAGCGAACCCGATCAACTCATGTTCTTAGGTTTTGTCCGGCCGGGCATAAACAACTTCGACGACAGCTTTTCATATCCTGAGTATGAGGAAGCTGTTAGCCAGGACCTGAGTATGTTCTCCGGCATTTCCGCAATGAAGTTTGGGGGAACAGAAGGAGGGCAGGCGAGGCAGGACGGCCTCACGGTAAATGGAGTCACGAAGCCGATCGAGCCGGTCTTTGTGACCGGCGATTTCTTTTCCATGCTGGGCATCCGGCCCTATTTGGGCCGTTTGATACTTCCTAGTGAAGGATCAGTCGCGGGCGGGGACGCAGTAATCGTTCTAAGCTACCGTTACTGGGCGACGCGATTCGGAAAAGATTCTTCGATCGTGGGAAAGAAGGCTTCCGTCAATGGCCATCCGGTCACCATTGTGGGAATCGCACCCAAGGGATTTGTCGGCGTGACTCCTATGTTCGAAATGCAAGGGTACTTGCCCCTAGGGATGGCCACCATTGAAAGTGGAGTCTCACCAGGATTCATGGCCGACTCAAAGGCTAGAACTCTCGTCGTGCTGGCGCGTAAAAACGCAAGTGCCGAAGCAAAGCAGACGTCCGCAGCCTTGAGCGTCGTCGGTGGGAGATTGCTGAAACAATTTCCTCGAAGTTCGGACGAGAAGACGTTGCGCGCATATCCGTTGCGACCGCCGGGAATCCTGACCGGCCCGGACCTGATATCCAAGCTGGTCGGCCTTTTCCTTGTGCTCGCAGGGCTCGTGCTGGCGCTTGCTTGTGTAAACGTTGCCAATTTGGTCTTGGCTCGAACCGTCTCCCGCGAGCGCGAGATGGTCGTCCGTGCGGCGGTGGGCGCAAGCCGCGGCCGGCTGCTGCGCCAGTTGTTGACTGAGAGCCTGCTGCTAGCGGTCCTGGGATGCGTTGGCGGCATCGTCGCGGGTATCTTGGTGAGCAGCGCGGTTTCCTCTCTCCCTCTGCCGACGGAATTGCCGGTGGTTATGAATTTTCAATTCGACTGGCGCGTGTTCGCTTATGCCTGTGTCGCGGCGGGCTTCGCCGTCGCCCTGGTTGGGATTGCTCCCGCGATTCGCGGCTCCGGAATTGATTTGCGAACCAGGCTCCAAACCGCGGGCCGGTCACTTGTCGGCAGCCGCCATCGCCTCCGACAGGCATTGCTTGCGTTGCAGGTGGCCGGATCTCTCGCCTTGCTGATCGTGGCTGGCCTTTTTGTTGGAAGCCTTCGTAATGCCGAACATGCTGACCTCGGTTTCGACGCGAACCACATCCTCAATCTGAGCCTCGACCCGAGCGAGATCGGGTACACCGTCAAGCGAGGGAGCTCTTTTTACAACGACGTGCTTGATCGTGTCCAGAGCCTGCCGGGTGTCCAGTCGGCAAGTCTGGCGCTTGCCGTCCCGCTGGGCGACTCGGTCTTTGCAGACACTCTAAAGGTTCCAGGTTATCGGCTTCGCCCGGGCCAACCGCCGCCGAGCGTCCTTTATAACGCGGTATCGCCCGGCTACTTTAAGACGCTCGGCATAGGCATTTTGAGCGGCCGCGATCTGAGCCGCGAGGATGACGAGAACTCTCCTCACGTGCCGGTTATCAACGAAGCCATGGCCGAAAAGTTCTGGCCGAACCAGAACGCCGTGGGGAAACAATTTACTATGGGAGGTGACTCCGGCCAGTCGATCGAGGTCGTGGGCGTTGCAAAGAATATCCGGCTTACAGGGGTTTCTGGCCCATTCGACCCGTGTTTCTATCTGCCAATCGCGCAGCATTACGCCTCCGGTGCAACCCTTCAGATTCGCACCGTGGCCGCGCCGGACGATGCGGCCCGCCCTGCCATTCAACTGATTCACTCCATCTCTCCAACCATGCCGATTCTTCGCGTTGAGACGATGAAGCAATCTCTCGGCGGGCTTAATGGGCTCTTTGGCTTTGAGTTCGGCGCGGGGCTGACCGGGGCTTTGGGTCTCCTCGGCCTGGTATTGGCGAGCGTGGGAATCTTCGGCGTTACTTCCTACGTTGTTGGCCAGCGCACCCAGGAAATTGGAATTCGGATGGCGCTCGGCGCTCGGCGGCGTCAAATCTTGTGGAACGTTCTTTCAAAGGTACTAAAGTCATTGGCCATCGGGATCGGGTTGGGGATCTTGCTGGAAATCTTGATTTCCACGCTGTTAGTAGATTTCCTGGTCGGAGTTAAGCCCACTGACCCGCTCACAATTGCCGCCGTCACGCTCATTCTGACGGCAGTGGCGCTGCTGGCCAGTTACATCCCCGCGCGCCGCGCCGCGAAAGTGGACCCGATGGTAGCCTTAAGATATGAATAGTGCTCTCAGATGTCACCTGGGCTCGCCCGCTCCCCACAAGAGGATGACCCCCACCACGATCACAATGGCCATTGCGCCATTCGCCAATTCCATGATCGGATAGTCGGCAAGGATTTCAGAAGCGACCCAGGTGTTCACCGCCGCCAGAACAAGAAGCAAGACTCCAAACAGCTTGAAATGTTCTTCAATCCATTTCTTGAACACGGGAATTCCTTTTGCGGTCGCGGCTTGATGGTCGTGATGTATGGTCAGATTCGCAGAGGACAGGAGGCCGGCGGCAAGGGGCGTGAAAGTCTTGAGAGGGTTTTCAGGGGACAGAGATCGAGGCTCGGCTCGGATTCAGTCTGCGGAGCTCTACTGCAGATCACCGTACGTGCTGCCGCAATTCTCACAGCGGTATCCAGACCCGTTCTTGCTCATGATGGCGCCGCAGCTCTTGCACGCCGGCGCGTCGCTTTCTCTCTCCCTCAGTTCGCCTGCCTCAAGGTGGGCGGGCGCCGGAACCATAGCTCCGGCGCCCGTTGGGTGAAGGGACGTGGGCGGGAGAAACTTCAAAGCAAGGTAACGGAAGATGTAATCCATCAGCGATTTGGCGTAGCCGATTTCCGGGTTTGTGCTCCAGCCGCTCGGCTCAAAGCGCGTGTGGCTGAACTTGTCACACAACACTTTGAGCGGCACGCGATATTGCAGTGCGAGAGATACGGCGATGCCGAAGGAATCCATCAGGCCGGCAATGGTCGAGCCCGCCTTCGCCATGCGGATGAAGACCTCACCCGGCTGGCCGCCCTCATAGAGGCCGACTATCAGGTAGCCTTCGTGGCCCCCGACCGAAAAGTGATGGATGATGCCCTTGCGCTCATCTGGCAGATGGCGCCGGAAAGGCTCGCGGGCGGCAGATTCCGCCGCTGGTAATGCTTCTTCAAGTGTTGCGGGCATAGGTTGTTTTTCTCTTTGGTTGTGATTTCCGGTCATTTTGATGGAACCGGCGCTTTGTATTGGTCTTCACAGCAGTGTGAATCCTCAAGGACGATGACCATGTACTGCTGGCCGCTGGAGAGAGCATTCATGAGCGGCACAAGGTCCTTCGCTCGCGCCCGAATCATCAGAGAAAGGACCACTTCAATCTCTATGTCTCCGACAGGCGTCATCGATCCTCCGATGAAGGGACGGGCTCGATTCGATCCGCAATAACTCCCGGTGAACTTACGGGCTCCGGCACGCGCAAGTAATGCGAATGAACACAGGCGCAACAATTGACTCCGAACGTAACGGCCCGGATCACAGCTTCAAACTGGCTTGGGATAGGCAGTGCTTCCCCAGCGCGGGTAAAGAACGTCGGAGCGGGCAGTGCCTCGCGATTCTTCTTGACCCGCGTGAGATCAAGTTCCAGGTATCCGGCAAGAGCGCGGAACAACGTTGTGCTCTCAAGGTTCGGCCGCTTTCCCTTCTCACGTGATCCCGGAGCGTGGCGCGTGATCAGAAGATCGTAGGTATGGCCGCGGCGAAACATCTCAACGCGCACCAACACGGGAGCCACGACCAGGGCATGCACGCCGTTTACGCCAATTGCGTCCAGCGGATGGAGCCAGCCAAGCGGCTCTCCTTGCTCCCCACAGAAGGTGACGAAGCGCCCCAGGGCTTCCACCGCGCCGCCGGATTCGACGCCCCGCACCACGTACCGCCCGGCCAGATGCTGATATTCCAGGCTCACGCTGGGTTGAGCGAAAATCCCAGCTTCCGCCAGCCGCCGCAGCGCCTTTCGCGGTAACACCAGGCCCCGCTCTGCTTCCCACTTTGGCTTCGCATCTATGGTTACTCCTCTCCTCTCACACGTTTCAGCTCAGTCGAGGCATCCACCGGCTCGAAGCCGCCTTCAGTTTGCCGGTAGCAGCGGCCTTCCGAATCCATCAGCAAGTACCGCCGCGTATCGATGTGCTTATAAAACTCAATGCCCGATTGCCGCCACATCCACATGAACTGCCGGCACAACTCCGGCCCACCCTTTGCTTCGAGCGGCGCCCAATTGGGCTGGTCAAACTCCATTTCAGCCATCGAAGCCTCCTCCTATGCGGATCGCACGACTCGAGCCGGGCAGCCCAACGCCGCCCGAATCATTCCCCCGTGCAACCGGCCCAGCAGAGGTATTTGAGCGGTTCCTCAATCGAAATCGCCAGATTGTCGCCGCTCCGGTCGTGTCCCGCCTGGGCACACGACGGGCAGCGCGTCACGTAGTTGCGGCCCGCTTTGCGCAGTTTGGTATCTATGTGCTCCAGGATGCGAAACTCCCGGCCGCCTTTCACCGCCGGCCGGGGGATCGCAGGGTCTTCCGCAATGTCTCGCCCAGCGAGTGGCGGCGGGAGTGCCTTCCCCACAATCAACTTTTGAAGCTGATTGCTTGAAACTTTGGGAAGCCGCTTGAGGTAGGCCATCTGTTCTGCAAGGTTGTAGTCAGCGCCGTAAAACCAATACCGGCGGCCTGCTGCCCGATGAATTCCGAGCGGGGCGCGAATCGCGTTCCCGAACTCGCCAGCTCTCAGCCGGTCGTGTTTCGGGAAGATCTCAATCCCTTCCGGCAGGCCGCTGCTCTTCACCGGCACTCCCAGGCGCAGCGCCAGATCGTACACATAAATCCGGCAACTGCGCGCCGGTTGCGGCGTCTCAAAGAACAGCCAAAGGTGGCCGCCGCGACGGCTCTTCTCGAGCGCTCCGTACACATGGTCCCGGCCAAGGTAATAGTTCAACTTCAGCAGGTCCTCGAGAGCGGCCTTGTAGTCCGCGTCGATGGCCACCCACTTTGAGCATTGGCTCGAGGGGTTGATGGCATAGAGGGCAATCGTCGTGTGCCCGTCAAGATGCCGCTGCAGGGTCTCGTAGGTCAGGCTCAACGGTTGGCCTGTGCCTTTGGCCGTGGGCCGATAGTAGTAATAGCGGCCGCTCTCTCGGTGCGGCCGTATCGACTGAACGGTATAGGCCCGCCGGTTCACAAACAGCCGGAAATAATCACGCACGAGTTCTCTCTCAACCGGGATTGACACGGGTTCACCCTTTCTGCGGCCCTATGCCCACACAGGCTATCCATTCGTTCGACGCGCTAGGAAAATGTGAAGTGAAAACCGGGGCACGATGTGCGAGCGTAATCCGCTCCGCGCCCCATGAAGGCGAGTGAAGAAAACGGACTCTTACTTATCGCGGAATCCAATAGTTGTCAAATTTTCGATGGGGAGATAACTCAAATCGGGGGAGCGAGTGTTAAGTGTTTGACGATAAAGACTTCGCCGTCCGAATTTCTTACGGGCGAACCAGGCTGCGCACTTCTTCCATCCGCCCGAGTTGCGGCGCGAGCTTGATGCAGCTTGCTTACATCGGCTGCGGCGCCTGGCCCGGGGTTATGAACCACTGTTTCCGCCTTAGCGACCGGGGGTCTTCGACCAGCCGGAGAAAATGGCAGAGACCAAGGAGTATCTCCAACTCGCCTAAGCTGTAGCCGCCATAGTTCCGGTCGTCAAAATCCACCCAGTACCAGACTCCCTCGCGCCGGTCGTAAACATAGAATGCTCCGGACTGAGGATCTCCCGGCACCAGAAGGAAAAGCATTACGCCGGTAGGAAACTGAATCCACCGCGAGATTTGAGGGTAATCGGCAACGGCGAGCAACTCCGCCACTGCCACCTCCAGGTTATTTCCGGCATCCAGCCGCAGAATCGGTGTAGCTGTCATCGGTCCAAACATGGCAAACACCTCCTTTAAGATTGGGAAATCTCCCCCCTTGACTGTTGACAAGAGAAGAGGTAGGATTCGTTGTCGATAGCCTAGAGGAACAAGAATGGGCAAACCAACCGATTTGGTCCAAGGCACCTTGGACCTCCTGATCCTCAAGACCCTGGCTCTTGAACCCATGCACGGCTGGGGCATCGCCCAGCGCATCCGGCAGGTCTCCAAGGAAGTGCTCCAGGTGAATCAAGGGGCGCTCTATCCCACCCTTCACCGCCTGGAGCAAGGCAGCTGGATCAAAGCAAAGTGGAGCGCTTCGGACAACAATCGTCGCGCTAAGTTCTATTCGGTGACGCAGGCGGGGCGCAAGTATTTGGAGCGTGAGGAAGCAAATTGGAAAAGGCTTCCGACCGCCATCGGCCTTGTCTTGGAAACCTCGTGAGGTAGGAATACGATGATGCGCTGGATTTACAAGCTGCCCCTTCGCCTCCGGTCACTCTTCCGTAAGACCCATGTAGAGACGGAGTTGAGCGAGGAACTTCGCTTCCATCTGGAAAAGCTGACCGAGCAAAACGTAAGCAAAGGGATGACCCCGGAGGACGCGCGTTACGCGGCCCGGCGCGAGTTGGGCGGGGTCGAGCAAATCAAAGAGGAGTGCCGTGACATGCGCCGGACTGATTACATCGAGAGTTTTCTACAGGACATCCGCTATGGCCTGCGGCAGTTGCGCCACAATCCAGGCTTTGCGGCGGCGGCGATTCTCACGCTCGCTCTCGGCATTGGCGCCAACACGGCCATCTTCAGCTTGATTGACACGGTGATGCTGCGTTCTCTGCCGGTCGAGAAGCCGGAGGAACTCGTGCAAGTGCGGATGGGCGATCTCCGGTCAGCGGGCAAAACATATCCTGAATTCACCAATCCGTTATGGGAACAAATCCGGGACCAGCAAGACGTTTTTTCAGGCACCTTTGCATGGGCGAGAGAGAGGTTCGACTTGTCACGAGGCGGCGCCGTCCATTACGCCAAGGGAATGTATGCGAGCGGCGGGCTCTTCCAAGCTCTGGGGTTGCGTCCCGAAGCTGGCCGCTTGATCGCGGCCTCGGATGACCAGCGCGTTTGCGCGGGCGTCGCCGTTTTAAGCTACGGCTTCTGGCAGGATCATTTCGGCGGGGAGCAGAACGCTGTGGGCAGGACAATTTCGCTCAACGGCCACCCCGTCCCAATCATCGGAGTGGCGCCTAGCGGCTTCGAGGGTTTGGACGTGGGAACGAATTTCGATGTCGCTGTTCCCATCTGTATGGCTGGGGTTCTGGAGGGAAGAGATTCCTTTCTCGATGGGCGATCTACTTGGTGGCTGGAGGTGTTCGGGCGGATGATGCCTGGCCTCAGCTTGGACCAGATCCACGCCAGGCTGAGTGTGCTTTCCCCCCACATCATGGCCGCTGCCTTACCGCAGGACATGAAACCAGGGAACAAAAAGAGCTTCCTCAGTCAGTTTCTCGTGACGGCTCCGGTCGCCACCGGGACCTCTCGGTTACGCGAGAAATTCGAGGAGCCCCTGGAAGTTCTGATGGGCGTGGTCGGCCTGGTGCTGCTCATTGCCTGCGCGAATATCGCGGGCCTAATGCTCGCGCGCGCGGCAACCCGCGGCAAGGAAATCGCCGTGCGGCAAGCTCTGGGCGCAAGTCGCGCCCGTCTGATTCGGCAACTGCTGACGGAAAGTGTGCTGCTCTCCTTCGCCGGAGCATTGGTAGGCGTACTCCTCGCCCGCCGGGGCGATGCGCTGCTCGTGCGCTTGATGTCAACTACAAGAAGCCCAGTGGCGCTGGACATTGCACTGGACACGCGCGTTTTCACGTTTACCGCCGTCGTTGCCGTTCTCACGGGCATCCTTTTCGGCTTGCTCCCGGCGTTTCGTTCGACTCGCCTCTCTGTGACGATGGCGATGAAGGGCGGCCAGGCACTGGAGGCGGAGGGGCGGACCAGGATTCGCCCAGGGAATTGGATTGTCGCGTCGCAAGTTGGGCTTTCCCTCGTCCTGCTCATCGCCGCCGGATTATTCCTGCGCAGCTTCTGGAAAATCGCCACGTTGGACATCGGGTTTGACAGAAACAACGTTCTGCTTGTGAATGCGGCCCTGCAAGTCGCGAACGTGCCGCCGGAACAGCGCCCTGCCACTTACGATGAGATCGAAAAGCGTTTGGGCGCCCTACCCGGGGTCATCTCCGTGGGCCGATCTGTCATCACACCGATCAGTGGGGCAGGCTGGAACGGATTTCTGACAGCCGATTCGCCCAACCCTCCGAAGGGCAGGAATTCGCTGGCGTATCGCAATTTCATTTCGCCGGGATACTTTCCCACCTTGCGAACTCCGCTCCTAGCTGGCCGTAATTTCGACAGCCGAGACACGCCGACAACGCCTCTCGTCGCCATCATCAACCACACGTTAGCGCGGAAGTTCTACCCCAATCTGAACCCGATCGGACGATATTTCCATTTCCAAGGCGCCGCAGGGCAGCCGGAGCCGCCCATCCAGATCGTGGGTCTTGTTAAGGATTCCAAGTATGGCTCGCTTGAAGAGGAAACTCCTCCCACTGCATTCCAGCCGGTTACACAAACCCCCAGCCAGGTCCCCTGGGAGAATTTCGAACTGCGAACGGCCATGCGACCATCGGCTCTTACTTCAGCGGTCCAGAATGCTGTGGCGGGTGTGAACAAGAATATTCCTCTTGAATTTCATACTCTGGCCGACCAGGTGGACGACTCGCTGGTTCAACAGCGGACCCTCACCATGCTTTCTGCTTTCTTTGGCGGGCTGGCGCTGCTCCTAGCGATGCTTGGCCTCTATGGCGCGCTCAGTTACATGGTGACGCAACGGCAATCTGAATTTGGCATTCGCATGGCGCTGGGGGCGTCGCCCGGCTCCATTCTGCGCCTGGTGATGCGCCAAGTTGCTGCGATTCTCCTCATCGGGATCGTGGCCGGCGTCGGCATTTCACTGGCCGCCACGCGGGTGCTCCAAAGCATGCTGTTCGGTCTCGGCCCGCGCGACACGGTGACGCTGGTGGGCGCGGTGCTTGCGCTCTCTGTCGTGGCCTTAGTGGCGGGTTTTCTTCCCGCACGTCGAGCCGCGAAAGTGGACCCGATGGTGGCACTTCGCCACGAGTAGCGCACCGGGTTCCGCCAAGTTACGGGTGCATCTATGAAGGCCTGCGCTGCAGTCACTCCACCATAAATTCCCAGCACACATCTCGCAATACGCGTGGATTCACCGGCCACAATCTGCGTTAACAGAATCAAGCTGAATGGACACGGGGGAGATTCTCGTGCAACCGGCGCTGCACAACGACAGAATCCGTGACGTCCCTGAATGTGGGGAATCGCAAGCAGTTTCGGGCGTGAGGTCGCTGTGATTCGTCACTTCAACCCTGGCATTCATGCAGCACGACCAACATCATTCAGTGTCCACAAACTATTTCGATGCCATCCACTTCTGTTCGTCAGCCGAGGCAACGCCTCCTGCACGAGTTCTGCATCCGCCACCAGCCGGTTTCCCACGGCCGTGCAGATGCCACGCGATTCCCGCACGTCAGTTCGGCCAGAAATGTAGGCGGTGCACATACCATACTCAAGAGCCATTGCATTGAAGGCTGGATACCTATTGAACGACTGCGAAGGGCAATCCGATTCAAAGCAGAGCCAAAGAAGAGTCAAAAATAACCGGGAAGTCCGTCAGGCGAGGAGTTCCTGAAGCCGGTGGCTGGCGTAGGACCCGGGTTTGGTGACCGGCATATTTAGCTGGGCGGCGTTCCAATCCCGCACCAGGCCAAAGCACACCCGCCCGGCCGATTTGCTGAAATGCCGGCTCACGTAGTTCAGCATGTGGCAGCCGGGAACCAGGTACAGGATGCACGAGACCGCCGTCTCTTCCGCCAGAGCCTTCGAGACTTCCGCGTAATAGCCAGATGCCTTGGGCGTCCGTTCGTACTCCAGCGCGAAACGCGCCTCGTGACCATTCGATCCGATTCGAATCACAGCGTCGTAGTCCTTTGCGTAGTGAAATTGAGTCGGCTCGTTCTGGCACCGGACATCAATGGCATAAGCCCAGTACAGCGGCAGGCCGGCGCGCAGTGCGCTCAGATGAATTTCGTTCAACTCAACCGCGTGCAGCAAGCTGACCGGGCTGGGCCGTGGCCGGCTGAGCGAAACCAGGCACGCCTCACCGGTTCCTTGAAGATGGTTCGCCGCGAGTGGCGCCACGGAGTAAACGAGGTCGCCACCGAAGATTGCCACATTCTGCGCGCGCAGCAGGCCGTGACGGAGCAGACGCCGCACGCGCCAGGCAAACGATTGCCGGCTGCGCTCGTAATGGCCGATTTCGAGAAACTCGAAAAGCTGGCGATGCAGGATGAAGTCCGAGCGCAACACCTGGCGGAGCAGCGGGTAATCATGCGCCTGGTTCAATTGGATGGTTCCTCTGGCGTATCTCACCGCTTTGTCTCCTGTTTAACCAGCGAGCTCAAGCCATGCCATCCCTCGACGGGCTGGATCAGGAACAAGGACGAACTTCCCGACGCGGCTGCGCAACCAGGACGATACCTTCATCAGCAGCATGGCTTCCTGTTGGTCCTGCCATTCACTGAGCGAGATCAGGAAGCCGTCGCCTGATTTGTACTCCGGCTCTGCAAGATCGAGCCAGCCAAAGTCCCGGGACTGGACGACGACCAGGTAACACTCCGGGTTTGCAACTGTGCGCACCGAGCTGCGGAAGAACACCTTGTTCTGTCCGTTGTATAGACACGGCTCGTCGCACTCGAAGACCTTGCCAATCATTCGGTGTGGGTAATTGGGGTTGAAACCGCCCGCCCCATTGAACCGGACATGGCCGGCAATCCTGCGATGGCGTACAATCCTGCCGTTTACCGTCACCCCGGTGGTGTTGAAGTAGGCCGCCCTCTGAAACCGCCTCGGATCGGATAGACTCTCTTCGACTCGCCGCCGCCACACGCTGCCGAAACCGGTAACCGCCACGCGCATCATTATTAAGCCCCGCCTTTAAGCCGTTTGTTCCTCTCC
>VFSW01002669.1_pt1 | contig 26896 bp, 36 predicted proteins | sample 5358111 | NCBI WGS metagenome assembly VFSW01 (sample SAMN11554181, study PRJNA540505) | mine drainage metagenome | isolation source: sediment from site ElyBrook_90M | place: USA: Ely Copper Mine, Vershire, VT | collected 2017 | reverse complement strand
CTTAATTACTATCTACCCGAGGGGTTTCGGTGCCGTTTATTATTAGCTACAAGGAATCGTTGACATTGGCTCTTCATTCGGCTACATTGTGCACACCCGCTGCGGCGGGTTTTCATTTAGCGTATGGCGCGATCACTCAAAAAAGGTCCATTTGTGGACGAGAAACTGATGAAAAAAGTCGGCGCGCGCAAAAGCGGTGCGGGCTCGATCAAGACATGGGCGCGCCGCTCCTCGATTCCGCCGGAATTCGTCGGTTATACCTTCGCCGTACACAACGGCAAGAACTTTGATGACGTTTTTGTGACCGAAGACATGGTAGGGCACCGTTTGGGCGAGTTTTCGCAGACTACCAAGTTCATCCGACACGGCGGTAAAATGCAGAAGGAGATCGAAATACAGAAGAAAGAGGCCGAAATCGCCGCCGCGCAGGCCGCAAAAGCCGCAGGCGAAGCGAAAAAGTAATCTATGAAAGCTACCTTGAGCAACCATCACCAGTCGCCGCGCAAAGTGCGCCTCGTCGCTGATTTGATCCGCGGTAAATCTGTTGCCGACGCGCAGCGTGCGCTTACCTTCATGCAGAAATATGCTGCGGGTCCGGTGAAAAAACTGCTTGAATCTGCACTTGCCAATGCGCGCAACGCAGGCGTGTCCGTTGAAGAGTTGGTGGTGAAAACGATTGGCGTTGACAAAGGCCTGGTTGCGGAGCGCCGTCGACCGTTCGCGCGCGGCCGCTCGGGCGTCATCCGCAAGCGCATGTCGCACGTCACGATTGAGCTTGAGCGTAAGGCATCGGCCAAAAAAGTTCGCAAAGCGAAAACAGCCACTTAAATATTTATATGACACACACCGTACATCCATATGCACACCGCCTTGGCGTCATCCGCGACTGGAAGAGCCGCTGGTTTGCAAAGACACCTGCTGAATACCGTTACAACGTCATGGTCGATGCGACCATTCGTCGTTTCCTTAAGAAGCGCTTGCGCGGCATGTACGTGACTGGTGTCGACATCGAACGCGGTCGCGGTGCCATTCGCGTGGTAGTGAAGACCTCGCGCCCGGGTCTCGTCATTGGCCGAGGCGGCGAAGGGTCGCAGAAAATCACCAAAGAATTACAAATAGTGTTGCGCGGCATCAAGCACACGGTGGCGCACCGCATTCCCGTGGGCGACATGCTGCCGATTAAACTCGACATCGAAGAGGTGCGCTCGCCTGAGAGTCAGGCAGCAATAGTAGCGTGGATGATTGCCGAAGGTCTCGAGAAGCGTCAGACCTTTCGCCGCGTTCTCAAGCAAACGGTGGAGAAAGTGATGGCGAATCGCGATGTGGAAGGCGTGCGCATCGCAGTTTCCGGCCGTCTCGGGGGTGCTGAAATGAGCCGACAGGAAGAAATCAAGCGCGGTCGCGTACCGCTGCAGACCTTGCGTGCCGATGTCGATTTCGCCCGCGAGATTGCGTACTTGCCCTACGGAGTGATCGGCGTCAAGGTGTGGATCTACCGCGGTGAAATTTTTGCCGACGGCGCACGTTCCAAGTAAATTTTATATGCTCGCACCGAAGAAAACAAAATACCGAAAGTGGCAGACCGGCAGACGCCGTCCTGATCGTTTGCTCAAACCGGAAACCCGCGGCATCATAGTGTCGTTCGGCTCGTTCGGATTGAAAGCAACAACCCCGGCACGCATCACCTCCAATCAGCTCGAAGCCGCACGTCGATCATTGACCCGCGCGGCCGGCAAAGGCGCCAAGGTGTGGGTGCGCGTCTTTCCGGATCGTCCGGTCACGCAAAAGGCCGCGGAAGTCGGCATGGGAAGCGGCAAAGGCGACGTCGCTGGCTACGTTGTAGAAGTACGCCCAGGTCGCGTATTGTTTGAAGTAGACGGTGTGGCGGAAGCGGTTTCGCGCGAAGCGCTTCGCAAAGCAGGCACCAAACTTCCGGTCAAAGTGAAAATCGTCACACGATAAATTTCTATGGCAAAACACACACCGCGCAAAGAAACACCCGAAAGCTTGAAGAAAGTACTCACTGATAAGTGCGAATCGCTGCGCGTTTTTCGCTTTGAGGGCGCGGGAAGTCGCCGCCGCAATGTGCGCGAAGGCCGTATGCTCCGTCGCGATATCGCCCGCATTCATACCGAACTTCGCGCGCGCGAGATTGCGCAGAAGACCAAAAACGCGTAGTATTCGCGACTCAATACATCTATTTATGCTTATGCAACAGAATGTAACAACACAAAAAGACCAGCGCGGGCACACGCTCGAAGGCGTCGTGGTCAAATCCGCGATGCAAGACACGGTAACCGTTATGGTCTCCCGCTACGTGAAGCATCCAAAGTACAAAAAGTACCAGCGCAAGAGCAAGAAGTACCTCGTGCACAACCCGGGCAATTCCGTACAGGTCGGCGACAAGGTCACCATTCGCGAGACGCGCCCCATTTCTAAACTCAAGCACTTCGTGATTGACAGCCGCATTTCGAAGATGGCTGACAAGCAATAATTCTATGATTCAACCGCGCACACTCGTAAAGATTGCAGACAACTCCGGTGGACAGATCGGCCGGATCTTTAAGATTTTGGGCGGCACGCGCCACCGCTACGCCGAAATCGGCGACGAAGTCGTGCTCTCGATCCAAACCGCACAGCCGCGCAAAGCGATCAAGAAAAAAGACATCGTGTGCGCGGTTGTCGTGCGTCAGAAAAAGGCATTCCGTCGCAGTGACGGTTCCTACATCCGTTTCGACGAGAATGCGGTTGTCTTGGTAGAAAAAGACAAGAAAGAACCGAAAGCCAGCCGCGTATTCGGCCCCATCCCGCGCGAAGTCGTCGAGCGCGGCTACCAGAAGGTGGGCTCGCTCGCGACTGAGGTCGTATGAAATTGAAGAAAGGAGACAAGGTATTGGTGATCGCGGGTAAAGCCAAGGGCGAACACGGCACCATCGTGCGTGTCTTTCCAGCAGCAAACCAGATCCTCCTCGACGGCATGAACCTCGTGAAGCGTCACCGTCGCGCGACGCGCGCAGGTGCGAAGGGCCAGATCGTCGAAAAGGCGATGCCGATGCACGCGTCCAATGTAATGCTCCTCGATCCGAAAAGCGGCAAACAGACGCGAATCAAAATCGTTCGAAAAGACGGTGCGCGCACCCGCGTTGCCGTGCAGAGTGGGCAGGAACTCAAATAATATGGCTACCGCAACCGTACAATCCAATACATTCAATGCACTCAAGGCTGATCTCGGCTACACCAACGTCATGCAGGCGCCCACGGTGGTGAAAATCATCGTCTCCTCCGGCGTCGGCTCGATCAAAGACAAAAAGCGTCTTGAATTCATCGCAGGCCGCCTGACCAAAATCACGGGCCAGCATCCCGCGGAGCGCGGCGCGAAGAAGTCGATTGCGAATTTCAAAATTCGAACGGGCGACACTGCTGGCTACCAGATCACCTTGCGCGGCGCACGCGGACGCTCCTTCCTCGATAAGTTCATTCACGTCGTCTTACCGCGTGTCAAAGACTTTCGCGGTCTCTCCGCTAAAGCGATCGACGAAATGGGTAACATCACAATCGGTCTCAAGGAGCACACGGTGTTTCCCGAAACTGCCGACGAAGAGTCAAAAGACATTTTTGGCCTCTCGGTCACGATCACGACAACTGCGAAAAACAAAAAAGAAGCCGAAGCGTTTTTACGCCACCTCGGTTTGCCGCTGAAGCAATAACAGAGCCTCGTAAGAGAGAGCGCTATACTTTCGCGCATGAAATTCTTGGGCCCGTATCCGGTGCTCTTTGCAGCGATGATGTGAGCGAGCGACGCTCCGTTTCGTCTCCACCCCGCACAAGGATTCTCGAGCAACTTCATCGTCTTGGGCGAGCATTTTGTTGACGTCATCTTCGTGCTACCGATACTCTTTTTCTTCGGCTGGCGGGAGCTTCGGAAACTCTCATGGTGGCAGCTGAGCGCCATTTTGGTGATCGCAATCGGTGGCAGCGCGCTTGCCTCCGTCTCGTTCACCTAGGCATTTCATTACGTAAACCCGTCGGTCGCAATCCTGCTGCAGAAATTGCAGCCCTTAATCGTCATTGCGCTCGCAGCAATCCTTTTGAAAGGGCCGCTCGCGCCGAAACACTGGCTCTGGGCCGTTGTGGCGCTCTTCGGCACCTATCTCATTTCGTTTCCCCGGCTCGGTGCCGCAACTGTATCTAGGCGAACAGTTCAATCCGAATGTCGTAGGCGTTGTGCGCTCGCTCGTCGTCGCCTTTTTCTGGGGCGCCTCCGCCGTCTTGGGCAAATACGTCTTGCACAACATCGATTTCAAGCTCATGACCTCATTACGATTCGTCTGTGCCTTTCTCTTTTTGATCTTGCTCGACTGGCAACAGCAGTCATTTCCCACAACGGGGCAATTCACTTGGACCGACTCACTGTTCATTTTAATTATCGCGGTCGTGAGCGGCATTGTGTCGCTCTTTATATACTGCAAAGGCCTTGAAACTACGCAAGCGTCTGTCGCCACTTTGGCCGAACTCGGCTTTCCGATGGCCGCAATTTTCGTCAATTGGATCTTCATCCCCGGTTCCGCACTCGTGCCGATGCAATTAGTGGGGGGTCGCCATTTTGCTCGTGGCTGTCTGGGGACTCGCGAAATACAACAGAGAAGCAGCGGTAGCAGTCAGTGTTTGACTTCACCTCTTTGCTCGCGTATATTGTCCGAGCTTCGCAGGGGGCCTTGTTTTTTAACCACAGGTTGGACAAAGAACAGGGTCACGCGCGGAAGTCTCCCTAATCCTCACGCGCAAGCAGGGGATGCAAGAACTTCCACTCACTCTCGCGCGGCGCATTCCTATGGCCAAGAAATCAATGATCGTCAAAGCCGATCGCGCGCCGAAATTTAAGTCACGCGTGGTTCGTCGCTGCTATAAGTGCGGTCGTCCACGCGGGTTTATGCGTGATTTTAACCTATGCCGCATCTGCTTCCGCGAAGAAGCCCTCGAAGGCAACATTCCCGGCGTCAAGAAATCTTCCTGGTAATTTGTATGGTAACCGACCCTATCGCAGATTTGATCACGCGTTTGAAAAACGCCGGTGCTGTCAACAAGCAGACGGTCTCCATTCCGTTTTCGATGTTCAAACTCGCGATTGCGGAAAAGCTCCAGGCTGCCGGTTACGTAAAAGCCGTGGAGAAAAAGGGCAAGAAGGTGAAGAAGACCTTGGATGTCATGCTGAAATACAACGAACGCGGTGAGCACGCGATCAACGGCGTGAAGCGTATTTCGAAGCCAGGTCGTCGCATGTATCGGTCAGTCCACGAATTGCGCCCGGTCAAATACGGCCACGGTGCCCTCTTCCTCTCCACCCCGGAAGGCATAATGACGGACGAGGAGGCGCGCAAAGAGAAAATTGGCGGCGAGGCGCTGTTTGAGATTTGGTAATCATATGAGTCGAATCGGCAGAAAAGAAATCACTCTCCCAGGCGGCACCGAAGTCGCGGTCTCCGTCGGTGAGTTTTCTATCAAAGGCAAGGGCGGCACCTTGAAGCGTGCGCTCCACCCGGCAATCGCGATCAAAGTGGAGGGTACCAGCATTTCAGTTGAGCCGAAAAACTCTTCGCGTCTTGCCCGCGCGCTCTGGGGCACCTATGCTTCGCACGTGAAAAACATGATCTGCGGCGTCAACGACCCGTTCGTGAAACGTCTCGTGGTCGACGGTATCGGCTATCGCGCAGAACTCTCCGGCAAGCAGATTAAATTCGCGCTCGGCTTTTCGCACCCTATCCTCATCGCCGTGCCTGAAGGCGTCACCGTGACGGTTGAGAAAAACATCATCTCCGTTGCGGGCGCCGACAAAGAACGCGTGGGACAGTTTGCCGCCGACATCCGCGCGCTGAAGAAACCGGAGCCGTACAAGGGCAAAGGTATTCGATACGAGAACGAAGTTATTCGCCGCAAGGAAGGCAAGAAAGCAAGCGCGACCACATAATTTGTATGGCACTCATGAGCAAAGAACAGCAGCGGCAGCGACGACACCGACGTGTACGCGCCAAAGTAGCGGGAAGCAAGGAGCGTCCGCGTCTTTCGATATACAAGTCCAACCGATCGCTCTTCGCACAACTGATCGATGATCAGGCAGCGCACACGCTCGCAGCCGTTTCTTCAGTCGAAGAGAAAGGTAAGACGCCGCGTGAACGTGCTGAGAAGGCGGCAGCGACACTTGCAAAAAAAGCTGGCGAGAAGGGAATCAAAAAAATCGTCTTCGATCGTGGCGGCTTCCAATACGCGGGTACTATCAAGGCTTTTGCTGACGCCGTCCGCGCCGCAGGATTAGAATTTTAATATGGCCGACGAAATCATCATGGGAGACACAATCGAAACAGTAGTTCCTACTGTAGGGACGGAGCAGGTCGCTGCTCCGAGCGGCCGTTCCGCGCCGTCTCGCGGAGGCCGATCCGGCCGTGGTGGTGATCGTCGCGGTGGTGAGCGCCGTGGAGGTCGCCCGCGCGGAGGCGATGAGCGCCGGAGCGAGTTTGCGCAGAAGCTGATCGGCATCCGTCGCGTTGCGCGCGTTATGGCCGGCGGTCGCCGTTTCAATTTTTCCGTCGGGATCGTCTTGGGCGATAAGCAAGGCAGGGTAGGTGTGGGACTTGGGAAGGCCGCCGACACGCAGCTCGCGATTGAAAAAGCGACGCGTTCCGCCAAGCGCAACATGGTCACCTTGAAACTAACGGAGAATCGCTCGATTCCGCACGACGTGCATTCGAAATTCTGCGCCTCTGTGGTAGAAATTCGCCCCTCCCCCGGTCGCGGGCTGGTCGCCGGTTCCTCAGTGCGTACCGTGCTCGAATTGGCGGGCATCTCCGACGTGACCGCCAAACTCCTCTCGCGCAGCAAGAACCCACTCAATAACGCCCGCGCCGCGATGGACGCGCTCAAATCGCTCGCGAAATAAGTATGGCAACACTCAACCATTTGAAACGCATTGGCAAGCGCTCGTATCGTCGCATCGGCCGCGGACAATCCTCAACGCGCGGTAAAACATCGGGTCGCGGTGGCAAGGGACAGACCGCACGCGCGGGTAACAAGCGCCGCCCTGAACTGCGGGATATCATCAAGAAGCTCCCGAAACGTCGCGGCTACGGCAAAAACCGCGCCCGCACGGTGAATGCGTCGAAAGCCTACGCGATCGTTGTACCGCTTGATCGCCTTGAGCGCGCATTTGAGAGTGGTGCCGAAATCACGCTCACCGCATTACGCGAGAAAAAGATGCTCGGCCGCAAAGATTCCATGGCAAAAATTGTGGGTGCCGAAATCACAAAAAAGTTCACGATTAAGGGCTTTACGACTTCCACCTCCGCTCGCGCCGCGATTGAAAAAGCCGGCGGCTCCATCACCTAACTATATGTGGGATGCATTCGTGCGCAAAGTCAAAGTCGTTCTCGAAGATGAGCAGCTCCGTTTTCGCGTGCTCTTCGTCTTAGGCGCGCTTGTTGTCTTCCGCATCTTGGCGGCAATTCCGATTCCGGGCATCAATGCGGCAGAACTGCAATCGTTTTTGAGCAATAACCAATTTTTTGGACTGCTCAATGTCTTCTCCGGCGGCGGCTTCTCCACGCTCTCCATCGTAATGCTCGGCGTTGGCCCCTTCATTACGGCCTCGATCGTGATGCAGCTGATGACCATCCTCATACCGCGTTTGAAGGAAATGTATCAGGAAGAAGGGGACGCCGGTCGCGTACGGTTCATGCAGTACTCGCGCTATCTCTCAGTGCCCTTGGCATTCGTCCAAGCGTTCGGATTCCTCCTTCTCTTACAGCAAAACGGCATCGTTCCAAATCTCACATTTTTCCAATTGATCAACAATGTTTTTGTCATCGCTGCGGGATCCATGCTCCTCATGTGGATCGGAGAGCTGATTTCCGAATTCGGCGTGGGCAACGGTGTCTCGCTTATCATTTTTGCCGGCATTGTGGCGCGCATTCCCAATGATCTTTCGCAGGTCGCCTTTGCCTTCGACGTGACCCAGCTGCCTGCCTACATTGCTTTTGCGGCCGCAGCACTCCTGATCATGGCTGGCGTGGTGTTCATTACCGAGGCTGAGCGCCCGATTCCTGTCACCTACGCGCGCCGCGTGCGCGGACAGCGCGTGATGGGCGGCGTGTCCACCTACTTGCCATTACGCGTCAATCAGGCCGGTGTCATCCCGATCGTTTTTGCGCTCTCGATTTTACTTTTCCCGCAAATGATCGCGACGTTCCTCGCGAAGAGTTCTGTTTCCTGGCTCGCGGGCATCGCCTCCTCTGTCGTTTCTGCGCTCAACAACCAATGGGTTTACGGTATCCTCTACTTCTTCCTCGTCGTTGTCTTCACGTACTTCTACACCGCGATCACGTTTGAGCCGCACCAGATTGCAAAGAATCTCCAAAAGAACGGCGCCTTCATTCCTGGTGTGCGTCCGGGAGGGACGACCGCCGAATATCTCGGCAACATCATCACGCGCATCACGTTGGTGGGCGCACTCTTCCTTGGCTGCCTCGCGGTCTTGCCGCTCATTCTCAAGGGCATTACGGGCATCACTGCGATCACGATCGGCGGCACGGCGCTCTTGATCGTCGTATCAGTCGTGCTTGATGTCGTGAAGAAGATTGACGCGCAGACATCGATTCGCGAATACTAGGTTTTGATTTAGAATGCGGCATGGCAGACCGTAAGAATGTCGTCGTCATTGCCGGCCCGTCGGGGAGCGGGAAAAACGCCATTATTGAAGAAATATTGGTGCGCTACCCGCGCTGTGTACGCGCAGTCACGGCGACGACTCGCGCGCTACGCCCGGGAGAGCAAAACGGAATAGACTATTACTTTTTCACCAAAGAAAAATTTGTCGCCGAGATGACAGCGGGTAATATTCCTGAGCATCGCTTCGTGCCGTCGCTCGGAACCTATTATGGTTTCTATTTACCTGATCTTGAGGAAAAAATTAAAACGCACACGGTCGTTTTTGCACAGGTCGACGTGCAAGCGCTCCCGTTCGTAAAAGAACGATATAACGCGACCACCATCTTTATCATGCCGAAGTCGGTCGAGCAGTTCCGTGCCCGCTTACGGGCACGCAATCCCGAATGGGGCGATACGGAATTGGAGACGCGCATGAAGATAACGGAAAAAGAGCTGCGCGAAGACGCGCCGCAATTCGATTACCGTATCAGCAATGAAGACGGAAAGCTCGACGAGGCCGTCGGCGAAGTCGTGGCCATTCTTGAGAAGGAAGGCTATACTCTTGGTTGATATGCAACCGCTGACTGTTTTGTTTTTCGGCTCGCAAGGTGCGGGTAAGGGCACCCAGGTGCAGATACTCATGGATTACCTGCAGTCGCACTCCGATTGCAAGATTATTCGGATCGATATGGGCCAGGAGCTGCGCAATCTACGAGACAGCGGAACTTACGCAGGCAAGCTGACGGGTGAGATCATTGACGCGGGGATCCGCATCTATGATTTCATGGCTATTTATTTGCAAACAAAACTGCTGGTGGATCAGTTTACCGGTCAAGAGCACATCATCGCCGACGGCCTTGCGCGCGGCGAAGACCAGACGCGCGGTTTCGATGACATGATGAAGTTTTTCAAGCGCGATGATTTTCAGATCATCAATCTGGTGATTTCCGATGACACCGCAGTGAAGCGATTGATGGTGCGCGGGCGTAACGATGATACCGAGGAGGCAATACGCCGCCGCCTCGCGTGGACGAAGACCGACGTTCTCCCACAGCTCGAATTGTTGAAAAGCTGCGGACGCCCGATCCATGAAATCAACGGTGAGCCTGACGTTGACACCATTCATAAAAATATTCTCGTAGCACTCAAGCTTGTATGATCGCAAAGAAAAGAGAAGACATCGCAGCCTTGCGCGAAAGCGGACGGCGCACGGCGCGGCATTTGCGCGTTCTCTCCGAGATGGTCGTACCAGGCGTTTCATCCCACGAGCTCGAGATGAAAGCGCGCGCCATGGTGGAAAAAGATGGCGACAGATTAGCTTTTTATAATTATTCGCCGGGCAAAGACGACGCACCCTACGAATCCGGCCTCTGTTGCTCGGTGAACGATGTCATCGTGCACTCACCGGCAGGTCAAAACAACGTGCGTTTTCAGGAGGGCGATGTAGTGTCACTCGATTTCGGTGTCATACACAAAGGATTTTATTCCGATTGCGCACGCACGATGATTGCGGGGAAGGCTCTGAATGCCGATGACGAGCGACTCGTCTCCGGCACGAATGAAGCGGCCGCAATTGGCGTTGCGGCGGCTACGATCGGCAACACGATCGGCGACATCGGGCATGCGATCGAAGAGGTTGCAGAAAAATATGAGTTTGGATTTCCCAAAAATCTCTGTGGCCACGGCGTAGGGCGCACGCTCCACGAAGATCCGCGCGTTCCCAACTATGGTGATCCTGGTACTGGCGCAAAAATAGTCGAAGGTCTCGTGATCGCAATCGAGCCGATGATGACGCTTGGCTCGGGTGACCTCTATATCGACAAAGACGGTCATTCGTACCGTACGAAAGACGGCTCGCGCTCCGCACACGTAGAAAATACCATCATTGTGACCAGAAACGGCCCTCAGATTCTTACGAAAGAATAACCATGAACGTCTGCGTCTTTTGTTCGGCGCAAGAGATTGCAGAGCCATATACTGCTGCAGCGCGCGAGTTTGCCACACTGGTCGGCTCGCGAGGGCACACGCTTGTGTGGGGAGGCTCCAACATGGGCACGATGAAAACGATTGCTGACGCCGCGCAATCAGCCGGTGGGAGAATCGTCGGTGTTTCGATGGATTTACTCAAGGAAAGAGCACGTCCGAATGCCGACGAAATGATCGTTATGCCCACCTTGGGGCAGCGTAAAGCGAAATTGCTCGAACGAGCCGATGCGATTGTGGTATTGCCGGGAGGTCTCGGTACGCTCGATGAAGTTACGGAAATATTGGAGTTGAAAAAGCAGCGACTGCATTCCAAACCGATCGTCTTTTTGAATACCGAGGGATTTTACGAAGGATTAAAGATGCAATTGGAGCACATGGGGCGAGAAGGATTCCTGCCACAGCCCCTGTCGGAGTACCTCGCATTTGCAGACACACCACGAGAGGCAATGGAGTATAGTGAGGCGCATGAAAAAAACTGACGTTCTCGTCGTGGGAGCAGGATCCCGCGAACACGCGCTGTGTTGGAAATTGCGCCAGTCGCCGCGCGCGGGGAATATATTCCTTGCACCAGGTAACGGTGGCACAGCGCACGTTGCTGAAAATGTGGCGATTGGGGTAATGGAATTTGAGAAGCTTGCGGATTTTGCCGAAGAACAAAAGATCGGACTTACCATCATTGGGCCCGATGACCCGCTGGGTGGAGGTATCGTCGATGTGTTTGAAAAGCGCGACCTCAAGGTATTTGGCCCCACGAAAGCTGCGGCGCAAATCGAGAGTTCAAAAGCATTCGCCAAGCAACTGATGTACGAAGCCGGAGTGCCGACCGCCGAATTCGGCGTTTTTTCCGAATACGAGGCGGCGCTCACCTATGTGCGCGCACAAGGAGTGCCGATTGTCGTGAAGGCAAGCGGGCTCGCGCTCGGGAAAGGCGTCTATGTGTGTAAAACACTGCTCGAAGCCGAACAAGCGCTCAGAGAAATCATGCCTGATAAACAATTCGGCGAGTCAGGCAGCGAAGTCGTCGTCGAAGAATTCTTGGAAGGACAGGAAGTTTCGATACATGCGATCTGCGACGGTACGGATTTCAAACTATTTCCGCCGTCGCAGGATCACAAACAGGTGGGAGAAGGAGGCACGGGCCCAAACACTGGCGGCATGGGTGTCATTGCTCCAGTGCCGTGGGTGAGTAAAGAAATGATGCAAACAGTAGCAGAGACTATAGTGCGCCCCACACTTAAGGCCCTTACAAAACGTGGTGCGCCATACAAGGGCGTTCTGTACCCGGGTCTCAAGATGACACCGAAAGGACTGAAAGTGCTTGAGTTTAATGCGCGTTTCGGCCAACCGGAATGCGAGGCTTACATGCGGCTCTTGAAATCGGATATTCTGGATATGTGTGAGGCTGCTGAGGCGGCCACGCTAGCGTCACACACAATAGAATGGCGCGCAGGGTTCGCAGCGAACATCATTCTCGCGTCCGGCGGTTACCCGGGCGAGTACAAGAAAGGGTTTCCGGTTAATGGCATTGAAAAAGCGGAACAAATGCCAGGTGTCGTCGTTTTTCATACGGGCACAAAGCTTGAAAATGGTCAGTTCCTCACCAACGGCGGCCGCGTATTAGCCGTTACAGCAGTCGGTGACACACTAAAAGCCGCATTGCGGCTCGCCTATGCCGCCAGTGATGAAATTCAATTCGAAGGAAAATACCTGCGACGCGACATCGGGGCGAAAGCAGTGCTTCGGTAAGATATAATTGAGCAATGCCTCCCGCACGCGTAGGAGAGCGGCTGCATGCGGTCGCTCCGGAAAAATTTAAATCACCACAGGAGGAGTTGGAATATTTGCGTCAGCGCGTACGCGAGCAGGAGCGTGAGCTTGATACGCCTCAGAATACGTTTGAAAAAAATCGCGTCGCGCACCGCGAACTGAAAGAGTACGCCGAGACCCCGGCCGCTACTGTTTTGCATGAAACGGTCGTCATGGCGGGGCACGACATCATTCATCATGTGTTGAAATTGGAACCCGAGTCTCATGACACGAAAGTGGACGGAATTCTAAAGATCGCGGAGACGAGAGGCATACGCAACGCGCTCTCCGTCGCCTCTCGACTCAATAATCCACACCTTGAAGATGATGTACACCGCGCGCTCGTGCGCTATGTGGCCGAAGGGTTGCCGGACCGTGGCGTTGAACTTTCGGCGGCCGACCGCCGCGCGCTCAATATGGTGCTCTTCGAAGTACAGCCGCAGGCGCACGGCGAAAAAGACACTGACCAGCCACAATACAAGCTTGAGCAACTGCTTTCTTCTTCCGAGCAGCTCTACGCAGGCCTGGTGGGCCTCATCGACCATCCGGAGGCGTTCTCGCTTGAGATCGCCGTACCCGAAGGCTCAGAATCGGCATTTTTGTACCTTGCCGTTCCACACCCGAAAAAACAACTCGCCGAGCGCCTGATCTCCTCGGTCTTTCCCAACGCGCGCATATCGGAAGCGCGGGGCGACTACAATATCTTTAATCCGCAGGGCGCGCACGCCGCCGCCTACGCGACTCTGGTCAAGCATCCCGCGTTTCCGCTGAAGACGCCCGATATGTTCGAGCACGATCCGATGAATGTGTTGCTTGCCGCATTTGCAAAAATCGGCAAGCATGGCGAAGGGGCCGCGATACAGATCACCGTATCGTCGGCGGGCGATCGCTACAACAGCCATTACAAACGCATCATGCGTGAATTGGAAAAAGGCCAGCCGATCGAAAAAGCGATCAAAGTGGCGCAGACTGAAGCGGGGGAGGCGATGCGTCAGCTCGCACGGGGCGTTTTCTTCGCGGGTGAGGTCGAGAAGGAGCTCGACAACCAATTCCGCCGTACGAGCGATCAGGTTTCGACCGAAGAGATCGGCAAAAAGATCAAAACGCGCATCGTGCCCGCGTCGATCCGCATCGTCGCTTCCGCCGCTACCGAAGCGCGTGTGCAAGAACTCCTGGAAAATCTCGAAGCGCCATTCTCACAATACGACGATCCCAAGGGTAATCACCTCGAATTTAATCACGTCGGCAGCTTGGGGATCCATGCATTCCTGCGCAGCTTCACCTTCCGTGAATTCAACGGTTCTTTCGCAATGCCGCTCTCACTCGGAGAAATTACCGCACTCTTTCACTTCACCGCTGAGCGCGTGACCACATCGCGTGAACTGAAACGCTCATTCGCCAAACAAGCACCCGCGCCCGTCGATATCGGTGGAGAAGGGATCACGATCGGCATCAATCGCTACGGCGCCGATGAGACGCCGGTGCATTTTGCGCCAGCGGATCGTATGCGTCACTGCTACGTGATTGGGCAGACTGGCACCGGAAAAACCGGCCTCATCAAAAATATGATCATTCAGGACATTAAAAACGGCGAGGGTGTCGCGTTCATAGATCCGCACGGCAACGACATCGAGGATGTGCTGGCAGCCGTGCCGTCCGAGCGCATGGGCGACGTCATTTACTTCGATCCGGCGTACACCGCGCGTCCCATGGGTCTCAATATGCTCGAGTACGACCACAACAGGCCGGAGATGAAAACATTCGTCGTCGACGAGGTGTATGGCATTTTCCGCAAGCTCTACGCGGACGTGCCGGAAGCGTTCGGGCCGATGTTTGAGCAGTACTACCGCAACGCCGTACAGCTCGTGGTGGAACATCCGGAAAGCGGATCAACGTTCGTCGAAATTCCACGTGTTTTCGCTGACCCGCAATTCCGCAATTTGAAACTCACACACTGCAACAACCCCATCATCGTGCAGTTTTGGCGCAAGATCGCAGAACAGGCGCAGGGCGACCCTTCGCTTGAAAATGTCGCACCCTACATCACGTCTAAATTTGATGTCTTTCTCACGAATGACATCATACGCCCGATCATTTCCCAGGAAAAATCCGCGTTCAATTTCCGCGAGATCATGGACAGCAAGAAAATTTTCCTCGCCAATCTCTCAAAAGGCCGCTTGGGCGACCGCAATACTTCACTTCTCGGTCTTATTCTTGTCTCCAAATTTCTGCAGGCCGCCTTTTCACGCGTCGATACACGCGCCGATTTGCCGGTTTTTTACCTCTATATCGATGAATTCCAGAACTTTGCAACGCCCTCTATCGCGACCATTCTCTCGGAGGCGCGCAAATACAAGCTCTCACTCACGATTGCGCATCAATTCATCGCGCAGCTTGAAGAAGACATCCGCGACTCGGTCATCGGCAACGTGGGCACAAAAATTTCGATGCGCATCGGCACCACCGACGCCGAATTTCTCGAAAAGCAGTTTGCGCCGACCTTCACGGCCCAGGATCTGGAAAATTTACCCAACAGAAATGCAGTTGCCGCGCTTCTCGTGAATGGCGTGCCCGCCCGCCCGTTCACCCTTGAGACTGTTGAGCTGCCGAAATTCGACTACTCACGCCTCGAGCCAATGAAGCAGCTCTCCTACGCTACCGACGGTAAGCCGCGAGAGGAGGTGGAGGCCGACATCCGGCGCAAATTCGACGCCGCCTACGGTATCCGTCCCGCTGCCGCGCCGGAAACACCATCCACGCTATATCAATAAAGCACTCTGTGCTACAGTATCGCCCATGCCGCACCCCAAAGAAGAGCGAACGTTTGTCATCATCAAGCCCGACGGTATTCAGCGCAGCTTGATCGGAGAAATCATCAAACGCTACGAGCGCACTGGATTGAAGTTGGTAGCGCTCCGTTTCGGCGTTGCCGACGAAAAGAAATTTTGGGAACACTACAACAAAGACGATGCGTGGTTTTTGAAGAAAGGCACCAGGATCGCTGAAGACAAAAAAGCCAACCAGTTGCCCGTCAACAAAGAGCCGATCGAATACGGCAAGGACATCGTGCGCCAGCTCGTGAAATTTATGACAAGCGGCCCCGTGCTTATGATGGCGTGGGAAGGCAACCAGGCTGCTGCGGTGATCCGAAAGATCACAGGCGACACCGAGCCCGTCACCTCCGACGTGGGCACCATTCGCGGCGATCTCACGGTGGATTCCTACACGATCGCAGCGGTTGACGACCGCGCAGTGCGCAATTTGATCCATTGCTCCGAATCGGCCGAAGAAGCCGTGCGCGAGATCGCCATTTGGTTTACACCTGAAGAAATGATCGAATATCGCCTCGTCGGCGAACAGATTCTCTACGACGTCAATCTCGACGGGATTTTGGAATAATTTTGGGGCGCAGACGTGTGCCTGCTACCACGGAGCTACCGTCGGAGAGGGAAGATGATCTGCACCGCACGCTTCATGTTTCCTTGCGGCGAAATGGTATACTGACTTTCAGCGGCTCGTACGATTACCTCTGGTTCGACACAGGGATTCCTACATTGCTTCGTGCCATTGGTATGACTGCTGCGGAAACCCACCTGGAACTTCCAGGTCGACCGTACTTGCCGCACCAATAGATCCGCCGCGGGCGGATTTTTTGGTGATACGATGCGCAGATGCGTCATGCGTCAATTATTTTTTACGGAGGAGCGGGTACCGTGACCGGTTCGAATTTCATGCTCGACACGGGTGACGCGAAACTTCTGATCGATTGCGGTGCGCTGCAGCGCGAGCATCTGTGCGAACCGGAAAACACGAAACCGTTTCCTTATGAGGCGCAGTCAGTCGCCGCGCTTCTGGTGACTCATGCACATGCCGATCATATCGGCCGCATTCCAAAACTCGTGCACAACGGATTCCGCGGCCCGATCTACTCCACCCCAGCAACGCGCGATCTTGCGGAGCTTATGTTTAAGGATGCGCTCAACGTGATGCGATCGGATCAAGAGCGCGGTGGTTGCGTTCCGCTCTATGAAAAAGAAGATGCCGAGCGCGCGATCGGTGCGTGGCAAACGCACGGGTATCATGAGCCGTTTCGCATCAAGGACACATTGATTGCATTTTTGGACGCGGGACACATTCTTGGTTCTGCCATGGTCCAATGCACGCGCAACAAACGAAGAGTTCTTTTTACCGGAGACCTGGGGAATTCGCCGGAGCCGCTTCTGCACGATACCGAGAGCGCTGCGGGCGCGGACTACCTCGTGATGGAGAGCGTCTACGGCGATCGCACGCATGAAAGACGCGCCGAGCGTGCTGATATGTTGCGCGCGACGGTCGAAGAAACGAAGGACAGGAAAGGCGTACTCCTCATCCCGTCATTTTCGATCGAGCGCACGCAAATTTTGCTCTTCGAACTCGATACGATGATGGAAGCAGGAAAACTTGAGCCGATCGACGTGTATCTCGATGCGCCGCTCGCAATCCGCGTGACTGAAGTGTACAGAAAATACGTCAATCAATTGAACGAAGACGTTCAGGAGCATTTTACGCATGACGACCCGTTCGCATTTAAGAGCTTGCACGTTATTCGCAGCGTCGACGAGTCGCGTGACATTCACGAGGCGCCGAGTCCCAAGGTCATCATTGCGGGCGCGGGCATGTCGAGCGGCGGCCGCATCCGCTCGCACGAGAAGCGCTATTTGAATGACCCGGACGCGACTGTGCTCTTCGTGGGCTACCAAGCGCCCGGTTCACTCGGCAGGCGCATTGCGGAAGGCCAGAAGGAAGTTGAAATAGACGGCGAGCGCGTCACTGTCCGAGCACAGATAAAGTCGTTGACTGGCTATTCTGGACACAAAGATCGCGACGGTCTCCTGCAATTTGCGAAAGATGCAGGGTCATCGCTCGGGAAAGTGTTTGTAGTCATGGGTGAGCCGCAATCCGAGGCAACACTCGCAGAGCACATTCATGCCGCGCTCGGTGTTGAGGCAATCGTACCCCACGCAGGAGAACGGATTGAAATTGATTGGTGACGTGTTATACTTCTCGCATATCACTAAGAGCCCATCGAATAACCCCTAGACAAGTGGTACCCCCATGTTTAAAACAATTGTTTTGAGTGGTCTCGGAATTGCCTTACTCATCACGCCCATTGCGGCATTGGCGCAAATAAAAAGCGTATCAAACAACGCCTCGCTCATCGCTACGCTCACGGCGCTCGTGCAACAGCTCGAACAGCAATGGCAGCAACTCCTTGCTGCCCATGGTTCGTCGGCTAGCTCACAATTTCAACTTCTTTAGCCAACCTCTGCGCCGCCTACGCGCATCTCAAGCGCGGTGACACCGATGCAACAACCGGCGGCCAAGTGAGCCAGCTGCAATCATTCCTCGGCATTTCTCCGACAACGGGCTTCTACGGCGCCTTGAGTGGAATCGGTTACAATAACAAATGCGTCGCCAACAATGCGCAGCCGACAGCGATCGCCGGCATGAGCAAATATACCGACCCTGATTTCGGCTTTTCATTTTGGTATCCGAGTGGGTGGACGGTAACAGGAAATTATGATGTCCGAGACGTACAAACGTATCCAGGCGGAGAGATTTTGAACTCACTTTCAATTAATGGAAACGGAAACACCATTACTATAGATGAAGTTAAAGCTACGTCTGCGAGTTCGCCGTCGATTACCGATGCCTCTGGAGGCGGAGCAAACCATACGTGTCCAGCAGCATCATGCGATACCGTTGAGTATTTCTTTAGTCCAAGCGCGGGTGAATGGATGCAGACATATCCATCGGAAGTAAATCAGCAGCATCAAACGGGAATTAATATACCAGCAGATATATCGCAGAACACGATGGGTGGCTTGCACATACTTTACGGTTCAGCACGTTACGGATATGACTCGATTATTCCGTTGAGTGCAAGCAACTTCCTCGTAGTTACTTATACGACTGGAGCGGGGATAGGCCAACTGCCTTTGACCCAGACTATCGTTGCTACCGACCCTACTGTTGCAACTCCAGTGAGTACCACACAGCAAACCGCGGTGATCCAGGCAGAGGCGAGCGCGTATGGAGCGGATACTGGCGCTGCGATCAATGAACAGAGTTCTCAGTATCAGATGGCAAGTGACCTCCAGTCACAGCAATCCAATCTGCAAACCTACACGAATCCGCAGTACGGATTCAGCTTGCAGTATCCGACCAGCGCTGAGTTGCAAACTGATCCGAATGCGCTCTCAAACGGTATGGGCCCGGATACGACGCTTCTCAAGATCGCATTCACCGATCCGAGCAATACGGTAGCCGCTTCATTCGAGGTGAGCGTAGATTCCTATGCGCCGGATGTCGCGCAGTGCCTGACGGTACCCGTGTCGAGCGAAGAAAGCTATACAAGCAAGGGAACCACAACGATCAATGGAGCGCAATTTCTCTCCTATACAATACAGTAATGCCGAACTTGGTCCCCAATCCGACGATGGGCTAGTGTATAAGACGCTGCGCAACGGAATCTGTTATACGCTTTTGAGCGATAAAAATGGCGAGGTGAGTGCTCAAGCGCAGGCTGCGTGGACTTCTGTCTCGTCGACGCTTGCCCAAATAGCGCAATCCTTCCGCTTCGCGCAATAATCCCGCAGCGAGGAATTTCGGTGTACAATAGCAGGCGATGTCAGCACGAATTCTTCCCCCCAATCACTCTGCGGTCCCGCAAAATTTCTGCCGCCTACCCAGCGGCTACGGTGTTGTAAAAGTCGGCGTCTCGGGCGCCGCCGAAACAGGCTACTCCGGGCTCGACGCGTTTGAAAAAGCGAAAGAACTAGGACGCGAGATTGCCAAACAGGGCGCAATCATCACCACGGGCGCAACGACTGGCTTTCCTATGTACGCGGCGATGGGAGCAAAGGACGAATGCGGTTTTTCGATCGGTATTTCCCCTGCTTCGACCGAGCGAGAGCATGTGGAAATGTACGAACTGCCGCTCGATTATATGGACGTGGTACTGTATACCGGTTTTGGTTACGCGGGGCGCGACCTCCTCTTTGTACGCTCATCGGATGCGCTCGTGATCGGCCCGGGGCGCGTCGGAACATTCAATGAATTCGCGGTGGCCTTTGAAGATCATCGTCCGCTCGGTGTTTTGGAAGGCTCCTGGAAGACAGATGATATTATCCATCAAATTGTGGATTCTGCGCACCGACCGAATCCGCATCTCATTTTCGATGGTGACCCGAAGGCGCTCGTTGAACGTCTCATCGAGATGGTTCTCAAAGAGAAAGAAGAAATCCTGCATATTTACAACAATCCCGACGGCATGACGGCTGCAGGGAAAAAAATCGAAGTGATTTTGTAGTATGACTAACGCTGCCGGGCTTTCATACTGCTCGGATTGTGGTGAGGCGCGCGTTCCCCATGTGCTCAACAAGATGGAGTTGTTTTTTGATGACGTGACGAGTCCGCTCTTTGCACCGTTTGAGCGATTAGACAGGTATGCGCGAGGGCATATGCTCGTGCGCGGGTTTGACCGTGCAGTATTACCAATCTGCCGCACCCTTTCCCGTATGCGTCTCGGGACGCTCAGCAACCAATTTGATCCGCGCGATTCCATCCGCACCAAAGCGCTCTTTGACGGCGCTGCCGCTGCAGGCGTAGAACTCTGGCATTTTCGGCCATTTAATATCGGTCTGGACGGTATTTTTATTGCTCAAAAGGAGGATGCCGAAATTGTCTTTTTGACGATGCCACGTCCGCGGCTTTTTGTTTCGCCGTCGTTGGAATGGATGGATGACAAAGGGAAGATCAAACCGTACCTGCGCGCACACGGCATTCCGTTTGCCGATGGCGGCACAGCGCGCACCGTGCGACATGCAGAGACGATTTTCGCACGCGTTGGGGCTCCTGTGATCACGAAGCCGCACCGCGGGACGCGCGGTCGTCACACCACGCTCGGCGTCCACACACGGGATGATCTGCGCCACGCCTTTACGATTACGAAACAGATTTCCCCGCAGGTAGTGGTAGAGAGGGAGCTTCGGGGGATCGTACATCGTGTAACACTCATTGGCGGGATGCCGGTCGCGATTGCGAAGCGTGATTATCCCCACGTAGTGGGGGATGGTATCTCCACGGTTGCCGAACTCATGGAAAAAGAGAATACCGATCCACGCCGGGACGATTTTTCCTTTTATAAAATCATACGTAATGAACGTGCCGACGCGCAGCTTGCAGCGCAAAACCTTACGTGGGATTCAGTGCCCGCACGCAACCAACGTGTCGTTCTCAACGATAAAGTGAGCCGACTCCATGGCACCGTCACGATTGACGTCACCGACGAGGCACATCCCGACAACGTCGAGCTATTTCGCCACATTGGAGAAGCGATGGGGGATCCCCTGATCGGTATGGATTTTATGATTGCTAACATTGCACGTTCATGGAAAGAACAGTCAGGTTGCGGCGTGATTGAATTCAATGCAATGCCCTACATTGATATCCATCACTATATGTACGAAGGCACATCGCGCAATGTGGCGAAACTGTTGTGGGAATACGTATTTGCGCAGGAGCGGGTCAGTTGAATTCGTATACGTACAAACGATTCTGTCCGTGCGATCCCGGCGCCTCCCCCAGCTTAATGGTGGCGCGTGCCGTGCGTGCGCGAAATACGAATGCTCGCGAGACGAGGCGCGCCTGCGGTAATTCCCGTTCCAATTTCGGCAGGAGCGCATCCATGACTGGATTTAAAAGGTAGACGTAGGCTTTGTTTGCTCCCGCGAGTTCGGTGGTGAAAAAGTTTTCGCACCGGAATGAAAGATTGGGCGATCGGCCATTCAATCGCGCCTTGCAGCGGCTATACCAGAAGAGGAGCGGATTGCGCTCGATCCCGACAAATTGTGTTCTCGAAAAGCGACGGGCGCACCACACGAGGAAGCGACCATCGCCGCTGCCGAGTTCATACACCACGTCGCCGTCGCGGATGTCGAGCGCTTCAGCGACGGCGGGAACATCCGCTTTGGCGTCGGCACGAACGGTACATCGATCAGATCCGAAAAATTCCATGCAACAAAGGGAATGATGAGCACAATCTCTACGAAGAGAAGAAGCACCATCACAAAAATCGCAGAAATCTCTCCCGCCAGCATGGCGACACGATACCACGTTTCTTACGCCGAGAGTTTTTGTGCGAGGCGCCTGAACGCCCCCGGGTGATCTTTGGCGAGTGCGGCGAGCGACTTGCGATCGAGTAGAGAGCCACTCTTCTTGAGCACATCGATCAGTTTTGAGTACGAAAATCCGCTCTCACGCGCCGCGGCGTTGATACGCAGCGTGAAGAGCTGCCGCGCGAGGCGCTTCTTGCGTTTGCGGTCACGGAAGGCAGAAGTGCCCGCATGAAAGATCGCGTCTTTGGCCATCCGCTTTTTGGTCGAGCGGCCGAAGCGATACCCTTTGGTCTGGGCGAGAATGTTTTTGCGACGCTTGAGCGCATTCGTTCCTTTTTTGACGCGTGCCATAGATTAGTGTGAGCGGGGGAAAAAGCGGCTTTTATCGGTGTTGGAGAGGGTAGCATGAAAAGCGCCCGCGCGACGGTGCCGCTGGCGTTTGGCGCCGCTCTCTTTGGCGTTGAAGTGGTTCTGCCCGGGTGCGCGCGAAACTATTTTACCACGTTTCGTCACGCGGAGGCGTTTTGAATATGACTTGTTTCCTTTCATACGGTTTCGGGAGCGGGGAGCGGACGCAGGGCCTTTGCAGAAGGTTTTTTGGCCACATCTCGCTCGATGACGACCGAGAGGCCTTTGGGGCTCTTCTTGATCTCGTCGGCGATTTTATACGATTCCGCGATGATTGCAAGGAACCGCTCGAGCCGCTCCTTCAAAAACTCGAATTCCATGTATTTGTAGCGGCCCCAGAGAAAGAGGTCAATTTTCACGCGATTGCCTTCCTTCAGCCATTCAGCGATCTTGTTTGCCTTGATGCGCATGTCGTTCTCCGAGGTGCCGATTTTTACCTGTGCCTCCTTGGTTTCTTGCGGTCCCGCCGAGCGCGCTTTTACCTCTTTTTCCTTCTTGCGCTGGTCGTATTTGAACTTGCCGTAGTCGCTGATGCGGCACACGGGTGGGTTGGCCTGGGCTGACACTTCGATTAAGTCGAGCCCGGCCGCGCGTGCTTGGGTGAGCGCTTCCTGCAGAGAGAGCACACCGAGGTTTTCCCCGGCAGAGCCAATGACTCGCACTTCCTTAACGCGGATACCTTCGTTGATGCGAACCGCCATCTTTTCGGCCTGCGTTGTGTATTTCGTAAAACCCATCGGTAGCGCGATTATACCACGCCGTGCGCCCTTTCTCCAGCGCCACCGCTACCAACTGCTACCGTTGAATTGAGAAGCCCAACTGTCAGAAATAGTCACGCTTTCAAGCACGGTACTGCCCAAGAGCAATCGCGCGGTAAAAGGACCAGCTGACGCGTAGGTGTGGGTCAGGTCTTGGCTTTGCGCCGTGCAATCGGAAGTGAAATTTACGGGGACCGCTGTTGCACCGTCGCCGAAGCCCATCGTGTAGTGAGCCGTTTCGTCGGGGCACGCGGGGCTCCCGATGGAACTTGGCGGAGACATAGAAATGTTGAAATCAACCATGCGATATGCTCGAGTCGGGTCGGGAAACGCATTGAATTGCAAAACGGGCGTAGGCGCGGCACCCGGGACGGTAAAGTTCAGCGTGTTCGACGTACCACTGTTGTTCCAAACATATATCTGGTACGTGCCTGGCTGCACGTCGATGTTTGTGCCTGTACAGTCGGATCCAGGAATCACGGGTAGTCGGCTATGTGCGTTGCATGAGGACTCGTTCGCAGGAATCGTAAAGCCGATGCTCGTTCCGTTGTCAGATGACGGGACTTCAGACGAATCGTATCCGCTGAAGTCGACCGTGTTGTTCACGGAGAAGTCCGCGCCGTTGATCGTGATCTGCGTTCCAACGGGACCGGATGTCGATGAGAGAGATGATCTTCGGCGCACTCAATGATCCCGTCCCTATGCCAAACACGTTTGCGATAAATGAGGCAATCGATGAAATGACTCCGTACAAATTGTTGAGCACTGTTTGTAACGTAGAGGTCGATTGCGCGCCGTCGGACGCGAGTGTGGCACTTGCGACTTCGAGGGAGCCGAAAGCAGACTGTAGGTCGTTCAAACTTGAACTCGACACTGAAATATTTCCAGATCTTATCGATGGAGTCGAGGTTGAAACGATCTGTCCCAGGGTACTCGTTCTGCTCGGGCATGCCGCAAAGGAGCAGTTTGGGCCCGTGCGCCCTACCGTGGTGCCATCGGGGCACACATGCGCATCGCTCGCACACACAGTTGTCGTCGGTGTATTGAGCGCGGCAAGCAAGTCGTCGATGGTTGAGGAACCGCCGACCGTCGTTGGTGTTGTGGAAATCGGGGTGACAGGAATCGGTGGCAGCGGAGTCGGCACGGGCGTTTGTATGGCGGTATTTTGAGTGCTGGCATTCGTGAGCGAGCTATTGAGACCTTGCAATAATTGCATTCCCATCATCATAGTCATCATACTGGTCATCGAGTTGTTGCCGCCGAGAAGCCCGTTCTGACCGAAGGGTGAATAACTGGTCATCAAGTTGTTGCCGCCGAGAAGTCCGTTCTGACCGAAGGGTGAATAAGGATTATTTTGTTGACCGCATACCTGTTGGCCTAATGTTGTTATTACGCACACCGTCCCACTCGTGACGCCTGGAGCTTGAACAATCTGAACAGATGCGGGCGGTTGCGCGACGCCGCTGTTTGCTTCACACGAGGTAAGGTCGGCCGCTTGCATGTGATTTGCCTCTCCTTGCAGAGTTACGGTAAACGCGGTGTTGACAAACGGGAGGCTCAGACCAGAGTTAGGCTGCAGTGTGTACTGTTTCACTGATTGGCAGAGCGTTCCGCAACTATTTGTGTCATAGCCAAGATCGGCCGCGCATCCTTTTTGATGCGGATCATTGCCCTGCAGGGAACTCGCCGCAATTACATGCGCAGAATTTTGACATGCGTTTTTCCGGTAGGCGGACGTAATTTGAAGACCTGGCATCCGCAGGAGCATGTCGTAGAGGTTAGTAGCGAAGACGGAGTTAAGTCCGGTGATCGCTTTGTTGATCGTTATCCCATTTTGACCTGCGGTAGTGCACGACTGCATCGCGGCCGCATTCACGCGAGCGCGCAGGTATTCAAATATTTTGCATTTATCCTCATTAAGCCAAGACAGATTCGGTGTAGCCACTGTTCCTGGCTGAAGACCGAAAAGCGTGTCGCAGCTTGCATCCAGTGAAACGGCGTTTGGGATAGCTCCAATTGCTGGTTGCACAATCGCCTCGGCGTGCCCTGCCGCGAACACTGCAATGAGAAGTGTACTCAAAAAGACGAGCAGGCTTTGCATCCGGATCGACATATTGAAAGTATAGCGCGCAAACGCATATGACGCGGCATCCAGTTGGGAATGAAGAGCGATCAGTGAGTGCTCGTCGCACTCGATCCAAAAATTTGTCCTATGAACGATCCGATCGACGAAAGTGCGCCATACAAATTATTAATCACGGTCTGCAGCGTGGAGGTGGACTGCGCACCAGTTGAGAGCGTCGCGCTCGCCGCCTGCAAGGAAATAAAGGCGGACTGCAAATCATTCACCTCGGTGGTGCTCGAGAGTGACGTAGTCGCGGTAGTTGGCGGAGTCGAAGTCGGCGTTATTTGCCCGATCGTACTGGTCCCCGTGGGGCATGCAGTAAAAGAACAGCTCGGGCCAACGCGCCCCACCGTGGTGCCGTCGGGGCATACCATTGCGTCCTGCGCACACGCGGTGGTCGTGGGATTATTGAGAGATGTGATCAGCGCATTGAGATTGGATGAAACTGGACTCGTGGGAGTGATAGGTAGTGGCGTTGAAGGAAGAGGTGTAGGCGGCAGCGGCGCGAGTGGCGCGGGAGTGCTGGTTACAGAGGCGCTGGAGGGCCTGTTGAGTGCCGCGCTGAACACTTGTCCAAGCTGCATGCCCATCATGAGTCCAAACATCATGCCCATTTGGCCGCCAAAAAGACCGGTTTCTCCGGACGAAATGGTAGGAGTGTTTGGGCCTGTGTAGCCTGAAAGCCCAGAGCCGCCCGGCTGATTAACGGGTGTTTGCGTAATTGCGCCCTTGCCGGGACCTCCTGGCTGGGCAGTGGGAGCAGATGTCCCAGTGCTCGTCGGAGGGAGCAGTGGGGTGGTAATAATTGCAGGTCGTACGAAACCATTCAAGCAGTCATTGAAATTTGCCGGCACTACGACGTTGTATGTTCCCGGAAAGGGGCTTTCCAGTTTTATGCCGAGGTTGCCGCCTGAATCGCGCAAAAATTTACATTGAGGATTCGTGGTATCGCAAACATTCTTATTGTAGCCGAGAGTGACGGCGCATCCTTTTTGGTGCTCCCCAGGATTCGAGACTTGCTCGCACACGAGGTTGTTGCCTTCGAAAAATGCCGAGGTGATTTTTGCATTCGCGAGGGGTCCCTGCTTGAGTGCAGCATCGAGCGCAATGGCAAAACTCGGATTCAGTCTCGTAATAGCTTCGTCTCTCATGGCGGCAGTCGGTTTGAAACAGCTTCCCGGATTGTACCGAGCTATGAGATCAAGATCTGCCGCGCACAGCCGAGGTGTCAAATATACCGTATCCCAGTCCTGCGTGACGCTGCCGAGTCCGAAGAGCGATTCGCAATCAGGAGTCAAACCCCCGTTACTTTGTTGGGCGATGCGTGTATCAGGGTTGAGTGCCGTGCCGGCTGAAGGTGTGACTGACGGTTTAGCGGTTACAGTAGCAGGAGCGCCCATCGTGGATAACTTAAAGTTAAGTGCCGTGCCGGCTGAAGGTGCGGCTGACGGGTTGAGAAACTGATTACCAAAGCCGGCTCCGGACGGTAAAGGTACACTTGTCACAGGAATGCTAGTTGGCGCAGACTCTGTTACAGGAGGAATCGTGGGTTGCGGAGACGAAAACTGATTACCAAATCCGGAAATGTCTGGAGGCGTGTATCTGGACGGTAAAGGTAAACTTGGTAAAGGTAAACTTGCTGATGGGGTACCAAAACAACTTGACCAAGAACTTAGGAAACCGCATGAGGCTTTTGCCGTATGTGTGGTCGCCGCTGAAAGAAAAAAAGCCGCAATAGTCAGAGCTATAAGAGCAGACCGAGTGGTTTTCGTCCGAATCATCAGGATAAGTATACTGTGAATTCAGAAACTCCCCAGCTTCATAGTTTGATACCATTGAAAAGCCTCCCGTTCGAGGAGTATATCCTAAGGCCAAGCAAAGTGTGGCGGGCGGCCGATTTAAGCTTGCGAGTTAAAGGAAAAAATTGGTGGATGAAATCGTGCTTTGAGCACTTGGTTGAG
>VFSW01002668.1_pt1 | contig 26908 bp, 30 predicted proteins | sample 5358111 | NCBI WGS metagenome assembly VFSW01 (sample SAMN11554181, study PRJNA540505) | mine drainage metagenome | isolation source: sediment from site ElyBrook_90M | place: USA: Ely Copper Mine, Vershire, VT | collected 2017 | reverse complement strand
GCAACGCTGGCGCAGATCACCGCCAACGGCGCCGCGCCCAGCTACACCTGGCCGACCACCCTTTCCGGCGGCGCTCCCTACACGCCGGCAAGCGGCACGCTGGGTACCTTGGCTAATGGCATCCAGACCGGCACCTGCCCCGCCGCGGCGCCGAACTGTTTCACCAGCGGCATCGCCACGCCGACCAACCTGAGCTACGCCGAGGTCGGCAGCTTTACCTTGAGTGTCGCCGCGACCGGTTATCTGAATACACCCGGTGTGGACCTGACTGGCGCAAACGGGACTGCACTGGTGTTCGACAACACCGGGGCGCGCAACGGCGTGGTGGGCCGCTTCATCCCGGATCATTTCAATACCTATGTTCTTTCCCTGTCAGGTCTCCCCATGCTGTGCCCGACCGGGTTGACCTGTCCCCTCTCGTACAATGGGTTTGTCTACTCCGGCCAGCCGTTCAACACCCAGATCGTCGCCCAGAATGCGGCCAATGCCACGACCCAGAACTACGATGGCACGCTGGGTTTTTCCAAGACGGTGACGCTGACTGCGTGGAATGCAGCCGGGGGCGCAAGCCAAAATCCGAATGGCGGTACGTTTAGCAGCGCCGGCGCCGCGTCCGCTGCTTTCGCGCTTGGCGCCACCCCGGTCACGGCCCTTGCCGCGATCACGCAGAATTATTCGCTTCCCCATGTGACTGCGCCGACCAACATCTATATCCGGGCGCAGGATACGGACGCGGTGACTTCGCTGCTGGCGATTCCTGCCAACTCGGTGGAAGGGGGGGTGAGTGTCGCGAACGGCCGGCTAAGGCTATTCAATAATTTCGGCTCCGAAAAAACCAGCCTTGGTCTGAGTGTACAGGCGCAGTTTTGGAGCGGCAAATCCTGGGTGTTGAGTTCAACGGACTCCGCCACCGCGATCCCGGCAAGCTCGGTCGCATTGTCCAATTACCGCGACAATACCGGCGCCCCGACCGGGGCATGGACCACCAGCGCCAGCGGTCCGGGAACGCTGTCACTGGGCCAGGGAACCCTGACTCTGTCCGCGCCTTCTCCCGCCGGCAACACCGGCTGCGTCGATGTCGCGATCAACCTCGGAACGGGGACGCAGGACACCTCCTGCCTCGCCACTCATCCGGTGATGACCGCGCCGGTTTCGAGCCTGGCGTGGCTGCGCGGACAAAACGGAAGTTGTGCGGCGTCAACGACCTATACTGCCGATCCTTCCGCAACCGCATGTTTCGGTGTCTACTCGCCCGAGACCCAAAGGACCATCCATGTGCGCGAGTTGTTTTGATGGCTAAACACGGTGGTTTTACGCTGGTCGAGCTGATCGTGGTCATGATCGTTCTCGGCATATTGTCCGCCGTCGCGTTGCCGCGAATGATGAACAACCAGGCGTTGGCGGGAGGAGCGTTTCATGCCGACGTGGTGAGCGCATTGCGCTATGCACAGAAATCCGCGGTCAGCCACCGGCGGCTGGTGTGCGCGGCGCTCACCGCGACCACGGTCACGCTGTCCATCGCCGCACTCAACCCGGCGACCGCCTGCGGCGCAGCCTTGTCCAGCCCGGACGGCACGCTCTATCAGAGCAAGGACGGTTCGGTGCGGGCGAGCGGCTATCCCGCAATGCTTTATTTTCAGCCCGCCGGCACCATCACCAGCGATGGCGCCGGCGCGACCCTTTACTCCGGCGCCATCGCCATCACCGGGCAGGGAACGCCCGTCACCATCGTGGGGGCCACCGGTTATGTCGAGTAGCCGCCAGTCCGGAATGACCCTGATCGATCTGATCGTGGCGATTGTCATCGTAGGCATCGCCCTGGCCGGCGTGCTCCTGGCCTATACCACCACGGTGAGGCACAGCGCCGACCCGCTGGTGGTAAAACAAATGTCCGCGATCGCAGACGAGATGATGGAAGAAATCCTGCTGAAGCCTTTTGCGGTCACCGCTCCGAACCCGCCGTTTGCAGGCTGCGCGCGCCTCTTGTACAACGATGTGCGCGACTACAACGGCTATAGTTCTGCGAATATTTGCGACATCGACGGCACGACGGTGTTGAACGGTTATGGCGTAAGCGTGAGCGTAAGCCCCCCGGCAGGGACGCCGGTCGCCTTAAGCGGGGTGGCCGCGACCGATCAGCTGACCGTCAGGGTAAACGTGACGCACGGCAGCGACAGCTACTCGCTCGTCGGCTGGCGCACCTGCTATTCCGGCAACACGAGTGTTTCCCCGCCGACATGGCCATGCCCGTGAACAAGCAACGCGGATTTACCCTGATCGAGTTGATCGTGGTAATGGTGGTTACCGGCATTATCGCGGGCACCGTCGTGGTTTTTTTCAAGCCCGCCGTAGACAGCTACGTGGCGGTGGGCCGTCGCGCGCGCCTGACCGACTTGGCGGATACGGCATTGCGCAGGATGACGCGCGATATCCGCCTGGCGGTGCCTAACTCGATCCGCTCGCCCAATTCGCAGTGCTTTGAGCTGGTGCCCACGTCGGCCGGCGGGCGCTATCGCATGGGGCCGGATACGGTGTGGGACAGTGCGAACCCGCTGACGCCGAGTGCATGGTTTGACGGAACCGCCGCAGTGAGCGCCCTGGACGTGTTGTCGCCATTGTCCAGCACACCGGCGGCGGGGGATTGGCTGGTGATCGACAATCAGAATGCCGATGACGTCTATGCGGGCACCGACCGGGCCGCGATCCTGTCGGTTGGCGCGCCGCCTGATCCCAGCCTCGGCTATAGCCGGATTACGCTGCAGGCGCCTACCCAGTTCCCCAGCGGCTATAACGGCGGGCGGTTTGTGGTGGTGCCCAACACGCAAAACGCGGTGTTCTATGTCTGCGCCGGCGCCGGCGTCGATGCCAATGGCACCGGCACCGGGACGCTGTATCGGTTTGCGAACTATGGGTATAACGCGACGGCACCGGCAGCGTGTCCGGTACCGGTGGCCGGCACGCCCATAGTGGCCACCGAGGTGGCAAGCTGTTCGTTTGTCTATTCGCCCACGCAAGGCGCAACGCAGCAAAGCGGTTTCGTCTGGATGAATCTGGCAATCGCCGAGCAGAGCGAGAGCGTTGCGCTGGTGCATGGGGCGCATGTGGACAATGTGCCATGAATGCCGGACAACGCGGCTTCGGCGCGATTATGGCGATTGTGATCCTGGTGATCATGGCAACGCTTGCGGCCGGGTTGATAAGACTGGGGACAACCCAGCAGGCCACTTCGACCCAGGACATCCTGTCTGCGCGCGCCTGGCAGGTGGCGCGCGCTGGAAACGAGTGGGGACTCTACCAGGCATTGAAGTCCGGCAGCTGCATCGGTGCCGCAGGTACGCTGGACCTGCGTGCCACGACCGGATTTTCAGTAACTGTGAGCTGCACTGCGAAAAATTTCAACGAGGGCGAGGCGACCCCCGGTACGCCGCGCACAATTACGACCTACAGCATCGACGCGATTGCATGCAATTCGGCTGCGTGTCCGGATGCCGCGCTGGCAGCGACGTCGGGCTACGTCGAGCGCCGGCGCCTGGTGATCGCAAACACGCCTTGAGAAGCGGCGACGACGGCAGCCGCCGCGGGCGCAGAGCATAAGGGTTACAGGGGCGCCTCCCGGGTCAGGATTCTGGTCACGAAAACAGGCGGCGATGGTCGTGACGGCTTGGATGCTGGAACAGGGAAAAATGATTGACAACAATGATTTATTGATATAACTTCAAGTAACTCGTTTCACGAGTAACGCCGATGGCATGGTTTTCCAAGAAAAAGACGCAACCGGGTTGGATGGTCGTCAGCGCCGATACTGACGCCATACGGCTGGCCCATATTGAACGCCCGTCGCTGGGCAAACCCCGGGTCGACCGTTGGCGCATCGTCAAGCGCAATGAAAAAGACGGGGCGGAATTGCAGCAGGTGGCCAAAGAGCAGGAACTCGGCCGCTATCGCTGCGCGACGCTGCTGCACCTGGCCCAATACCAGTTGCTGATGGTGGATGCGCCCAGCGTGCCGCGCGAGGAACTGAAGGCGGCGATCCGGTGGCGCGTCAAGGATCTGCTTGACTATCACATCGATGACGCCACGATGGACGTACTCGACATTCCGGTAGACAAAGACGTGCCGGGCAAGAGCCACTACATGTACGCCGTGGCGGCGAAGAACGAGGTCGTGCGGGAGCAGGTCGCCCAGTTCGAGCGGGCCGACATCGCGCTGCAGGTGATCGACGTTGTGGAGACCGCCCAGCGCAACATCGCCCAACTCTACGAAACCGCCAACCGCGGCATTGGCATGCTGACCTTCGGTGGTTCAGGCGGCGTTTTCACGCTCTCCTTTGAGGGCGAACTCTATCTCGCGCGCAGAATCGACATTACCTGGTCGCAACTGGTCAGTGCAGAGGAAACCCAGCGGCAGGCGTACTTCGAGCGCATCACGGTGGAGTTACAGCGTTCACTCGACCATTTCGAGCGCCAGTACCAGAACATCACGCTGTCGGAGCTGCTGCTTGGGCCGATGCCCGAAGCGATCGGATTGCTGGAGTTTCTGCGATCGCAGCTGTACCTGCCCATGCGGCAGATCAATCTTGCCGACGCGCTTGAATTCGTCGGCGCCGACCTGGGCGTCGAGCAGCAATGGCAGCTGATCCACGTGCTGGGCGCGGCACTGCGTGTCGAGGCGAAAGCCCTATGAGCCAGCAGATCAACCTGTTCAACCCGATCTTCCTCAAACAGAAGAAGATCTTTTCCGCGGTGAACATGCTGGACGCTTTGGCATTGCTGCTGGTCGGCGTCGCTGTTTTTTATGGCTATTCCAGCATCGAGACCCTGAACCTCGACCGGCAGTCGGTGGAAACGGCGCGGCAGTATTATCAGTCAAAGCTGCGGCTGAGTGAGGCCAGCGCGCGCTACGCGCCGAAAAAAGCGGACGCCGCGCTTGCGGCAGAGGTGAATACCCTGCAGGCGCAGGTAAATGCGCGCAAGGCGAATTTGCAGGACTTGGGCGGGAGCGCGCTGGCCGGTGGCGCGGGGTACGCCGAATACATGCGCGCCTTGGCACGCCAATCCCTCGCCGGGCTGTGGCTGACGGGGTTCAGCATCGGCAAGGGCGGGGAAGAAATGGAGATCAGCGGACGCGCCCTGCATCCGGACCTGGTGCCGGCCTATATTCAGCGCCTGACCCAGGAACGGGCACTGCACGGTCGCGCCTTCGACTCGCTCAGTATGACGCAGCGCGAAGGCGCGCTGTCCGCCGATGCGTCCCGGCCGGGCGCCGCGCCGGCCAACTACGTCTACACGGAGTTCCGGCTCGTTTCCAGCCACACCGGACTGCCCGTGGGCGGCGACCCAGTGTTTGCTGGCAAGACGGCACGCGACTTGTCCGGCGGCACGCCCCAGCCGGCGCGAACCGGCGGCGGTGGATCGCGATGAAGCAATTGCTCCAGCAATACGCGGACAGTATTGACGCCATGGCCTTGCGCGAGCGGGTCATGTTCTTCGGTGCGGTCGCGCTGGTGCTGGTGACCTTGCTGCAGGTTTTCTTGCTGAACCCGGTGTTGACGCGGCGAAATCAGCTGTCGGCGCAGATTGCACAACAAGAAGACGAAACGAGCGCGATCCAGGCCCAGATCCAGGCCCTGGTTCGGCCAAACGCGCCGGATCTGGACGCGCTCAATCGCGACAAAATCAAGAGCCTGCGCGGACAGATTGCGCAGCTCGACCGGCAATTCGAGGAACAACAAAAGCAGTTTGTTCCTCCGGAAAAGATGGCGGCGATGCTCGAGAACATGATTGCGAAAAACCCGAAATTGCAGCTGCTATCGCTGCGCAATCTGCCCAGCACCGGGCTGTCCTCAGGCACCGCGATTCTGACCGGCGACGCGCGAGGGCGCACGAAGATTGCCGGCACACGCGAGGTTTTTCGCCACACGGTCGAAATTAGCGTCAAGGGCAGCTATTTCGATCTGCTCGATTACCTTGCCGCGCTGGAACGCATGCCGCAGCGGCTGTTCTGGGAAGGGATTGATCTGAGCGTGGCGCAGTATCCGCAGTCCGTGCTGAAGCTGACCATCTATACGCTGAGCCCGGAGAAATCGTGGCTGACCGTCTAATGCTGATGCAAGCGATTGCGACGGCGGCGGCGCTGACGCTCTCCGCCGGTAGCGGCGCGCAGACGCTTATCGATCCGACACGGCCGCCGTTCGAGTTGATCGCGGCGGCGGCAGGTGCGGGTAAGGGAGGGGCGGCAGGCGCTGCGACGCGCCCGCGGCTGGAGTCGATCCTGCTGTCGAGCACGCGCAAGGGCGCAATCATCAACGGCCAGTACGTGCCCTTGGGCGGGTCTTTCGGCAAGTCGACAGTGGTCGACGTCATGGCGACCGGAGTCACTTTGGAAACCGGTCGAAAGCTGGAAGTGCTACAGTTATATCCTCCGCTGGAGAAGGCTACCGCCGCGTCTGGCGCCGGGGGAGAACCTGAGAAAGTGTTGAAACGTCCATGAGAACTCTGTGCACCGCGGGGCAGATTGTAAGCGTGCTTGTGACCGCGTTGATTGTCGCTGGCTGCGCCCAGGAGCCCTTGCGCACCAAGCAGCACGTCGACCGCCAAATGACTGCCGAACTGGACAAAGGCGAGCAGCGCGCGAAACCGAAAGAACCCGAAGCGGTAAGCGAGGCGCTGCTGCCGCCGCTGCGCATGCCCTTGCCTCTGGCGCAGGGTAAGCCGATCGAGGCGCGCTTCGACCTGAACGTAAACAATGCGCCGGCACGGGAAGTCTTCCTGTCGATCGTGTCGGGAACGCGCTACAGCATGCTGGTGGCCCCGGATGTGTCCGGAACCATTTCGGTGAATTTGAAGGACGTCAGCTTGACTGAGGCGCTCGACGCGATACGCGAGATCTATGGCTACGAGTACAAGATCGACGGCAGCAGGATCTACATCAAGCCTGCCGGCCTGCAGACGCGTGTGTTTCACGTCAACTATCTGGTCGGGGCTCGTCAGGGTCGCAGCGATATGCGCGTTACCGCGGGTTCCAGCGGAATCGCGACCAGCGCCACGACCGCCGCCACCGCAACTAATGCGATGGTCGCATCCGGTGCCGTGGCCGCAGCGCCCGCGGCTGGCTCTGGCGAGCAAGGGCCGCCTTCCCTGACGCCAAACGCAGCGGGGGCTCTCGCAGGCATACAGGCCGACGCCACGCGCATGTCCACCGTCGAAACGACCGACTTCTGGGGTGAGGTGGCATACGCCATCCGCACCATCGTCGGCACCAGCGCGGGCCGCAACATCGTGATCAGCCCGCAGTCCGGTGTGGTGGTGGTGCGCGCCATGCCGCAGGAACTGCGCAGCGTCGCGGCATTGCTCAAGGCGATGCAGGTGTCGGTGGATCGGCAGGTCATTCTCGAGGCGAAAATCATCGATGTGACTCTAAACCATGCGTATCAAGCCGGAATCAACTGGGCGGCGTTCCCCACCAGCGGCATCGCCGGCGGCTTTTCCAGCGGCTTGGGCGGAGCGCCCAACAGCCTTGGAGTCACCGGCTCCTTGAGCGGCAGCACCGCAGGCAGCGCCAGTGGCGCGAGCAGCAATTTCGCCGCCAACCCCGGCGCCGGCGTGGGGATGGCGACGCTGGGCGGTGCGGTTACCGGTGCCACGAACGTCGCGGGAGGGGTATTCGGTCTGGCGGTGCAAACGAAAAATTTCGCGTCTTTGCTGCAGTTTCTGCAGACGCAGGGATCGGTGCAGGTGTTGTCCAGCCCCAGAGTGTCCACGCTCAACAACCAGAAGGCGGTGCTCAAAGTCGGCACCGACCAACCCTATGTGACAAGTATTAGCGTGATTCCCGGGGTCACCTCCGCGGGGGTGGTGATCCCGACGTCGGTGGCGCCGCAAATCAGTAATATTTTTTCGGGTATCTCCCTTGACGTGACGCCTCAAATCGACGACGACGGAAACATCGCGCTGCATATCCATCCCCTGGTGACCAGCGTGACCTCCAAGGCGGTAGGGTTCAATCTCGCCGGAGTCGGAGCTCAGAGCGTCGATGTGGCCGCAATCAATGTGAGCGAATCCGATACGATGGTGCGTACGACCGACGGCAACATCGTCGTGCTGGGCGGCTTGATGCAAGTTACGCTCAACAACGGCCTCAGCGGCATTCCCGGCCTCGCCGATGCGCCGCTGATCGGCGGCGCGTTTCGCAATACCTCCAACGACACCGTCAAGCGGGAACTGGTGATTCTTATCAGACCCACCATCATCGACAGCGACAAGACCTGGGAGCAGGACATCCAGGACAGCCGCAATCGCATGCAGCACATGGACGACCATTAGCGTATGGGCCGGGCCGATCGAAACCAGTGATATATCTCAATCATTTCGGACTGCGCGAGCCCCCCTTCGGGATCACCCCGGACACCAGCTTTTTCTTCGCCTGCGCCAGCAGCCAGGAGGGCCTGAACACGCTGCTGGTGGCCGTGGCCAACGGCGAGGGCTTCATCAAGATCACGGGCGAAGTGGGCACGGGCAAGACGCTGTTGTGCCGCAAACTGCTCGCCACCCTGGCCGACACCTGCGTCACCGCCTACATTCCGAATCCCGACCTGGAGCCGCGCACACTGCTGTTCGCGCTGTGCGACGAGTTGCGCATCGAGGTGGATGCCGACCTCGATCAGCACCGCCTGCACAAGGCACTTAATCACGCGCTGCTCGGCTTCGCCCGCGAGCGCAAGCGCGTGGTGATCTGTCTCGACGAGACCCAGGCGATGCCGCTGGAGACGCTGGAAACGCTGCGTCTGCTGACCAATCTCGAAACGGAAAAAAGAAAACTCGCACAGGTGATCCTGTTCGGCCAGCCCGAACTCGACCAGAAGCTCGCGCACGAATCGGTGCGGCAACTGCGCCAGCGCATCACCTTTCAGCATCATCTGGGCAGGCTCACGCGCGAGGAACTGGCGCATTATCTGGCGCATCGCCTGGACGTCGCGGGTTACTGCGGCGACACGGTATTTGATCGCGGCGCAGTGCGGGCGATCCACAGCGCCACCGGCGGCGTGCCGCGGCTGGTGAACATCGTCGCGCATAAAACCCTGATGCTCGCTTTCGGCGAAGGTGTGCGCCAGGTGCGCGCCCGGCATGCGCGTACCGCGATTGCCGATACGCCAGCGGCCAGTTCCTTCCCCGCGCGCCACTGGGCCTGGTTTGTCGCAGCGGGCCTGCTCGCCAGCAGCGGCATCGGTTGGCTGGTGCTCAAATGAGCCTGATCAACAAAATGCTGCAGGACCTGGACAAGCGCCATGCCGGTGACGGTGGCGGCAAGACCCTGACGCAGCAATTACGCCCGGTGAAGGCGGCGCGCAAGGACTGGCGGCGGATTAGTTTGGAAGTCGGCGCGGGCTTGATCGTCGGGGCCGGCTGGGCCGGCTGGGTGTATTACCAAATTGCACCGCGCTCGGTGGTCACCGAACTGGCTTTCCGCGCGCGCGCGCAAAGATTGCAGGCGGCTGCCGTACCGCCCGCTCCCGCCGCGCCGCCGGCGCTGCAGCCCGCGGCGGTGCCGCCAGCTTCGATACCAGCGCAGGCTGCTGCGCCACAGCTGCCGCCTGCCGCTGTTACGGCCGCCGCCGTGCCGGCCCAGTCTGCGAACGTCGGCAAGGAAGCGGCAGGCGTGGACATGCTCAAGCTCGCCACTGCGATCGCCACGCCGTTCAGCGAGAAACGGGTCGCCGTCAAATCCGGGTCAGCATCCAGGCACGCCGTCGCGGCTGCGCCGGCGCCGAGGACGATCAACCATGGAAACAGCGTCCCGGGCGCAATGGCCCAGGGCACACCGGCACCCGCGGAACCAAGCCCGGGCAGCATCGATAAACACATCCACCTGTCCACGCCTGCGGCGCGCGCGGAACACGAGTTTCGCAAGGCTACCGAATTGCTCAATCAGGGCCGGGTAGCCGAAGCGATAGACGGCTACAAATTGGCGTTGCAGCGGGATGCGGGGCATGCGGCGGCGCGCCAGGCCCTGGTCGCGCTGTTGCTGGACAACCGGCGCATCGAAGAAGCGCAGCAATACCTGCAGGAGGGCTTGCGTCTCTACCCGAATCGGTCCGCCTACGCGATACTGTTGGCGCGCATACAGGTGGATCGCGGGGATCTGCAGGGAGCCCACGATCTGTTGAGCAAGTATGCCGGCAGCGCGGCGAATAATGCCGAATACCATGCCTTTGATGCGGCTCTGTTGCAACGCCTAGGGCGTAACAAGGAGGCAGTGGCCGGCTACCAGGCGGCGCTCAGGCTTGTGCCGGGCGCCGCGCAATGGTGGATGGGCCTGGGCATATCGTTGCAGGCCGACAATCGCGACCCAGAGGCGCTCGATGCTTTCCGGCGAGCCAAAGCCGCGGGCGGCCTCGGCCCGGCGCTGATAGCCTTCATCGATCAGCGCATGAAACAATTGCAATAAGACAGCCGCCGCCGGCATTTGCATCCGGGTTGAGCCTGAGAATGACCACTGCTGCAAATTGCAGCGGCGCGTGTTGCTCCGGCAAGGGTAGCGCAAGAGGCATCTCGTGGCGTCGAAGCGATGAGCCTTCCGCCGAAGCTGAGTCCTCGGGGCGGTAAATTTCTCGTAGGAGTGGCGGCAATGATCCTGGCGGACCTGCTTGGAACGATTGCAGGGGTTTTGACGACGGTGGCGTTTGTCCCGCAGGTTTGGGGTGTCTGGAAGACGCGTTCTACGCGCGACATCTCCCTGGGCATGTACCTGGTGTTTACCACCGGGGTCGGTTTCTGGCTCGCCTACGGTCTGGTCCTGGGCGCCTGGCCCATCATCGTCGCGAACTTGGTCACCCTGATGCTCACCGGCACGGTGTTGGTGCTGAAACTGCGACACGGCTGAGCGCGCCAGCCGCCAACTCTGTCCGAAGCGCGAGCGATGAAACTGTATACGTTCTTCCGTTCCTCCGCCGCATTTCGCGTGCGCATTGCGCTCAACTGCAAGGGCCTCGCCTACGAAGCGCTGCCGGTCAGCCTGCCCAAGGGCGAGCACAAGCTTGCGTCCTATCTGGCGCTCCATCCGCAGGGTTTGGTGCCGGCGCTGGAAGACGGCGGCAAGACTTACGTGCAGTCCTTGGCGATGATGGAATACCTGGAGGAGACGCGTCCGCAACCGCCGCTGTTGCCCGCAAGCGCCGAGGACCGCGCCTACGTGCGCGCGGTGGCACAGATCATTGCCTGCGAAATCCATCCGCTGAACAACCTGCGCACGCTGCGCTACGTCAAGAAAAGCTATGGCCTGGACGAGGAAGGCGTCAACGTTTGGTACCGCCACTGGATTGTCGAAGGGCTAGCCGGGCTGGAAGCGTTTCTTGTCAGCGCCAAGAAATCTGGCAAGTATTGCTATCGCGACCAGATCACCATTGCCGACTGCTGCCTCGTCCCGCAGGTATTCAATGCGCAGCGCTACCAGTGCGACCTGGAGCCGTACCCTACCGTCATGGCTATATTTACGGAATGCATGAAACGCGATGCGTTCATCGAGACCCAGCCGAGCAGGCAGCCCGACGCGGCGTAGCGCCGCCGCGGTGCGCTCGCGCGACGCGGCGGCTGCCTATTTCTTCATGTTCGCAGCCAGCCAATCGATCAGCTTCTCGCCGGCGGCGTCACTGGCCGCGATCAGCGCGCGCACTCCGCCTTCTGCGTTGGGCGTGGCGGCGGCGCGTTCGACATCGAAATCCTGCTGCGCCACGACGTCGCGCTTGCGCATCAGGGTCGCACGCAGGCGCAACACGGCGTGGCTGCTGTTGGCGGTATCGAACACCTGGCTGAATTCCTCCAGTTCCAGCCGTAGCGTGTACTCGGCGCGCACGCCATCGGCAGGCGCGAATACCCCCGCCTTGCTCGCCCGCGCGATGCGCGCGCGCAGCCGCTGGCCGAGCAGCGCCGCCGGCGACATCACCCAATGGCTCAGGGCGTACGCCCGGGGCCGGATCTCATCCTGATAGGCCAGACGGTAATAGATGCCGGAATTGTCCATCCACGCCGGCGCGGTGACTTCGGCAACGACCAGATCCTGCCGCAGGCGCGGATGGGCGTCCTTGTCCGTACGCGGCAGGCCGAAGTCATAGTTGACCATGCCTTGGCGCGCCTGCGGCCCGATGGCGCAGCCCGAGAGCAGGGCGAACAACAGCAGCAAAGCGGCGCGTGACATTATCTTCCTCCGGTGAAGCCGGGCTCGCCCGGGCCGGGTGCTCCCGGCGGTGTGCCAAAAACGAGGCTCTGCGGCTGCTCGCCCAGGGTATTGATGACGCGACCCAGAGTGTGCGTATCCTTGGTCAGTCCGTCGACGAGCACATTCACGCGCGGCATGGTTTCATCATTCACCGCGCGCGCCGTGTTGCCGACCTCCTGCACGCTGGTGACCGCTTGTGTGAGCGTGTCCACGCGCGCGTCCAGCTTGAGCGCGAGCCCGTTGGCGCTGGCGATGAGCTGATCGGCCCTCTTCATGCTTGCGCGCGCGTCGCCGGCCGCGCCTTTCGCCTCGGCGATCAACCCGGGCATGGCCTCCAGACTGGGTTCCAGCTTCTTCGCCGCGACGTTCGCGCGCTGCGTCGCCTCCTCCAGGTTCGCCAGCGTGCGCCGTACGCGCCCCTGGTTTTCGTCGTCGAGCAGGCGTTTGACCTCGTCCGCGATCTCGACAAACGTACCGAACAGTACTTCGCCTTGGTCCATCAGCGATGGCTTCATGCGAATCAGCGCGACCGCGCCCGGGCTGCTTTGGAGCGCTTCCTTGGACCTGCCATCGTCTCCCAGCAGCACATACGCCAGACCGGTGATGCCCTGGTAACCGAGTTGCGCGTAGGTGCTCCTGGTAATCGGGGTGCCTTCGCGCACGCCGATCCGGATTTGCACGCTGCCGCCGTTGGCGGGGTCGATGCTGATGTCGTCGACCTTGCCCACGTCGACGCCGCGATAGCGCACCGGCGCCTCGACCTTCAGCCCGGTCACCGCGCTGGTGGTGGTCAGGGCGTAGGGAATCAGCTTGAGGTCGCCCTTACTGAACCACATGCCCACTGCCGCCAGCGCCGCTCCGAGAACCAGGGTGAACAAGCCTGCCGCAAGGGCATGCGCGCGGTTTTCCATAACGATCCCCCCTTAATGCCTGCCGTCTAGTTTAGCCGAAGCACCCACCGCCGACAGCGCGCGCAAGCCGCGCTCGCCGAGAAAGAAGTTGAGTATGAACGGATGCCGTACCGAGATCGCTTCCCGCAGCGTGCCGTAGACGATGAGCCTTTGCTCGGCCAGCACGGCGATCTTGTCCGACAGCGACACCAGCGTGTCGAGATCGTGTGTCACCATTACCACCGTCAGGTTGAGTGTTGCGTGCAGCGACTGGATCAGCCTGACGAAACTCTCGCTGCGGTCCGGATCGAGCCCCGCGGTCGGCTCGTCAAGAAACACCAGTTCGGGCTCGAGCACCAGCGCCCGCGCCAGCGCGATGCGCTTGATCATGCCGCCGGAGAGGTCGGCCGGCATTTTCGCTGCGTGGCGGCGCTCGATATCGACCATATCGAGTTTGAGCATCACCATGTCGCGGATAAATTCGTCGTCGAAGGCGCGCAGTTCGCGCAGCGGCAGGGCGATGTTGTCGAACACCGACAGCGCGCTGTAGAGCGCGCCTTCCTGGAACAGCACGCCCCAGCGCTTGCGGATCTTGTGCACCAGTTGCGCATTCGACCCGTGCAGCGGTATGCCGAACACCCTGACCGTGCCGCGCGTCGGCTGCTCCAGGCCGAGTATCTGCCGCATCAGCGTGGTCTTGCCGCTGCCCGAGCCGCCCACCAGCGACACCACCTCGCCCGGCATCACGGTGAGGTTCAGGTCCTTGTGCACCACGTGATCGCCAAACTGCGTCCACAGGCCCTGGACTTCGATCACCGGGTTCATGAGAGGGATATGCCGACGTGGGAGAAAATTACGGCGAACACGGCGTCGGCGATGATCACCGCAGTGATCGACGTGACCACCGAGTTGGTGGTGCCTATGCCCAGGCTCTCGGTATTGGGCTGCACGCGCAAGCCGAAATGGCAGGCGATCAGCGCGATCAGCGCGCCGAACACGACGCCCTTGCCCATCGCCAGCCAGAGGTTGACCGTCGGCACGGCTGCAGGCAGACCGATGAAGAACGAATGCACGCTGATGCCCAGTTGCATGTTGGCGGAGAGGGCGCCGCCTATCAGGGCGACGCCCGAGGTCCACAGGATCAGAAGCGGCATGGCGATTGCCAGAGCGACGATCTTGGGCAGGATCAGGCGCACGGTATGCGGAATGCCCATCACCGACAGCGCGTCCAGCTCTTCGGTGACGCGCATCACGCCGAGCTGCGCCGTGATGGCCGAACCCGAGCGCCCGGCCACCAGCACTGCGGCGATCACCGGGCCGAGCTCGCGGATGATGCCCATGCCGAGAAGGTTAATGATGAAGATATTGGCGCCGAATGCCTTCAATTGCTCGGCCGAAAGATAGGACAGCACCACTCCGATGAGAAAACCCACCAGGGCGGTGATGCCCAGTGCTTGCGCGCCGACGCGGAACAGGCTGGCGGAAATCTCGCGCCACGGCCCGCGCAGGGGATGGCGTATCAGCGCGAACGAGTCGATCAGGATTTGCCCGAACAGCTGCACGATGCCGCGCAGATGCTCGGCGGTGAGCAGCACCGCAGCACCCAGCGCGCGCACCGGGCGCAATGGATCGAACGGCGCGGCGGGTGCGGCGGCCGCGGCAGAATCGAGGTTGGAAAAAAAAACCTCATGCGCGTGCGCCAGCGCGAGCCGGGCCGGGCGGTGCTTGCCCCATGCCTGCCAGATCAACAGGGCGCCGATGTGATCGAGGCGTTGGATGCCAGACAGGTCCCAATGCCTGCCGGGATCGGGCGCCAGCTGCCGCAGCTGCGAATTGAGCGATCTGGCGCGCGATTCGAGCGCGCGGATGTCCCATGCGCCCGTCAGCGCCAGCGCCTCGGCGCCGTCGGCCGCGCGGACCTGTCTAACTTCCGGATCGAGAACAGTTGGCGCGGATGCCTGTTGCATATGCTAGCTTGTCGTCGCGGCGTCGGACCCGACCGCCTATCCCTGAGCCAGACTGGCAAGCTACCAGCTTTGTCCAGATTTATCAATGCAAATGGCGCTTACGGCACGCGATTACCGTACCGGCAGTGCATGTAGTACGATGCCGCTCAAACGCAATATTGCGCCGGAAGCATGGACGGAAACCATGCCGGTGCGCTGAACGACAGCTGAGAAAAAGACCATGAAGTTTCTGATCGTAGACGATGACCCGATCGTCCTGCAACTGATGAAGGCGGTGCTGGAGGAGGGCGGGCACAGCGTGACCTGCTACGAGTCCAGCCGAAAGGCGCTGCGCGACATTCCCATCGATCGGCCCGACTGCGTCATCAGCGACGTCATCATGCCGGAAATGGACGGTTTCGAACTGTGCCGGGAGATCCGCAGCAGAGCGGAACTGGCGGCGATCAAGATCATCATGTGCTCATCGAAATCATACGATTTCGACCGCCGCCGCGCCAAGGAACTCGGCGCTGACGGCTACATCGTCAAACCGGTCCAGCGCGAGACACTGCCAGGACTGATCGCCGAGATCCTTTCGGAAAAAGTGACGGTCAGCTACTGGGGCGTGCACGGAACGCTGCCGGTGCCGGGAGCCGATTCGCTGCGCTATGGCGGCAATACGCCCTGCGTCACCGTGGAGATCAGCGGCGAGCCGCTGTACATTTTCGACTGCGGCACCGGCATCAAGCGCTTGTCCGATCACCTTGCGACGACCAAGGTGCAGCGGCTGTCGGCGCGGATATTCATCTCGCACACGCACTGGGATCATATCAATACCATCCCGTTCTTCAGCCCGCTGTATGCACGCGGCAACCAGATCGAGGTGTTCGGCCCCTACCAGGGCGATCTGACCATAGAGCGCGCGATCGCGGCGCAGATGGAGAGCGTGTATTTCCCGGTCACGATCCGGGAATTCGGCGCGCGGCTGGTATTTCGCGACCTGCGCGAGGAGGCCCTGAATTTCGGCTCGGTACGGATTGACACGATATTGCTCAAGCACCCCGGCTATTGCCTCGGCTACCGGCTCAACTGCCATGGCCGCTCGGTCTGCTATATCACGGACAACGAACTCTATCTGCGCACCGATCCGCGCTATGACCCGACCTACGTCGAGCGGCTGGCGAACTTCGTGCGCGGCGCGGACTTGCTCATCACCGACACCACCTACCGCGACCACGAGTATGCATCCAAGGTCGACTGGGGCCACTCCTGCGTGAGCGAGGTGGCCGATCTGGCGGCGCGGGCGAAGGTCAAGCGGCTGCACCTGTTCCATCACGATCCTGACCAGAGCGACGACGATATCGACCTCAAACTCAACGAGGCCAGGGAAGCATTAATCCGTCTGGGCTCCAACGTGCTATGCGAGGCTCCGAGCGAAGAATCCAAATTGGTTCTTGTCTAGCGCCAGCAGCCGCAATGCAGCGGATACGAAGCGAACCAGCCGCCGATTTCGTATAGAATTGCGCCTCTCGCCCCGGTAGCTCAGTGGATAGAGCGGCCCCCTCCTAAGGGGCAGGTCGGACGTTCGATTCGTCTTCGGGGCACCATGAAGTCAAGCGGCTGCGCACACGGCGCAGCTGGCGGTTCCGGTGTATTCAAACCAAGCCTCAGTAAGCCGCTTGCCGGTTCTGCGGCCACGCCGGGGCAGTGTTGGCATTGGTCGCGCGGCAGGTCTAAACTGTAGACTGCGATCCGGCGGCGGCGTTGGTCGCGCCGGCGGATTTTGACCAGAGGGGACTGTCATGCATGGAATTCAGATAGTCACCGCGCTGATCCTCTTCGCCGCGGCATCGCAGGCGTTGGCGAAAGACGTCTCGCAGGAGCAAAGCGCGGTCCAGTACGCGCGGCAGGAATTTGAAAAAGCCGATGCCGAGCATAAGGTCGACGCGGAGCAGGCCGCAAGCACCGCGAAAGCGTTGGAGTCGCTTAAGAAACAGTTCGAGCAAGAGCAGAAGAAGGCGAGTCTGTCAGAGAGGAAGAAACAGCAGGCCAAAGCGAGACTGGACAAGGCACGGCAAGCTCTGGACCGGGCCTGGAAGCAATAATCTTACGCGGCCCGCGCGGATTTTGCGCGGACCGGCGGCAACCCCTACAGGATGGTTTCCATGAGTGAGGACAGACGCGAGGTAGTCGTAACCGACATCAAGATCCCATTCTTGTCGATGGTGGTGCTGATGGTCAAATGGGCCATTGCCGCGATTCCGGCCGTGATCATTCTGATGTTGATCGCCGGACTGGTCTCGATCGTGCTGGGGATGATTCCGGGGGTCGGCTGGCACCATTACTACTGGAATATGGGCCGCGGAGCATGGTCTTAGGCGGAGCGGCGGTGGGCGGGGTGCAGGCGCTGCGCGTGCCGGCCGGATCGAACCATCGTGCAACCCGGGATTCGAAAGCTTGAACCGAAAATGATCAAAAGCCTGGACCACCTGGTGCTGACCACGCGCGATGCCGACAAGTGCGTCGATTTCTACACCCGCGTGCTGGGGATGAAGGTGGAAACCTTCGGCCAGGGGCGCACTGCACTGCGGTTCGGCGAGCAGAAGATCAACCTGCACGACAAGAACACGGTGACGGACGGATATGCCGCGCAGCCGACGCCGGGGTCGCTGGATATCTGTTTTCTTGCCGACCGGCCGCTGGATGAGGTAATTGCGCAGTTGCGCGCGGCCGGCATCCCGATCGAACTCGGGCCAGTGCAGCGCACCGGCGCGCGCTTTGCCCTGCGCTCGGTCTATGTGCGCGACCCCGATCGAAACCTGGTCGAGATTTCCGAGCCGGCCCAGTAGCGCAGAAGTGGCGACAGAACTCCGGCCGCACGAGCAGCCCGGGGCCTCGGCCTGGGTATGCCGCTTCGCCCGCCTGATAACGGCAGGCGGCGCGGTACTCGACCTCGCCTGCGGCCAGGGGCGGCATGCGCGCCACCTGGCCCGCCTGGGCTACCAGGTCGAGGCGGTCGACCGCGACAGCGCCGCCCTGGCCACCCTCGCCGGCGTCGCCGGTGTCACCAGCCGTTGCATCGACCTGGAACATGCGCCCTGGCCCTACGCGGCCGACCGCTTCGACGGCATCGTCGTCACCAATTACCTGCACCGGCCGCGCGTCGCCGATTTGCTTCTCGCCTTGCGCCCGGGAGGGGTCTTCATTTATGAAACCTTCGCGCTGGGAAACGAAACCTTCGGGCGCCCGTCTAATCCGGAGTTTCTGCTGCGCCCACATGAGTTGCTGCAATGGGTGCAAGCCCGGTTGCAGGTCCTTGCTTTTGAGCAGGGTCTGGTCGAGTTGCCCAAGCCGGCGGTGATCCAGCGCATTTGCGCAGTACGCCGCGGCATGGAGACGTGCAGGCTGGATTTGTCGGCATAGCACAGGTATACCCGTCGGGGCATTTATGTATTCCGGCGGCAAGCGTAATGCGTTAAAATTCAACATTTTCCTTACGGGACAGCGTTTATGTTGAGCGGAAGCCTGGTTGCCATTGTCACGCCCATGCTCGAAGACGGGGCGCTCGACATCGGCCGCTTCAAGAGCCTGATCGACTGGCATATTGCCGAGGGCACGCAGGGCATCGTGGTGGTTGGCACTACCGGCGAATCGCCGACGGTGAATTTCGACGAGCACAAACAGCTGATCCGCATCGCGGTGGAGCATGCTGCCGGACGCGTACCCATCATTGCAGGCACCGGCGCCAATTCCACTGCCGAAGCGGTCGAATTGTCCGAATCGGCGAGGCACTCGGGCGCGCAGTTCAGCCTGTCGGTGGTGCCGTACTACAACAAGCCTACCCAGGAAGGCATGTACCGGCATTTTCGCGCCATTGCCGAAGCCGTGGACCTGCCGCTGATCCTGTACAACGTCCCCGGACGCACTGTTGCCGATCTGCAAAACGACACGGTGCTGCGGCTGGCCCAGGTGCCCAATATCATCGGCGTCAAAGATGCCACCGCGAGCCTGGAGCGTGGCAGCGATCTGCTGCGGCGCGCACCCAAGGATTTCGCCGTCTACAGCGGGGAGGACGCCACCGGGCTGCCGTTGATGCTGATGGGCGGCCACGGCGTGATCTCGGTTACCGCCAACGTCGCGCCGCGGCTGATGCAGGAAATGTGCGCCGCGGCTCTGTCCGGCGATATCGCCCGGGCGCGTGCGGCCAACAATCGCCTGCTGGGCCTGCATACCAAGCTATTCGTCGAGGGAAATCCGGTGCCGGTGAAATGGGCCCTGGTGCAGATGGGGCTGATAGCCCCCGGCATCCGTCTGCCGCTGGTGCCGCTGTCGGCGAATTTTCATGAAACTGTCAGAGTAGCCATGCGCGAGGCCGGGATCCAAGTGAAAAGCGGCCAGCGCTTAGTAGAGGGTAATGTCATATGAAGCGTAACATCGTTTGTTTAACTGTGTTGGCACTGCTGGCCGGCTGCAGCAGCATGGACAACCTGGTCCAGGGTCAAAAGATACAGTACAAGACAGAGAGCAAGCAACTGCCGTCACTGGAGGTACCGCCGGATCTGACCGCGCCCTCGCGCGATGACCATTACGCCATTCCCGACGTCAGTCCGCAGGGTTCGGCGACGTTGTCGACCTATAACGTCGAACGCGGCGGTGTCGTGCGTGCGGGCCCCACGGATGTCCTGCCCAACGTGCCCAAGGTACGCCTCGAGCGTGCGGGCAGCGAGCGCTGGCTGGTCGTGTCCGAACCTCCGGATAAAGTCTGGCCGGTGGTAAAGGAATTCTGGCAGGGACTTGGTTTCGTGATAAAGACCGAAAATCCCGAGACCGGGGTGATGGAGACCGACTGGGCCGAAAACCGGGCCAAGATCCCATATAGCCCGATACGCAGTCTGATCGGCAAGGTTTTCGATTCGGCTTATTCGACCGGGGAGCGCGACAAGTTCCGCACCCGCCTGGAGCACGGCAAAGCGCCCGGAACCACCGAGATTTACATCAGCCATCGCGGCATGGTCGAGGTGTACACCTCCAAAGACGAGTCTTCAACGGCGTGGGAGCCGCGTCCGCCCGATCCCGAACTGGAGGCGGAATTCCTGCGCCGGCTGATGGTGCGCTTCGGGGTCGAGGACGCGCGCGCCAGGGCGGAGCTGGCGGACAATGGCGCAAAAATCGAACGCGCCAAGCTGGTGCGCGCGGCCAACGGCAGCAGTTCCCTGGAGTTGACTGATCCTTTCGACCGGGCCTGGCGCCGCGTTGGCCTGGCGCTGGATCGCGTCGCCTTTACCGTAGTAGACCGCGATCGCTCCAAGGGCTTTTACTATGTGCGTTATGTCGATCCGAACATCGACGGCCAGAGCGGTTCGGACAAGGACAAGGGATTCCTGTCCAAGCTGGAATTCTGGAGGAGCGACAAGAGCCAGATCAAGGCCGAACAGTATCGCGTACTGGTCAAGCAAGCCGGCAGCGGCAGCGAGGTGCGGGTGCTGGATAAGGACGGCCAGCAGGACAACAGCGATACCGGCCGGCGCATTCTTTCCTTGTTGCTCGAACAGCTGAAATAGCCCATGCGCTTTGCCTGCCTGGGTAGCGGCAGCCGGGGCAACGCGCTCATCGTCGAACGGGGCCGCACGCGGCTGATGCTCGACTGCGGCTATCCGGTGCGCGAGACCGAACGCCGGCTCGCGCGCCTCAACCTCGCACCCGCCGATCTCGCCGGCATTCTGGTCACGCATGAGCATAGCGACCATACGGCCGGCGTGTGCAAGTTCGCGCGCAAGCACGGTTTGGCGCTGTGGCTGACCCACGGCACGCTGCGAGGCGTCCCCGGGGACATCTCGGCCCTGCCGCAGATTAACGTCATCGACAGCCACAGCCCGTTTACCATAGGTGAACTGCAGCTGCTGCCTTTTCCCGTGCCGCACGACGCGCGCGAGCCGGCTCACTTCGTCTTCTCCGATGGCGCGCATCGTCTGGGTGTGCTTACCGATACCGGGTCATCCACCAGTCATATCGAAGCCATGCTGTCCGGCTGCGATGCGCTGGTGCTCGAATGCAATCACGACGCCGACATGCTGCTGAACGGGGACTACCCGCCGGCGCTGAAGGCACGCGTTGCCGGGCGCTACGGCCATTTGGACAACGAAGGCGCGGCAGGTCTTCTGGCTGCGCTCGACCGCAGTCGCCTTCAGCACCTGATCGCCGCGCACCTGTCCCAGCACAACAATACGGCAGAGCTCGCATGCCAGGCACTGGCACAGGTCATGGGCTGCGCGCCCGGCTGGATCGGCGTGGCCGATCAGGATGAGGGCTTCGCCTGGCGCGAGATCGTTTGAAGCTCGCGGTTCGTTGTTTGTGGCTCGTTATTTGTCGTATTTGTTGAGGTGAGGACGGGCCAGGCGCCGGGTACCACGAACAATTCAGAATTCAGAAATGAAAAAAGCCGGTCCGAAGACCGGCCTTTCCATGCCCGAAGATCCGGCTTACTTCTTGGTTTCGTCTTTGGCCGGTTCCTTGGCCGGCTCGGCAGCGGGCGCGGCCGGCGTTGCAGCCGTGTCAGCAGGCGCGGCGGCGTCTTTCGGCGCCTCGGCGGCAGGCGCGGGCGTGGGTGCAGGTGCAGGCGCGGGCGCTGCAGCGGGAGCCGGCGCGGGCGGGGGTGGCGGAGCTTCTTTGCTGCAGCCCACCAGCATCAGCGTGGCGAGTGCGGCGATCAGTACTGAGCGTTTCATGTTTTAGTTTCCTTATCGATAAGTTAAATGACGTTTGGCACAAGCCGATTGAGGCTCGCGTAGCAAACAATCAATTTTACCCCGTTTCGGGCCTTCGTTAAAGGCCGCTGGTCGTCGCGGAAATGGCGGGTACGGAGCTGTCCCAGATTTCGGAAAAGCGCAGATACATACCCTGGCTTTCCTGCTCGTCGCTGAGCCTGAGCGCCGCGCGCGGCTGCGCCTGTACCGGACGACGCACGAAGTGCAGTCTGTCCGCAAGCACGAGGCTGTCCTGGGCCCGCGCGGCATCGCCCTCGGTCTGGTGGATGAACATGCGGTCGCTGAACTGGCGCAACAGCGTCAACAGGCGCGGGCAATGATTGCGGATGTAGGCGGTATCGTGCACCGCTATGTACAGCCGGTTGTCGCGGCCGCGCAGCAGGAACGCGCGCAGGCATTCATGCGTCCGCGACGAATCGATTTCCAGCCAGGAAAAATCCGTATCGAAAATGCGCAGCTCGCGCCGCGCCAATCCGATCAGGCGCTGCAGCGCATCCAGGTATTCCTTGCGCGTCGAAAGCAACAGACGCTCTGGTTGGGAAGAGGCTGGTACTTCGATCATGTCGCGTCAGCCGGATGAGCAACGAACTTTGATTCGCGCATTATATCTACGCGCCGGCCGAGTGTGTGCAAGCCGCTTGCTTTGGGGCTTCACGATTCCCCTGGATGGTTTAGAATCGGCCGCAACGTGAAAACCAATATGCCGCGTATCGGGGAAGCCGCTCCTCTGTTTTCTCTTGCCGACGCCGACATGGAGACGGTCGGGCTCGCCGCATTCAAGGGCAAGAAGAATGTCGTCCTGTATTTTTACCCCAGAGATGGCACGCCGGGCTGCACCCTGCAAGCGATCGAGTTCTCCGATCACGACGAGGAGTTCGCGCGGCATGATTGCGTGGTATTGGGGGTATCCCCCGACGATTGCATTTCGCATGCGGAATTCCGCGACAAGCATGGGCTGTCTGTATGCCTGCTCGCCGATCCGGAGGCGGAAGTATGCGAACGCTACGGCGTGCGCGAGGTGAAGAACGGCGACGGGGTGAAGAAGACCAGCATAGTGCGCGCCACCTTCGTCATCGACAAGAAAGGCCGGCTGCGGCATGCGCTGTATGGCGTCAACCCGCGCGGGCATGCGATGGAAGTGCTGCAACTGGTGAAAGAAATCAACCGCGAATGCAAATCGCCCAAGACACGGTAGTCGCGCTCGAGGTGCGTCTGGGCGACGTGCACGGCAACCTGATCCAGCAGTCGGCCGAAGCGGTGCAATACCTGCACGGCGGCTACGACGGCATTTTCCCCTTGGTGGAACAGGCGCTCGCCGGCAGGGCGCCGGGTGAGAAAATCGACGTGCGTCTGGAGCCCGAGGACGCCTTCGGCGAATACGATGCCGAATTGGTGCGCCTGGCCGGGCGCGCGCAGTTCCCGCCTGAACTGCAAGTAGGCATGCAGTTCGAGCAGGAAGGCGGTAGTGGGGACGAACTGCTCATCTATACCGTCACCGACATTGCGGACGATCAGGTGGTGCTCGATGGCAACCATCCGCTCGCCGGCATGGCACTGCGTTTTGCCTGCACGGTAGCGGCGGTGCGGGCCGCGACGGCGGCGGAAATCGAACGCGGCTATGCCGATGATCCTGCCGGACCGCTGATCAGCGTAGTAGAGTAGCAGTTCCAATAACGGCAGCAGGGGGGCAGTGGCTGACCTGCCGCCTTGCGCCGACAACAAGACGGCAGCAGACAGTCCCCATGGGAGGGAATATGGCAGGCATGCTCGGAGTGGTCAGCTACGGCCTGGGTACGGTCGTTGGTTTCATCGTGATCGGCGTTCTCGTGTTCTGGTTCATCCAGGACGTCACCCAGAAAAAACACGCAGTTCTGCGCAACTATCCGGTCGTCGGCCGGCTGCGCTACTTTTTCGAGAAGCAGGGCGAATACTTCCGCCAGTATTTGTTCATGAACGACCGCGAGGAACTGCCGTTCAACCGCTCGGCGCGTTCCTGGGTCTACCGCCTGGCCAAGGCCGAGGGCGGCATCATTGGTTTCGGTTCCACCAACAACACCAACGAGCCCGGGTCCATCCTGTTCGTGAATGCGCCCTACCCGGTGCTGGAGGAGGACCGCTTGCCCACGCCTTCGCTGGTGATAGGCGAAGGCTATGCGCGAGCGCCGTTCGAGGCGAAGTCGATCGTCAACATCAGCGGCATGAGTTTCGGCGCCATTTCGGCGCCGGCCGTGCGCTCGCTGTCGCACGGCGCGGCGCTGGCCGGTTGCTGGATGGACACGGGCGAGGGCGGGCTGAGCCCCTACCACGTCGAAGGCGGCTGCGACATCATCATGCAGATCGGCACCGCCAAGTACGGCATCCGCGATCGCGACGGCAAGCTTTCGGCGGAGCGGGCGAAGGAACTGGCGCAGCAGGTCAAGGCGTTCGAAATCAAGCTGTCGCAGGGCGCCAAGCCGGGCAAGGGCGGGGTGCTGCCGGCTGGCAAGGTGACCGCAGAGATCGCCAGGATCCGCGGCATTCCAGCGCATCAGGATTCGATCAGCCCCAACCGCCATCGCGACATCGCCAATGTAAATGAACTGCTGGACAAAGTCGCTTACCTGCGCGATCTCACTGGCAGGCCGGTGGGGGTGAAAACCGCCATCGGCGGCTGGCAGTTCATCAATGAATTGTGCGAAGCCATCAACCGGCGCGGCTTGGAGTATGCGCCGGATTTTCTCGCCATCGACGGCGGCGAAGGCGGCTCGGGCGCCGCGCCGCAGGCGTTGATGGATCACATGGCTCTGCCGATTGCAGAGGCGCTGCCGCGCGTGGTGGATGCGCTGATCGAATCGGGCCTGCGCCAGCGCATCCGCGTGATCGCGGCGGGCAAGCTGATCACCTCGGCGCGGGCGGCCTGGGCACTGTGCGTGGGCGCGGATTTCGTCAACACCGCGCGCGGTTTCATGTTTTCCCTGGGCTGCATTCAGGCGCTCAGATGCCACCAGAACAGCTGTCCCACCGGTGTCACCACCCACGACAAGCGCCTGCAGCGCGGCCTGGTGGTGGAGGAAAAACGCCTGCGCGTGGCGCAATACGCGACCGGCATGAACCGGGAGATCGACATGATCGCCCACTCCTGCGGCTGCCGCCAGGCGCGCGAACTGCGGCGCGAACACGTGCGCGTGGTGCAAAGCGCCGGACAGAGCGTGGCGCTGAACATCCTCTATCCCTATCCCGAGGCCGCGTCAAAATTGCGGGCGGCGTGAGCAGGGAGCAGGAGCCCCGCGAAGCGGGGATGCGACCGCCCGCGATTGCCGCTTGACGCCGACACCGCATTGGTTGAAACGCGATAGAGGATCGGAGGCGGCGGCTTAGGGTTGTTTTTGTACAAGATCGCCGATTGCGCGCGGATAGTTTTTTATCCGTGCGCGATCGGCGATCCGCGCGGACGGGGCGCCGTCCGCGCAAGAGCGAGCGCTGCAGTTCGATGTGTCGTCCAACGTCGATCGATAATTATGTAGCAACCATTGCGCGCTCCGCGCGCCAACCATGTTTTTGGCACGGATGAAAAGCGTATCCGTACCAAAAACATGGTTATGGATAAAAGCAAGGTCTGGGGCGCTACTCGATACGCCGTATTTAGCCGCTGTCTCAGTCAATCGAGGCGTTGAGTAGCCGGCGTGCTTTGTCGATCACTTCGCTCGCGCTGATGCCGATCGGGCCATTGCCGTCTCGGGCGAGCATATCGGCAGCTGCGCCGTGCAGCCACACCGCCGCCGCGGCGGCCGCGCGGGCGTCGGCGCCCTGCGCCAGCAAGGATGCGATCATGCCGGTGAGCACGTCACCCATGCCGGCCGAGGCCATGCCGGGATTGCCGCTGCTGTTGATCAGCCAGCTTGCGTCCGGGTTGGCGATAATGCTGCCGTTGCCTTTGAGCACGGCGACGGCGCGGAAGCGCTGCGCCAGCTCGATTGCCGCCGGCACGCGGTCGGATTGTACGGCTGCGGTGGTGCAGCCCAGCAGCCGCGCCGCTTCGGCCGGGTGCGGCGTGAGCACGCACGCTGCGGCGCGTTTCGGCAGCCGCGCCTGCAGCGTCTTGCTCGCTGCGATCAGGTTGAGCGCGTCGGCGTCGAGCACCAGCGGAACACTTGCATCCAGCACTTCGCGCAGCAATTGCTCGGCGGATTTGACCGTGCCCATGCCGGGGCCGGCGGCAAACGCAGTGATCATCCCGGTCTCGAGCAGTTCGCGCGGCGTGCGCAGCATCAGTTCGGGTTGGCTGTAATCGAGATAGGGCGGGTGGTCGGTCAGCAGCCCCAGGAACACCTTGCCCGCGCCGAGCTTCAACGCGGCGCGCCCGGCCAGTACCGCGGCGCCGACCATGCCGCCGGCGCCGCCGATCACGCCTACGCTGCCGGCATTGCCCTTGTGGAAATTGCGCGGCCGCGGCGGCAGTGCCTGCCGCAACAAAGCCGCAGCGGTCGTGGCGCCCTTGTTTGGCAGAATTGCTGCGACGTCGAGCCCGAGATCGGCGACGCGGATTTCTCCACAGTGATCCGGACCGTCGAGCATAAGCAGACCGGGCTTGAGCGCGATGAACGTGATGGTGTGCGTGGCGCGCAGGGCCGTGCCCATGACTGCGCCGGTATCGGCGTTGATGCCGCTGGCAATGTCCAGCGCCAGCTTGAGTCCGGGCAGGCGGTTGATGGCGGCGATGAGGTCGGCGTAGCCGCCTTCGAGCGGCCGCGTGAGACCGATGCCGAACAGGCCGTCCACCACCAGATCCGGCCGCAGCGCCGCCGGCGGCGCGGCATAAGTATTGCCGCCGCATTCGCGCCAGCGCCGCAGCGCGGCCAGCGCATCTTCGGACAACTGATGTTCATCCCCCGCGAATACCAGTTCGACGCGGTAGAACCAGCGCTTCAGATGCGTCGCCACCTCGAACGCATCGCCGCCGTTATTGCCGGGTCCGGCGAGGACGAGCACGTCTCTGCCGTATTCGCCGAGCAATTCCCGCGCGTATTCAGCGGCGGCGAGGCCGGCGAGCTGCATCAGCGGCATGGCGCCGGCGCGCTCGGCGGCGCTGCGCTCGAGCGCGCGGATGTCCGCGCTCAGG
>VFSW01002667.1_pt1 | contig 26909 bp, 18 predicted proteins | sample 5358111 | NCBI WGS metagenome assembly VFSW01 (sample SAMN11554181, study PRJNA540505) | mine drainage metagenome | isolation source: sediment from site ElyBrook_90M | place: USA: Ely Copper Mine, Vershire, VT | collected 2017 | reverse complement strand
TCTTTGATGTCTATCGCGGGTAATATAATCATGCCACATTGACCCATTTCACGAAATTTTTCAGCAGCTGCAAACCTATCGAGCCACTTTTCTCTGGGTGAAACTGTGTTCCCCAGACCTGTTCCGTGGCAATGACACTGCAATAGGGCGAACCGTAATCAGTGACAGCCGCGACACCGTGATGATCTTGTGGCTCGACGTAGTATGAATGGGCGAAGTAAAAATAGGTATCTTCGGGAATATCCGCAAAAATTGCCAGACCTTCCTGCAAGGGGCGCGCCTGATTCCAACCCATATGCGGAATCTTAGGCCCATGTGGAATGCGTCGCACCTCGCCGCGAAATAGTCCCAAGCCATCGACCTCGCCTTCCGCGTGATGATCGGCCAGTAACTGCATACCCAGACAAATGCCAAGAAACGGCTTGCCCTGTTGCGTTGCCTCACGGATGGCATCATCTAAACCGTAATGCGTAATTTGCGCCATCGCCGCACCGCCGGAACCAACACCCGGCAACACTACCGCATTGGCATGAGTGACGACTTTCGGATCATTTGTGACCTGTACAGTCGCTCCCACGTGTTCCAAGGCTTTTTCGATGCTGCGGATGTTCCCCGCGCCATAATCAATAATTGCAATCATCACTCTAGCCCTCTTGCCAAAGATGGCAGGTCACTATGACCCATGATTACTGCCAGCGTTAAGCCTAACCAGCCAATGGACGCTGGCAGACGTGCCTCATCAAACAAATTTATCGTCAACAAGGGACAACACAACAGAGCCGACTGCACTGTCTCTTGCCAGTTCGATGGCAACACGTCACGAGAGCGCAACGCATCTATCAGTGGCGTTACCAGATATGCTAGCTTCGTCGCCAGCATTGCTTGCCGCACTGAAGTTAATCGATAATCATGCTCTACTATGATAGTATCATCTTGCACGCGCACCGACAAATGCAGTGTTTGCGCGATCTCATGCGGGAAATACATCCAGGTCGCAAAGATATTGTGAAAGAGTGGCTTGACGATATCCAGCAACGGTGAATGGCGTCCCGCGAAAGCCGGATCAAAATAGAGATAGCGTTCCTGCTCCTCAAGAAAGACATTGCCAAAGTGCGCGTCACCATGCCCAATCACCGTTACGCCTGCCTGCTCAGGCTGGAGTAGCTCCTGCCCACGCGCGATCAGTTCGCCCAACGTCATAGGATAGCGTGTGCCATTAATCTGCCAACGATAGCGCACCAGTTGTGCAAAAGGATACTGTTCATGCGCATTTTGTGGCAGAGGCACAACTTTATTGCTATAAAAATGCTTCAGACGCTCACCGGCCAGACGATGCCAGAAAAGTTGATGGATGGGTGCGTGCGCATGCTCCTGAGCGGTACTCTCAGTCAGCGTTGCGCGGTAAATATGCAGCAGACGTTCACATTCCTGCCGCTCTGCACTGGCAAGCTGTTCCTGCGTGACTTCGTGTGTGGAACCCATCTCAACAGCGCGCATCAGGTCAAACATGACTGGCCAGTGTATTACTGGATAAATGACCATCTGCCGTCCTTGCTCGTGAATGGTGCGCAACGGACGTACAATGTGATAGCCTGCATTGAACAGCAGTTCCGCGTGATAATACTCTTGCAGAATGCCTTGATCTTCGACATGCGTCTTGAAGAAATATGCTGCGCCTTCAGCCTCGTAGAAGCCATTAAACGAGTTAAGCGAGACCGCTTTGGGTGTGAGCGTCACCCGTTCAGCTTCGATATGCATATGGCGTGCGAACCAGTGTTGCAGCAGTAGCTCGGCTTTAGCGCGCTTCGTAAATTGCAGGCTTTGAATCATGGCAAGATCATCCATTTCCTTTAATAAGGAAGGAAGTCTGGTCACATCTTGAATGATAAAATCTGGTTGGCTTGCTTCCAAGACACGCCGTGCCTCAGCAGTACGGGCCCCCGTCAGCACGGCAACCGTAATCGCGCCTGCTTCGCGTCCACCATTGACATCGCTCGGCGTATCGCCAACGACAATAAAACTGCCTTTACGGGGTTGATTGCCCACATCAAGCCGATAGTCGGGATTGGCCGCCAACATAAACTGATACGGATGCGGTTTGACCAGCGATTGTGTTTGTCCCTGTGTACGCAACATATTTTCAGTCCGCTCAACCTCTGCGTGTGTGGTAATACGCGGCTCATCAAAATAGTGCCACCAACCATAATTTTGCAGAGGAAGCGTTGCCTCAATGCCAGGACGCCCCGTCGCTACGCCCAGCACATAGCCTTCCGCACGTATTTCCGCCAGGGTTGATGCGATTTGCTCTTTAGGCAACAGCGGTCGCTCGAAGTGAATGCAGCCCTCTTTGCCTGTTTGCGCAGGAGCATGACCATAGCTTTGCGTATAGAGAGCATCGCCCAGATACCATTCCTGAAACAAATCTTGACAGAACAGCCAGGATGGACGATAGCGTCCGAAAACGCCCTCGATACGCTGACCAAGCACGACACTGGCATAGTCATTCAATCGCTCAATAAATGCCATACCAAGCTGGCCTTCAAAAATAGGCGAGGCAAAATCGCTATAGAGTGATGGGCGCATGATGTCTGTCGCATCCACACGCGCTAATTGTTCACGGAATGCCTGTGTCCATTCAGCATTTTCTGGACACAACGGCAGGAGTGCTGCGAGATGTGGTACATGGGCAAGCAGATGGATTAGGCAGAAGGACATACCCACATAACAGGTATCCCAGTTGGAGTTAATCGAGCGAGCCTTGAGCGCGACAATCGTATCGTGGGGCAACACTGCATTGGCAAGCAGATGGCTCTCTTCCGCACCCGCAACCGGATGATAAGAAGACGAGGTATGCCCAATGTTCCAGTAGTGCGGACTATAAAGCAGTTCATGCACGACCAGTCCCGCTGTATCCCAATAGGCTTCTTCGCTGGTAATCACACCATCCAGATCAAAAATAATGATATTCTTCACTGCACTCTCTTTAATCGCTCACGCAGACTGCGCACACTGATAGACTCCTGGGCAAAACGATAGGTAAGCGGAGTTAGGTTAACATGCATCGCTCCTGCATGACGCAACAAGGCGATTGTTTCCAACAGCACGTGTGCAGAGCCACCCATATTTACCACGCCAGTCAGGGTGTAATGTCCAGACGCATGCGCTCCTGCTATCTCACTTACCGCCACACGCAACTCAAGTTCTGAGCCTTGTGCATGTAATTGCTCATTTAACGCCTCGCAGGTACGCTGTATCACAGGCAAACTCTCGCTTGGCATGTAGGCGGTGAGGAGCGAACGGTTGTGCGCCTGTAGATGGGCATCCATCAGTTCCAGCATCGTTTCCACAACACGCCGCGCCTGCTCATTCTGATGCAATAAACGCGCATTAGCAATCAGACATGCCTGTGAACGCAGTACGGTGCCATCCTCTAACATCTTTAGATGATTCTCGCGCAAGGTCGTTCCCGTCTCAGTCAGATCGACAATCAGATCAGCAGTGTCAGTCAAAGGTGCAGCTTCAAGCGCACCATGCGGAGAAATAAGCTTATAATGGCTGATATTATGCTGTCGCAAAAATTGGTTTGTCAGCACGGGATATTTGGTTGCAATACGCAAGCCACGTCCTTTATGCGTCTGATAATACCCCGAAAGATGCCAAAGGTCGGCACAATTACTCACATCAATCCAGGTTTCCGGCACGGCGACCACTAAACGGCAAGCACCGTAACCCAGGTCACGTGTCAGCACGACCAGATCATCATCTTCGTCATCTTCGTCAACTTCTTCATCGCCATAGCCACGATGCTCTGCCAAAATATCATAGCCGGTCACGCCAAACACGGCATCCCCATTCTGTACCAGCAATGGTACATCGGTAGCACGTTGAAAGACGACCTCAATGTCAGGAATACTCTTCATGCGCGCAAGATATTGGCGCGGATTATTACGACTTACCTTCATCCCACATTCAGCGAGAAAGGCAAGCGTCGCCGTCTCTAGTGCCCCTTTACCCGGCAAAGCCAGACGGATTTCACCTCTCGTTGTCACAGTGATTGCTCCTTATCGCCCATCTGACCAGCCAGCATCTCAACCAGTACAACCTGCTCCTCGCCTGTAAGCAGATCACGAACCGTCACACTGCGTGTACGCTGCTCATCTTCTCCGACAATCAAGGCCAGACGAATCTGTCGTTTCGCCGCCTGCTTCAAAGCTGTTCCCACGCCATGCCCTGTGATATCAACTTCTGTCCGTATCCCTTGCGTTCTGGCCGCTTGCGCAACATGCAAGGCATAGGGCAAGACCTGTCCATTGAGAGGAATAACCATTGCCTCCGTCATCTCTAATGGCGGCAGAGATGTTTTGGGGACATAAGACAGCAGGCGTTCTAGACCAAAGGCAAAACCACAGGCATGCACATCACGCGCACTGCCAACCGCTCGCATCAGACGATCATAACGTCCGCCGCCACAGAGTTGCGCATCAAAACCATCGGCATCCTGCGCATGAATCTCAAAAACCAGGCCGGTGTAATAGCTGACGCCACGCCCAAGTGAAAGATTGAGAATAATCTGCTCGCGTGGCACACCACACTGCTCGGCAACCGTCACCAATTGCTGCAACTCGTGTATTGCTTCCGTACTGAGTTCGTAGCGTTCCAGGAGCGCGCCCAGTTCATCAAACACCATCGGTGGTGGCCCTGATACCGCATGTAAGGCACGAAGAAACTCTAATGCGTAGAGAATCTGCCTGCGTTGCTCGCCACGCCCTGTCTTCCACAAAAAGCGATCGATGACCTCATCACGAACACTATCGTCGCCAAACGAAATGCTCATGCCATTGAGCAATGCCGTGAGATGATGTGTCTCTAACGATGCCGATGTGCCCCTTGCTGTTGCTGCATGCACTTCTGCTTGCATAGCGGCAGCGTCCATCTCCGTTTGCTGCAACGGACTTAAGGGGTACAACTTCTCTAGCCGTTTTTGCGCCTGCCGCTCACCTTCCTCGGAACGACTAATCTGCTCCATTAAACTCAGGAGTAAGCGGGCCGCCTGATCGTCTAGATGCAGTCGGTTGATAAATCCGCTTGCGACCTCGATGTGACCCAACTCCAGGCGATAATTGGCAATGTGCAGCCCATTGAGAACAGCGCATGCCAGCTCCAGTATCTCAGCATCGGCAAATGCAGGTTGACCACCAATCAACTCGACACCCAATTGCGTATGCTGCCGATAGCGGCTCCGTCCCGGCGTCTCATAGCGAAACACTGGACCAGCATACTGAAAGCGTTGCGGCAAGGCATGCTGCTGATAATGATCGAGGTAGAGCCGACAGATTGAAGCGGTATACTCAGGGCGCAAGCACAGGTCTCGATGGTGCAGCCGAAAGGTGTAGAGGTTTTGCCACAATTCTTGCCCAAAACTGGCCTGAAACAAATCACTACGCTCTACCAGCGGAGAATCAACCGCGGCATAGCCCGCTTGCGCCAAAAATGTCTCCAAGTGATCTCTCAGCCAACGCTGATGCTGATGCGTTTCTGGTAATATATCATGCATACCACGCAATCGCTCAACGCGCTTCTTCATAACAATTTTAATCCTCTCATATCATATACAGCACTTCGATTGCAGCTTGCTTGCCGTATTATCGTACAATCATCGTTCCTGCACCCTGGTCAGTAAACAATTCACGTAACAAGACATGCGGCTCGCGCCCATCGACAATATGCACACGCGGTACGGATGCTAGCGCATCTAAACAAGCCGAAACCTTCGGAATCATTCCGCCATTAATGACGCCTTCCGCGATCAGTTGCTTTGCTTCTCCCTCACTCAATTCCGATACCAACGACCCGTCAGCACGGCAGATACCAACCACATTGCTCAAGAAAATCAGTTTTTCGGCATCAAGTGCCCCCGCAAGATGCGCCGCCACCAGATCAGCATTGATATTGAGACACGAACCATTTTCGCCCATACCCAACGGTGCAACAACGGGAATATAACCCTGCTCAATCAATACCTGCACAGGAGAGGGATCAACCTCAGTAATCTCTCCGACAAAGCCCAAACGCTCATCCGCAATACGCGCACGCACCATGTTGCCATCCGTCCCACTCAAACCGACTGCTTTCCCACCCATTTGTGCCGCCATCAAGACCAAGCCTTGATTGACTTGACCAAGCAGCACCATGCGCACAACATCAAGTGTCTGCGCATCCGTTACGCGCAATCCCTGCTCAAAACGTGTCGGAATATTGAGTTTCTTCAACCATTCATTAATGTATGGCCCACCGCCATGCACCAGAATAGGACGTGCCCCTAAGGCATGCAACCAGATAATATCTTGCAACACGCCGCGCTGATGTTCAAGCGTACTACCACCTAATTTTATCACGAGTGTCTTCCCTCGCAAAAAATCAATGTATGGTAGTGCCTCGCCCAACACTTGCGCGATCAAATGCTGGTCATTGATAATATCGCCATCCGCGTTCATCGAAAAGGTTATGCCCATTGTCTCACTCCTCTTTGTTCCTCGTCACTTACCATCTGACGAAAAATCCCATCGCTCTATCCACTGCTACGGATAAAGTGCAATCATCGCTAATCCCGTCATCTCTGCCAAACCGCAGAGTCTATTGGCATTCTGTATAGCCTGCCCAGACGCACCTTTGACGAGGTTATCTAAACAAGAAAACACGACCAAGCGTCCCGTTCGCTCATCTACAAACGGATAGATAAAACAAAAATTGCTGCCATATGTCCATTTGGTATGCGGCGACTGATCAATCACACGCACAAACGGCTCACCCGCGTAATATTGCGCATAGAGTGCCTGCACATCCGCCGTCTTCAAACGATCTTTTAACGACAAGTAACAGGTGGCGAGAATACCGCGTGTCATCGGCATCAAATGTGGCATAAAAGTAATACGAGGTTCGGGTACTGCTGTCTGTCCACCTGCCTGCGCCACTCGCACTACTTCTTGCATAATCTCTGGCAGATGGCGGTGTCCCGTAATACTATAGGCACTGACATCTTCATTCGCTTCCGCGTAATGTGTCGTCAATGTCAGGCTACGTCCAGCACCGCTTACACCCGATTTAGCATCAATAATCACATCCGGTTCCACAATACCCGCCGCAAACACGGGAAGCAGGGCCAGAATAGCACTAGTTGCATAACAGCCAGGGTTTGCAACCAGACGGGCTTGCCCTATCTCGTCACGATACCGTTCACACAAACCGTACACGGCTGTCTCCAATAGGGCTGGTGCTGGATGTGGATGTTTGTACCATAGCTCATACTGTTGCACATCGCGCAGACGAAAATCAGCCGAGAGATCGACGACCTTGGTTCCACGCCCTACGAGGGTGACGATCGACTCCGCTGCTGCCGTATGTGGAAGACAGACAAAAGCCAGATCAGTCTGCGCAGGCTCTTCCGTCAAAACCAGTGCTGGATTCACCGAGCTGACTTGCCCCATTTCAATCTGGGCCAGTGCCGCAAGCTGGGGAAAGACCTGATCCAGCCGCTTGCCTGCACTACTACGCCCTGTGACGGATGTCACCACAAACTCTGGGTGACGCGCCAGCATACGCAAGAGTTCCGCCCCGGTATAGCTCGTCACATTCACGATGGAAACCGTTTTCATCCCGTACATCCTTGCCATACTGCAAAATCACAATAAAAAAACCCTCGCCCCTTTGTACTTGTTCATTGCAAAGGGACGAGAGCCATCATCTTATTTGCTCCCGTGGTACCACCCAGCTTGTCTTTTCCTCGTCAGCGGAGAAATCACGTAACACGCGACTCACGCATTCCCCTACCACAGTGTAGCGAAGGCGGAAAGACCACTTTTCATCGGCTAGCACGCTGTATGGGAGCCACCCACCTGTTCCTACTTGCCTTTGTACGGACGCGGCACACCGCTCCCGACACTGTTTATCAGAGAGTATGATAGCAACGATAAACAGGTTCCCACAAGGCTTTCTTCGGTCAGCCGCTCACGAGGGGGTTCTGAAGCGATTTTTTCCCTGCCGAATTTCCACCAGCCATCGGCTCTCTGTTGGCAATCCACCTCATACTATGCTCGCTCAACGCGGATCAGACTTTTTCTCAGTTGTATCTTAAGGATAACAGTTACGCTTCCGAATGTCAATCTTTATTTTGTGGTTTACAGCACACATTCTATGGAGAAAATAACCATAGCCCATCTGGTAAGGGTGCTTGCTCTTTTGCCAATCTCTGCATACAATGAAATCACATCATATGCTATAGTGAAAATAGACCGATGCAATACAATGCTACTAGCCAGCGTAACAAGGAGCAGCCGGAAACACGATGCCACAGACGACAGCCGCGCAACGCGAAAAGACAGCAGCCGCCCTTTCCTCTGTTGGAGCGGCGATTGGGCTGACCAGTTTGAAAATTATTGTCGCCCTTCTGACAGGGAGTCTCGGCATTCTTGCCGAGGCTATCCACTCAGGCCTTGATCTGGTTGCCGCCCTGATGACTTTTTTTGCTGTACGGGTCGCAGACCGTCCTGCGGATGCCACACACAACTATGGGCATGGCAAGGTCGAAAATCTTTCCGCCTTCTTTGAAGCGGGCCTGCTGCTGATTACTGCCTGCTGGGTTATTTACGAGGCAATTCATCGCCTCATCACACATGAGGGCACGATTGATGCAAGTATCTGGGCTTTTGTGATTATGCTTATATCCATCGGTGTCGATTTTACGCGCTCGCGCATGCTCCTGCGCGTGGCACGCAAACTAGGTAGCCAGGCATTAGAGGCCGATGCCCTCCATTTCAGCACTGATATCTGGAGTTCTTCCGTCGTCATTGGGGGCTTGCTGATCGTGCGTCTGACACAAGTCTTTCGGTTACCAGCATGGCTTGGTCAGGCCGACGCCATCGCGGCTTTAGGCGTCTCGGCAATTGTTATCTGGGTCGGATTACAACTCGCCAAAGAAACTATCGATGCCTTACTCGACCGCGCCCCTGAAGAATTGACCACGCAGATACACCAGTATATTCATACTATTCCCAATATCACGGAAGTGCGCCGGATGCGGATGCGCCGTGCCGGCAACAAATTCTTTGCCGATATCATTATCGCAGCACCACGCACCTTTACCTTCGAGCAGATTCATGAACTGACCAAACAGGTCGAACGCGCCGCAATGGATGGTGCCCGTGGTGTCTCGCCACAGGGTGACATCGATGTTGTGGTACACGTGGAACCTGCACCCAGTCCACAGGAAACGGTCACTGAACAAATTCACTATCTGGCAGAACTCCAAGGGGTCCATGCCCATGACATTCATGTGCGCGAAGTCGATGGCGGACGCCTCGAAGCCGATTTCGATGTCGAAGTACAGGCTGATATGCACCTGAGCGAGGCTCATGCCGTCGCCTCACGTCTTGAACAGGCCGTGCTACAAGGCAACGAGCAGGTGCGCAGAGTCACGACGCATCTGGAAGCTCCCAACACCAACATCGTGCGCCGTCAGGATGTCACCAACCAATTCCCTGAAATGGTCTCAACTGTGGCACACATTGCTAACCGCATTGCGGGTGAGGGCAGCGCGCACGATATCCATCTCTACTGTTCCCGTCCTGCTCCTACTGAATTAACCCTTCCCCTCCTACACAATATTCAGACTTCAGAACTCGACTTGGTATTACATACCATTTTTGCGGCGGAAGCACCACTAAGCCAGGTGCATATTCGGGCAGAAGAAATCAAACGCATCTTACGGCTGACCTACCCACAACTCGGCTCGGTCGTCATCCATACCGAACCACCAGAATAAGCTCTTCATGACTATCATTCCAGCCTGCAACATTTCCTGTTCGTGATACGTCTATACTATAGTCATCCAAATGCATATCCCGACTACATCTACACCAAGATAGTCCTTTGCACTACATACTAGTAGCCGTCACAAAAATTCGCTATAATATAGCTCTGTTTCTTATACAGAGAAGATTTCATTTTCTACCTGCATAGTAACAATAGATGCAGCAACAACGTTTTTTGCACCTTATTTCTTGAGAGGATAGACGAGCGTGGCAATAGATAGTAATGAATTACTGGGATATACGCTCGGAACATGTGTACTTCAACGTCTTCTGGGGCGCGGCGGTATGGGGGCAGTGTATCTAGCACAGCAATCACGTCCACGGCGTATCGTAGCAGTGAAGGTATTAATGCCTAGCGTACTCGCAGATTTCAGACCCCGCACAGAGTTCCTGGCCCGTTTTCGTCGCGAAGCTGATGCAGTTGCGGCTCTCGATCACATCAATATCATGCCAATCTACGAATATGGGGAAGAAGATAATCTCGCCTACCTCGTTATGCCCTATGTCACGGGCGGCACACTGCGGGAATACTTAGACAAACATGCGCTTCTTCCGCTGGCAAACATCTTGGCTATTGTCGAGCAGGTTGCGACTGGCTTGGATAGTGCCCATGCACAAGGTATCATCCATCGTGATCTCAAACCCGGAAACATTCTTTTTCATGCTGATGGTCGCGTACTCATCGCTGATTTCGGACTGGCAAAAATCATGCGCGCTACCACGCAAGCACAAACGAATGACTCGACACCTTCAATTCACACAAGCGTTGGAACGATTGTCGGCACACCTGAGTATCTTTCTCCCGAGCAGGGACGTGGGAGTGCCATCGATTATCGTACTGATGTCTATTCGCTGGGTGTTATTCTTTTCCAAATGCTCACAGGGCAGGTGCCATTTACGGGGACTTCGCCCGTCGCAGTGGCTATTAAACATGCCATGGAAATGCCTCCGCGCCCTTCACAATTGAACCCGAGCATCTCTCCTGCTATCGACACTGTTGTGATGAAAGCCTTGGAGAAAAAACCAGAACATCGCTATACATATGCAGGTGACTTGGCCTATGCATTACGCGCTGCCATTGAAGATACCAAGCATAGCTATCAACAGAGAGATAAAGCCATGCTGCCTGCTACCCCACCACCAATACTCTTACCGAACAACGATACCGTCCAAGCGGCCGAAAGTATCGCGAGACACGATATTCATAGCACAGCAACCGAAGAAGCTCCTCGAGTGACGCCTCTTGCTCCTCCAAGCATTGATATTATGCCAACGGTGGTTACACCACCAGCACACGAGCCTGCAAGAGAACGTGCCAAGATCAGCTTTTCGGATACTGCATCACCCGCCATCCCTACCAAATCACCTGGCGAGCGCAGAGGATACCAATCTGTCGGCATGATGCTCTTAGGGAGTCTGCTCACATTGCTCCTGGTCATTGGTGGATTTATCGCTTACCTCTCTCTGGCAGCCAACTCACACACTAACTCATCGACAAAAACTACATTACAGGCCAATAATAGCACGCCAGTACCAAATTTTCACATCATATCTGCGATTGCAGCAGGCCAACAACTCTATGCAACCTCACGCCCCGGAGAGGCATGCGATATCTATGGAGCGCAATGGAGCAGCCAGCCAAATGCAGCCATGCATTGTACCTCACATGGATTAGAACTCATGAACACAGGCACGCAACATCTGGCCGGCATCTTCTTAAACACCTTGCCACAACAACACTATTTTCCAACAAACTATATCTTACAAGTACAAATGAGTCAAACAGCTAGCTCACATGGCAATTTCGGCGTCATTATACGCAACCAGCCTGGTCAACAGCAAGGAGCCTATTCCTTCCTGCTCTCACCCAATAACACGTGGAACGCTTACACCTATGACAATCAAACAGGAGCCGCCACGCTGCTGCACGGGGACAAAACGCTTCAGCCCTTGCAAGGGACCATCACGCTTGATGTGATTGTACACAATGATACTTTCCAATTCTACATCAATGGTATTTGGCAAGGAGCAGCACAAAGCGGGCTTTATAGCAGTGGAACAATTGGCTTAGTGGCTGACGTAGGGGCCGCTATCTATTACCAAAACCTCGCCCTTTATGCCCTACCATAACCAAAAGCCTGCCAGAATAGGGTGATCCTGGCAGGCTTTTTTCTGCGCACGACAATACCATCACAGGGCAAACTTAGCCGACACACTGATTCGTGTAGAGTTGTGACAAATTCGACACCATGTTCGCCAATTTCTGCGTGACAAGAAACTGCTCCATCGAGTTCCATACTGCCGGATCACTATAGCCAAATTTGCCGTTAGCAGGCTGCCAAACGGGAAGAGTGGCATTGAGGACTGCCGTTGCTTGCGTTATATCCAAACCTGGCACATAGCTCTGACTGACCGTCACCGCTTCTGCAGGATGAGCGATCACCTCTTTTACACCCTTCAACGTGGCTTGGACAAAGTTACACACCATCTGGGGATTGCTCTGAAAAGTTGCCGTCGTCGTAATAATGCCATTCGAGATCAGCGGTTGATAATCTGAGACATTAAAGGTGCGTACACCAAAACCATGGGACTGCAATTGCAATGGCTCATTGTTAGAATAGCCCACCACCGCATCTACTTTGTGCGTCAATAACGCAGCGACTTGTGTGAAACCAATGGACTCAATGTGTACATCGGCAGGCGAAAGGTCCGCTTTATACAGCAGAGCCAGCAAACCTGTATAGGTCGAACCATACAGGCCCGGGACACCTATCGTATGTCCTTTGAGATCAGCCAGAACTTTAATTGGCGAGTCTGTCGGCACAATCAAGCTGACAGGATATTGTTGAAACACTGTTCCCACATCAAGAGCTTTTACGCTACTATTCTTACTGGCCGCTTCGAGCAACTCGTCTCCACCCGCAAAGACGAAGGTGTTCTTGCCAGCTACCATTGATCCAATCAGGTCCGGCACAATACCATGATGAAATGTCACAGTAAGTCCTGCATTTTTGTAATAGCCCTTACTCTGGGCCACGTAGAACGGTGCGAATTGAATATCGGGAATATAGCCCAATCCAATCGAAACATCTTGCGGCTGCAATGAGGCGGGGGTCGCGATGGCAGTACTTGACGGGGTGGCAGTGGTTCCACCACATGCGGCAAGTACTGTCCCTAGAGAGAGGAAAAGGGACAAAAAGAGCATGGCGTTTGAAAAACGATGACGATTATCCATCGCGTTCTGTATCTACCTTTCAATGTTGGATAGTGATTCAAAAGTTATGAGCAGACGAGAACACAGCTATCTAGCCTAATAGATGCGTTCTGCATATTTCACGAGCAACCAGGTTGCAGCATAACAAAGGGCAGCAAGCATGGCCAGGACAATCAAGGTTGCAAACATGAATGGCATGTTATACTGGTTTTTTGCTTGCACCACCAGTGCGCCCAGGCCTTGATCGCCGCCAGCTACAAATTCGCCCACAATAGCTCCCATGATCGAGAGCGTAAAACCGGTGCGAACCGCAGCAAGGATAGCCGGTAACGCCAGCGGAAATTCAATGTGTGCCAGCAATGACCAGCCAGATGCGCCTTCGACTCGTGCTGCATCTGTGAGTGTACGATCTATCGTCTCTATGCCTAAAATCGTATTCATCACCATCGGAAACAAGACGATAAGGGTACAGACCACAATGTTCGGTAATATCCCATAGCCGAGCCAGAGTTGCAGCAAGGGAATCACTACCAGTGCGGGAATAGCCTGGCCTGCCGAGAGGTAGGGCTGCACGGCCGCCGCCAGTAAACGCGATTTCGCTAGCCCATAGCCGAGCGGTAATGCAATCGCGAGTGAAATGAGAAACCCAAAAACACTCTCTTGAAGCGTCACCAACATGTTGTTGAGGTAAATGCCCGATAGGATGCCTTGCCACAAACTTACAAAAACATCACCCGGGGCGGGGATAATAATGCTGGGAATGCCGCCGGCGGCGGTGCTAACATACCAACTCACGAGCAAGAAAGCAGCCAGCATAAATGGCGGAATAATGGAAAAGGCGCGTGCCAAACGCAAAGCAGGGGCTTTACCCCCTGGAGCAGTCTCACTGGAAGATTGCCATCCCTTCCATGAGTACACATACGTGCGCACCTTAAGCGGTGCGTTATTGGCCGTCGATGTTGTTACACTCATTGAATTCCCTCTGTCATGCATTTGCGGCTCTTCTGTGCAAAAGCAGCACAAAAGCACCATCATCTGACGCAGGGAGGCTTGTACGGGAGATGAAAAAGAACATTGCAATAGCCATAGCAGTATAACCTCGTACCACATACGCTACATTGCATGCTGCACGAGGAGCAACGCTCCTTTGATAAACCTTCTCCCATCCGGACTATACCGTCGGCTTCGGCTTCACACCGAATCTGTCGAACGAGCAGCATTGCGCTGCCAGCCAACTCGCGGGCTTACCCCAGATACCCGGTATCTGAGATTTACCGCCGGTCGGGAATTACACCCTGCCCCGAAGGTCTCTATTTAGAGTATACCATATCTTGCTTTCTGCTGGCTAGTATTCGCGAATGCGACTCAGGGTATGAGCATCGCCTAGAGAGTTGCATAGTTCGGCATAGTGCGCTATGATTAGTGCGTGATACGAAAGAACAAAAATCTGTTCATTGCGCCCCCATAGGAGGCTATGTGTGGGGGTGCAAATCGCCGTGTCTTTTGGAGGATGATGTGACACTACAGGGATTACTCGCACTTCTTACACAACGCCCGGAGTTTCGCCGTTTGATAGATCAGTTACACAAAGCAGATACATTACCGGCCTTAACAGGCGTCACAGAAGCAGCACGCCCTTTTATTGTAGCCGCTCTTTCCTCCGCCCTAAAACAACCCATGCTGATTGTGGTAAAGGATGAGACGCAGGCACAACAGTTCGCAGAAACACTCAAGGTATTTCTGCCCGGGCAATCCGATATCCTCGCACTACCTGATCGTGATGCGCTCCCCTACGAGCGTTTAATCAGTGATACGGAAACAACACAGCAGCGGATGCAAGCCCTCACAGCACTGGTTGAACGTGAACGCACACCCATCGTTGTCTGTTCCGCACGTGTTTTAACCCAGCCTATTATGCCACCTCAAGAGCTTGCTGCTGCACTCTTTACGCTCCAGCCCGCACAAGAGGTTGATTTGACCATGCTGATTGAACATCTCTACAACCTCGGTTATGAGCCAGTTGCCGAGGTCGAGGAGCCTGGACAGTTTAGTCATCGTGGCGGCATTATCGACCTTTTTCCGCCAATGCTACCACGTCCGGTGCGTGTCGAATTTTTCGGCGATGAAATCGAATCGTTACGCACCTTTGACCAAGAAACACAACGTTCTCTCAACCCTATAGTACGTTGCATCATCAGTCCCGCACGCGAAGCCTTGCCAATACATGGACCAGAGGCCGTGCTGCATCTCGAACAGTTCGACAGTAAGCTCTTGCATCGCGATGCCGAAGAACGTTGGAATAATGACCTGGAATTACTGCGCCAACGCCGCTCCTTTGACGATATCGTCTTTTATCTTCCCTATCTCCATGCCCAAGCAACCATTCTGGACTACCTGCCGCGCACCGGCTTGCTGATCCTGGACAATCCCGCCACACTTCACAAGCGCATCATAGAACTTGATGCACAGGCTAATGAGAATAAAGAAAACCTGGAACACGAACGTGCCAATCCTACCCATCTGCGCTCCGCCCATAGTGATTGGAATACCCTTGAACCTCAACTCCAACAGCGCAAACAGATTCATTTTGCTGATATCCTCTCAACTGCCGAAAGCGAGTTCGAGTTGCGCCAGCAAGGTGGGACAGAACATCTGATGCCGCCTCACACCAGCGCAAATTCCTACGGCGGGCGTTTGCGCTCATTCGTTCAGGACTGTCGTCGTCTGCTCGATAGTCGAGAGCGCGTGATTATTGTTACAGCCCAAGCGCGCCGCATGTCTGAAGTTCTTAGTGACGAAAGTATCCTCAAGGACGCGACCACCCACGTAAGCCCCGGAACAAACATCAACCAGCCGCCAGAAGCTGGGACGCTGACACTCATCCAGGGCCAGATGACTGAAGGATGGCAATCGCATTCGCTTGGCCTACACGTCTATACCGATACCGAGATTTTTGGATGGTCGCGCCGCCGCAATGTCCAACGGCGCAAACCAATTACCCCCGCTTCTTTTCTCGCTGAACTCAACCCGGGCGACCATGTCGTGCATCAGGAACACGGCATCGGTCGTTTCGAGGGTCTGGTCAAACTCAGTTTGACAGGGGTTGAACGCGAATATCTACTGATCCACTACTCAGGAACCGACAAACTCTATATTCCAACCGACCAACTGGATCGCATCACCCGCTACATCGGCATGGGCGAGTCTGTACCAGCACTCAGTAAGCTCGGCACAAGCGAATGGACACGCGCAAAATCCAAAGTTAAGGAGAATGTTCAGGATATTGCCCACGACCTTCTTAAACTCTATAGCCAGCGGGAAGCCCTACAAGGTCACGCCTTCCCATCCGATGCAGAACAACCCTGGCTGCAAGAGCTGGAAGATGCCTTCCCCTATGAGGAAACGCCTGACCAGGCACGCTCGATTGAAGAAGTCAAAGCCGATATGGAACGTCCGCGTCCGATGGATCGCCTGGTCTGTGGGGATGTCGGCTACGGGAAAACTGAAGTCGCCTTGCGTGCCGCCTTCAAAGCGGTTCTCGACCAATACCAGGTTGCGATCCTGGTTCCCACGACCGTGTTGGCATTGCAACACTTCAACACGTTTAGAGAACGTCTGAAAGCTTATCCCGTGCGTGTTGAATTGTTAAGCCGTTTTCGTTCAGAAAAAGAACAAAAGCAGGTCCTTGAAGACCTCGCGTTTGGTAAGGTCGATATTATCATTGGAACACATCGCATTCTGCAAAAAGATGTCGTCTTCTTCAACCTCGGCCTGCTCATTATAGACGAGGAACAACGTTTCGGCGTCGTACATAAAGAACGTCTCAAACAGATGCGTAGCGAAATTGATGTCCTGACAATGACTGCAACCCCTATCCCACGCACACTGCATATGTCATTGGTCAATCTGCGCGATATGAGCGTCATCGAAACGCCACCACAGGAACGCTTACCGATTCGCACAACCATCCGCGAATATGACGAACAATTGATTCGCGAAGCAATCATTCGCGAAATTGATAGGGGTGGTCAAGTCTTTTTTGTGCATAACCGTGTACAAGGCATCCAAATCATTGCCCAAAAGCTTCAACGCCTCGTTCCTGAATCTCGCATTACCGTTGGACATGGACAGATGAACGAGGAATTGCTTGAAAAGGTGATGGTTGAGTTTTCAAACGGTGAATACGATGTACTGGTCTCCACAACCATCATCGAAAATGGTCTGGATATTCCAAACGCCAACACAATTATTATTAATAACGCGGCCTACTTTGGTTTGTCACAACTTTACCAGTTACGCGGACGTGTTGGACGTGCCACACATCAGGCATATGCCTACTTTTTCTACAATAAAGATGCCAAGCTCACACCAATTCAAGAAAAACGTCTGCGTGCAATTTTTGAAGCAACAGAATTGGGTGCTGGCTTTCGCATCGCGATGAAAGACCTGGAAATACGCGGTGCGGGCAACCTGCTTGGTGCCGAACAATCCGGTTCGATGAACTCTGTCGGCTTTGATCTCTATTGCAAGTTGCTGGCAGAAGCAGTGCAAGAGATGCAAGGGAAACAAAGCGAAGCCGCAATGCCTACTGCCTCCGTTGACTTACCGCTTGATGCCTATCTCCCCGATGACTATATCGGAGATCGCACTTTAAAAGTGAACTTTTATCAACGTCTGGCAAGCCTGGGACGCCCCGAACATGTTGAAAGCATGGCGGCTGAGTTGACAGACCGTTTTGGAACCCCTCCACAAGCGGTTCAAAACCTGCTTACGCTGGTGCGCATCAAAGTTGAGGCGGCACGACTCGGTTTTGAGTCAATTACGCTGAAAGATAATGAGTTTATTCTCACAGTAAAACGCACGGTTATTCCAAATCGCGTGGTTCTCTATCGCAAATTCCGTAATGAGGCACGTGTCCAACAAGGGGTAATTCGTATACCACGAAGACTACTCGGCGTAAAGTGGTTGGAACAGTTGCAAGACCTACTGCCTCAGCTAACGACAACAGCGTCGCCAACGGCTTGACATGCATGGTCAATCGCGCTTACGCTCCAAGCATGTAGCTAAAATACAACAAAATTGCGCTCGCGCAGTTCTTGCATAATGCGATATACTTCTGGCACGCCTTTCTGCATACAGCGGGCCAGATCAGCAAGCGTTCTATGACCGTCAATCAGCAGATACATCGACCGCTGTATGCGTGTCAGTGGCAACAATAACACGTGCTGCTCGAACACAAGACGATGGGGAACCAGCACAGAGAGATCACTGCCATTGGCATTGATAGGCCCCGGGCCGGACAATGGAAGAGGGGCTGGAAGTTGTGGGAGAGATGGTAAGCGCGCAGAGGATGGTGAAGCAATTTCTCGCACTGGAGACCATCGGAAATTGGCGGATTCGGGAGACGTAGGGGTATCCTGTGGTAATGGTACATTTTTTAGAAACAAAAAATATACGCGCCCCCAGCTGAGTAAACGGCTCAGTGCTGCCTGATGTGGTAGATCTCCCCAATGTGCCAGGATAGGTTGCCCATCTTGGAAGTAGATTTCCCCCTCTTCAAAATGTCCATTTTCAAAGCGTTCTACGCTTAGTAATCCTGTCTGGCGGCGTACATGAACAAGTGACACAACATCGCTTAAGCGTTCAGCAAGATGCTCTCGACCTTTCGTCATCACATTTAGTGTCCTCTGTCTTATATGACAAACATGAGATTTTCAAGTGTACATAACTTACTACATGTAATGTACCATAAGCCAAAGCCGATGAGCAGCAAAAACAAAGCATATTTCCGTCGCACAAGATTTTTTTAATACTTTTTTAAGCCCCTCATCTTTTTACACACCCTGCGCTATTTTCCACTTTCAACGGTTTTAACGATTGATATATCTCGTATGCATCAAATGAAACATCATTGCCTGTTTGTAATCCAAAACACTTACCAATCCATTTTTGAGGACTTGGTTCGCCAGGTTCAATAATGTAGATACCACTTGTAGGCGGGTCTCACCTAAATGCCCTTGCTGGCGCAATAGCTCTAAGAGTTGGGCAGGATTTTGCTCAGAAATGTCCAGACCGGCACGAATTGCCTCGATACGCAACCAGACAATCAACTGTGAACGCATCTCTTCAAAGATCGCGAGATCATCTTCCCCACCACGCATCAAAACGCTATCGCGACCAGATGAGACGCCATTGCTGCTGGTGGTAGCGGCTTGAGAGGTGGGCGGATATGTCACGCCACGAGTTTGTGTTGAGACCATATTTACAGCATTGACAGATGCGGCGAGCGGCGCAGTACGCTCTTGTAGAGGTGCTGGTGCAGGAGCTGGTATTACAGGAGCAACAGGTGAGGCGGCAGCAAAAGTTGGGGGTGTAGATGTCACGATATGTTGTTGCGCGCTTCTATTGCCAACATTAGGAGAAGCGGCTAACGAAGATTCACTGGCAGGCGTAGAAACTAAAGGTTGCGGCTCAGGTTTCTGTCCAACACCCACATGCGCCGCCTGGGTGACTTGGGCATGGGAAGTTGATGCAACCTGAGCCGCAGCTGGGCGTATAGGTGAGGTACTTCTATCTGCAAGTGGCGCAGCTGTTGCAGCAATGCGCCCATTTTGCGCAGCTGCTGGTCTGCCAGCGGCCTGTTGCGTCTGCGTCCCAGCGAGCGGTGTCGGTGCTGGAACTTCAAGTACATCCGCTAGCGGACGTGATGTTGTGGCACGGCGTGCTACCGGTGTCGCGCGTCCATCATTGGGAGTAGCTGTATTTACTTCTCCACGTGCCTCTTGCAGTTGTTGCTGTATCATCATGCTTGATGCAGCAATTTGTTCCCAGTTAATATCCAATTTGCCAGTCACCAACGGGGCCGACCAAGAGATCGCTGCGCGTGGACTGCCGAACGGCACGGCTCCCTGTTTTTGTCCAGAAAGATGCATACGCAGCCCTTGCACGACAGCCAGGGCCGAGGAGCCAATCAGCATCCGCACATCAGGCATGCGCTTACGCCCCTGGCTCCCAAAAAAGCTACGATTACGCTGCACAAACTGGATAAATAGACGTTCCGTCTGACGTTGGAAATCAGGAGATAAAATATCAATACGTCCCCATGTCGTAAAATCTACTGAACTCAGAAAGAGCCATACTTCCTGTCGCTTCGCACGATCAACCGGGCGCACGCGCAGTGAATTTGCCCGATAATCATAAAAACGTGGATAGCAGAAATTGGCAATGATCGTTTCTGCTAACTCTGCTTTCAAACGCGCAAGCTCGGCAGGCGGCAGTTGACCCAGATAAATACCCATCACGACACCTTCCTTCGTTCTCTATAGACTACAAGGACATCATCCATCTTTATCTCCCTCCAACACTCACGGCATAATTTGCAATGGCGCGACTTCCACCATCGTCGCGGTTTTTGTCGCAAGCACGTGTGCAGCTCCGCTCACAACATGAGCAGGAAGACTCTGCCGTATGTAGGACATTGTATCAGATGACTGTATTATAGGTACAAGTGCAATAGCCATTTTTGCTAGCCCAGTAGGAATATCGCTTGCCTGCAAACCAAAAACGCGCGTGGTCAAAGCCATAATAGTTCCCGGTTTCCAGGTATTCGTCTGACACCAGAAGGATGCCGGGAAATCCGTGCTTGCCATATAGACATTACCATCACTCCCCACTAAGAGCGCAACAGGTTGCAACGGCTGAGTGATCGGGCTATTGACTTGCCAATACGTCACAACCGTCATGTATCCAGCACTTTTGCTGAACGGTTGCAACGCATTGGTCCGTGAGCCAATTAATGACATCGACGCACCGGCCTGCTGAGGGTCAGTAAATACCACCTGCATTGCATTTCTTACATCCTGCGGCGTTACCTGCACAAAAGAGCAGAACTGCGCGGGTAGATTTGGGAGGACGAGTGCTGGGTCCATCCCACCGGGACGTGTGAGCGAAGACGACGAGAGTCCTGATGAAGGTAAACCACGCTTGAGCAGAATATAGCCATCCTGAGCGGCTAATATACCGTAATTCCCGTTAATCATGAGCAGTTTCACATCGTGGATATAATAGTAGGAACTAAAGTAAGGATAAATGTCGCTGGTTACATCGATAAAGACATAGTCGGCCAGCTTTTTTGTTCCATACAGACCCACCCCATACGGAAACATATAGATTTCGTTACGCTCGCTCACATGGGGAACCAGACTCGATTGCGCCGAAACGGAGGCATTCTGCGGAATCGCATCAACAAAATGCTGGGCCAATGCATTGTGTGTCGTTACTTGCGGCCACTGAAAACCAATGGAAAAGGGCATATGGCCGCGCAAGGTATCGATACGCACCACATTTATCAAGAGATAGCAGGAGAGGAGTACCAACAACGCGATGTGAATAACATAAGCAAAGCCCTTGCGCCCTCGTCTCAATGGAGATTGCACTGAAGATGCAGCATCTTGCGCACCGCTCTCTGAACGTGCAACGCGGCTTGTCTGGAGTCGCGCCAGCAGCAGGTTGACAAGCCAAAGAATCACCACCAAAGCCTCAATTGTAGCAAAAATCAATGCCGGCACAAGCTCTGCGTTATACTGAAAGACCCCACTATACATCTGGGCATCACTACTTAACAAGTTCAGACCCAGTGTTGGCACAGCCAGCAACAAGACCCAGGGAGCCAACAAGGCCAGAAAGCCCGATGGAGCAAACAGCATGCGTAGATAATTCAGGTGAGCAGGTTCCAGAATATAATTGCGAAGATCAGCACCGGGATGTTTGAGCAATGTTAAGGCGATTTGTACAGGGGTACGTCCCAAATAGGTAAAACGTCCAGTCAGTAAGGAATGTCCCACAGGGCTAAACGCATGCGTCACTAACAACGCAACTCCTGTGCCTACAATCCCGCAGCCCATGAGTGCCAACCCACTCCGCCACCTTCGTTGAAAGACCACAGACCACAGACCATACAGAGCCACAACCACCGGTATTTCTTCCTTACATCCCATCGCAAGAATGGCAAAGACAAACATCCAAACGGTGCGGCGTGTATACATGAAATAGAGGAAAAACAGGAGGAACGCAGCGGTCAATGTAACGGCATGAAAATCAAAGAATGTCGCCTCTTGTTGCGCCGGATAGAGTAGATAGAGCAAAGCGATGGCCACTGCGGCCCACTCGTTGCGCAGACGCAGACGCGCCAACCAGAAAGCGGGGAAAGCCCCAGCGGCAACAACCAGTGTCTGCACGATAACCAATGTATTCGTGCTAGGAGAGAGCGCGTAGAACGGTAGGATCAAAAAAAGAATTGGTTCAAAATGGATGGCAAAACGTACAATACCACTCGAATTATAGCAATTAGTATCACTCAGGATGTTACAAATGGTCTGATGTAATAAATTGCCATGCATTGTGTTCCACATTGCCTGATCCATAATGCCCAAATCTTCTGCATGTGTCAGATAGGCACTCTGAAGACCTGTCAGATAGACAATGAAAAAACCAGAGAACAACGCTACCGCCAGCGCAACAATGCCCATGGCAACCCAAAAACGTCGGGTATGCGGCAATTCTTCAGGTGCTGGATACAGGTAAAGGCGGTTGAGCAACACGGAAAAACGTTTCCGCCAGGATACACCGTTCATCTACTGGCCCCCTTGTGCGCTATCCCCTACCGGTTTAGCAGATAGCGCGTGCTGTTCTTCACGCTCCTGCTGTACCTCTCGTAACTGCCGCCCTCCGCTAAGATAAGCGAGGCTTACACACACGAGTTCGGCAAGAGTCGATACGAGACGGGATAGGATGGCAATAATTGTGACTAAAGCTACAGGAATGACTGGCAAGGCCAGTTTGAAAAGAGCGGCGATAGCACCCTCACGGAAGCCGAGACCACTGGGGGTAATAAACGATAAAAAGCCAATATCCCATGCAAGCGCATACACGCCAATGCAGATTGGGAGTGCAGCCAGTGGCAAACGTGGCCAAAGCGCAATCACAAGCGCATAAAACGCTCCACCGGCAATCAACCAACTAACACACCAATAAAACGAGATCGCTAAGATATCACGGTAGCGCATTGCGATGGTGATCGGCTCACGCTTCAGGAGGCGTAAGCCCCAACGCAGTATCCCCTGCAAAACACGTGGGTGCAAGCCGATAAGCAACGCAACCATCAACAGGACACCCAGCCCAATAATAAATGGCGCACCCACTGCCAATGCCTGTACTGCACCCAAATCGCCCCAAAACACAAGACTGAGGGCAAAAACAAAGGCTCCTGCCGCTAGTTTGGTCACCAACTCAATCACCATGCTGGCAAAGGCAACAGAACGTGGAATTTTGTATTGCCCTGCCCATAAGACCCGCGTGAGCACATGCCAGACATTGCCAGGAATGTAACGCACAAACTCCGATGCCAGATAAATACGTAAAGCGACACGAAAATCTAAATGGTAGCCGAGGCGCGCCAGAATAGTTTGCCAGATCACCCCATAAGAAAGCGTCTGGAGCAAGAATCCGACAAACGAAAGCAGCAAGAACCAGGGATTCCACTGAAACGACTGGGCCGTGACTTGCGACCAGCCTTTTTCTATGAAGATGGCAAAAAAGATCAGTACCACAACGGGTAAGCCAATTTGTAACACCCGTTTCCCTATTTTCATCAATGTTGCACGCTGCATTTATTCGAGTTCCTGCCTGATACTATATTCTTCCCCAGGCTGGAACGCATAGTGACGGATCATCTCACTTTGCAAACCTGTCAGAATGAATTGGACACCAAAAATCATTAAGAGAATACCAACAAACAACAATGGCTGGTTATGGATTGGCACATGGGTCACAATACTTCGTCCAACTACAAATATATCAACCAGGATACCCAGCAAAAGTGTCCAGAAACCGAGAGGACCAAAGAGGCGTAAGGGAGTACGCAAGAATGAAGTGAGAAACAGCACGTTTAGCAGATCAATCAGGCCACGCGCAAAACGACGCGCGCCGAATTTCGAGACGCCAAAACGACGAGGGTGATGGCGTACCTTAATTTCCGCCACGCGGTAACCACGCCAATGCGCCATTACTGGTACGAAACGATGGAATTCACCATAGAGCTTTAAATGGGTATCCTCAATGATTTCTCGGCGATATGCCTTAAAACCATTATTAATATCGTGTAGATGCACGCCCGTAGCAGAACTCACCAACGAGTTAAAAATATGCGACGGGAAGGTCTTTGAGATCGGGTCGAGACGTGGAAATTTCCAACCCGTCACCAGATCATATCCTTCATCCAACTTCTCTAGAAAACGGGAAATCTCTTCCGGGTCATCCTGCAAATCCCCATCCATCGTAAATACTACCTGCCCACGCGCACGACTAAAACCTGCGACCAACGCAGGTGTCTTGCCAAAGTTACGACGGAAACGAATGACCCGCACATGCCCACTATTTTCTTCATATAATTTCTGTAATTCTGCAAATGTATTATCTGTGCTTCCGTCATCGACAAAAACTACTTCGTAGCTTTTGTCCATCAAGTTGAGCTGAGCAGATAGCTTTTCATAGAGGAGACGCACATTCTGCTGCTCATTCATCACCGGCACAACAATTGTAATGGCAATATCTTGCGATAATGATGCAGGAGTCAATACTTCAGGTGCGGTTGTTCTAATAGGTGTTTGTTGCATGCATGATTCTCCGCTGATAACAGAATGAAAGGCTGTTTATAAATAGCAACCTATGATTTGGCGCAATTATAGCATACATCTTCGATATTGCTGCACTATGCAGTACCTTTACCGATTTTCCTCTTTGTACAACGTATCGGCAAGAGAAAGAGACACATTCCTATACAAGAGAACTATGGCCTTCCTCTCATTGGTATACTCACTCATCCCTGTCTCAACAGCCAAACTGACCTACTAAATCCTGTAGCACGCACGTTCACCTTACAGAGCAGTTATAGTATATTGCAGTCAAAATAGAAGGAATGGGGCTTTCCCGCACCGGAACTGTCATTATCTACTCAGCGAGGGCGGCAAATAAATCAGGGCGGTCGCTGGTCAACGAATCGACACCTGCCTGTGCAAAACGCTGCAAATCTTCAGTGGTATTCACGGTCCACAGACCCAGTTTCAGACCCTGCTCATGCAATACTGGCAATAGCCCTTCATCAAACAGCGTATGCTCCAGATTGATCCAGCTCACGTGACGCGCTTTTGCCTGCTCAACGAGCCACGCCACGCCCTGTTCTCGTGGCTTCCATTCCGCTTTACCGACAATCATTCCCGTCTCTACCAATGGCTCTAAGGCATCAACAGTTGTCAGTATGGACCAATCAAACGACATGATGAGGACCTGACTTTGCATGTGAGTCGCTCTCACTTCTTTAACAATCGCCTCAACAATGCCGGGATATCGCCCATACACGCCATCGCGCTCGCTAGCCTTGATCTCAATATAAACATGCATACGTGCTTTTGCCAGGGCAAGTACCTCGTGTAACGTTGGCATGTGCTGCTCTTGGGGCCATCCCCCAGGGAAATGAGCGGCCGCATTTAAAGAGCGCAGATAGGTAAAATCTCGATCTCCTATATTACCCGTTCCATCTGTCAGTCGCTCCAATGTCGCATCATGAAAGACAAGTGCATGACCATCACTACTCATCTGCACATCAAGTTCAATCGCATCTATAGAAAGGGTCAACGCATTCCGAAAGGCCGCCAGAGTGTTCTCAGGAGCTAAACGTGCGCCACCGCGATGAGCAACACGCTGAAATCGTTTTTGCATAACAGTTACAGTTCTCTCCTCACCAGTCAACAAGATTGCGCCCTTATCATACCACCGATGATTTTGGCTGTCACATGGAGAAAAGGAACGACACGACGAAGAGCAAGAGGGCGCAAGTGAAATAGCATTCCACTGATTTTTGTTGTAAAGTAGTGAGAGTACAATGAAAGAGGTTCCTTATTATGGCACTGATAGCAGGAATGACTGGCGAAGCAAATGTTGTTGTTGCTCATGAGAACACCGCTGCCGCAGTTGGCGCAGGTGGAGTCGAAGTATTTGGCACACCGATGATGGTTGCGCTGATGGAAAATGCAGCCTGGCGCGCCGTTGTAGATGGTTTAGACGAAGGACATGTCACAGTAGGAACGGTGGTCAACATTCGTCATCTGGCGGCCACGCCGCTAGGGCAAAAGGTGCGCGCAACCGCAGAACTGATCGAAATAGACGGGCGTCGGCTGGTATTCAAGGTAGAGGCATATGACGAACATCAGAAAATCGGCGATGGCACACACGAGCGATTTATTGTCCACCTCGACCGTTTTCTCAGTCGTATCCAAAACGGGTAGTTGCTTTTTGAGACAAAAAACTTTGTAAAGCATTGCTATTTGTCAAGTAATATGCTACAATCTATGTACGCCACAGAGCGTGATATTCTCTTGGGGATGTCGGGTTTCGACAGGCGCGCAGATTGAAGAATTGCAGGTCGAGGTGTCGGTACGCACTCTCGTTAAACAACCGACAAACAATAGTTGCCAAACCAGCAACACAATACGCTCTCGCTGCCTAAGAACCAGTGATGCGTCGTCCCTCTGACTTTATCCTATGGGGTCAGGTAGGGGCGTCAAAAACGTAGGATGCGATGACGACCATCGCTCTCTCATCGTCATCAAAGACTAGAGGGCCGACACCCACGGAATCTTGTCGATAGGAGTCTAGGGTGTAATGAAAAATATCGACTAAGCCTGTAGCACATTCTCCGATAGGTTCGTTTGGACAGGGAGTTCGACTCTCCCTCATCTCCACCACCATGAAGGCTAGAAGCAAGCTCCTAAACC
>VFSW01002666.1_pt1 | contig 26911 bp, 22 predicted proteins | sample 5358111 | NCBI WGS metagenome assembly VFSW01 (sample SAMN11554181, study PRJNA540505) | mine drainage metagenome | isolation source: sediment from site ElyBrook_90M | place: USA: Ely Copper Mine, Vershire, VT | collected 2017 | reverse complement strand
AGATCGATGCATCCGGTGCAACGGGAGGTGACATCCTGCTGGCAGCGCTGAACAATGTGACGCTAAAAAGCGGCGCGCTGCTGGATGCGCATGCAGGCGGCACCGGGCAAGCAGGTGGCAAGGTGACGCTTGAAACCACGGCGGGGATGATCGATCTCAATAATCAAAGCATCGATGTGCATGGCGATGGCAATACAGGTGGCAGCGTGCTATTGCGCGCACCGCAGATTGCAGTCGGAGGTAGTACAACAAATAACGATGTTGCGATCAATAATAATGATTTGGCTACTGCCAAGCCAGCTGCGAGTCTTAATGTGAGCGCTGGTGCAAACGTCACCGTCGAGGCTTTCAAAACCTATACCGCGACTACGATCGGGGCAGCGGATGTAGTGCCAGACCCCAACAAGTCGAATTATTATAAAGAAGCAAGTGACTTCGCCAACAACAATGCCGCCGCCATCAAGACTCGGCTTGGCATGACCGCCAGTCAGCACCTGACTCCAGGAATTGAGATCGACAGTGTGGTCAGCGCAGCTAATCCCACAGGCAACCTGACACTTGCGGCTGACTGGGATTTGTCACAATGGCGCTTCAATAATGGCAATGGCAATGGCACTGGCGCGGCCTTCAACACGGAATCTGGCATCCTGACTCTGAAAGCGGCCGGCGATCTCATTTTCGGTTCTGCACCTACATCTGCGTTGAACGCCACTACCAATCTTGTTGACATAACTTATCACACAGCGTCGTTATCCGACGGATTTGCCATTACTCCTGCAACTGCCACTGCTCCCGCTAATTACTTCACGCTATTACCCGTTGGCTCATCCTCCTGGTCGTACCGGCTGGTTGCAGGCGCGGATGCGACGGGAGCTAACGTGCTTGCCGTGAAAAATGACAAGAAGGGAAATGTGACGCTTGCAGAAGGAGGCTTTGTAGCCGGTACTCAGGAACTAAAAAATAAAAGAGGTCAGGTGGTTGTTCCTTATAAACCCTCAACAACGTATTTCGAAATGATCCGCACTGGCACCGGCAGCATAGATATTGCGGCTGGAGGCGACCTGTATTTGGGTAACAGTAATTCGATGATTTACACTGCGGGACAGCAGACGATTTTGCCTGCAAGCCGCGCGGCCACCGCGACACAAGGGCCTGTATTTACGACCGGCGGAGGCGATATCAACATCGCCGTCAAGGGCAACATCAGTGCGGTCGGGGCGCCAGATCCGATAACTGGATTGCCAACTGGTTCTGCTGTCAGTCAGCTCATCACAGATTGGCTATGGCGTCAGGGTTCGCCTAACGGCACAGTGGCCGTGCAGCCCGCATGGTGGGTTGATTTCGGTTCCTTTGCGCAGAACATCGGCGCATTGGGCGGCGGCAATCTCAACATCAGCGCGGGAGGTAACATCACCAGCCTCTCTGCCGTGGTGCCGAGCACGGGTTATGTGGATACGGCCACCGGTGCAACGAAGCTGGTTTCAGGCGGCAACCTCAGCGTGAAAGCCGGGGGCAACATTGACAGCGGTATTTTCTATGTGGGCAACGGGCAGGGAACCATCAGTGCGGGGGGGGCTTTGGACTCGTCGCGCAAAGATGCGAATACCACGCTCTATACCATTCTGGCATTGGGGCAGGGCAATATCGATGTACGAACAGGCGGAGATTTGAATCTGCAGACTGCGTTCAACCCGACCATGAATGGTGTAGGAACCATGTTTTTCACGTATGGCGATAACAGCGGCATTTCGCTCGAGAGCCTGAATGGCAACATTTTGCTCAGCAACGCTACAACTTTCTATCAAGGTAACGTAGGTACCAACCTTGCCACTACTCCTTACATCAATCCTATCAATATCGGCACCACAGCCTATCCCAAATACGCAAATCCAGGTGCGTTGACGGTTTATCCCGGCACGCTGAACGTTACGGCCTTGAACGGCAGCATCAGCACCAGCAGTTCACCCATGAGGCTTTTCCCCTCGCTTGCAGGCAATCTGCAACTCATTGCGGGTACCGACATTAATTTCAACGGCTTTTTGACCATGTCGGATGTCAGCCCGATTATGCTGCAGCCGAATACGCCGGTTTCCAGTTACATAGACACGTACACTGACCCTATGTCAGGCCATGGTTTTGTGATTGATCCACTTCTTGGTACCCAGTTGCCAGTACACACTGGGGACAAAAATCCAATCATTATTGCTGCGGGTGGCAGCATCGTTGGTGACAACACCATTTCAAATATTACCCCGCTCCTGACTTTGCCCAAAGCAGCCAATATTCAGGCTGGGGTCGACATCGTGAATCTCTCGATGTCCGTGCAGAATGTGCAAGGCAGCGACACCACCAGCATGACGGCGGGGCGCGACATCATATTCACTCCGAATTTTTCTAATGGAGTTCCTGTCAAGACATTGGGTGTAACAGTCTCAGGGCCGGGGCAACTTGTTTTGCAGGCCGGACGTAACGTAGATCTGGGGGTTTCGCCCGGTATTGTGTCGAACGGCAATCTCGCCAATCCTTACCTGCCTGCTCAGGGTGCCGGCATCACCGTGCTGGCCGGAGTCGGGCAAGGCGCAACCGATACGCAGGCGTTCATCGATAAATATATCAACCCTGCCAGCGCAGGAACGACATACGGTGCCGACCTGATCGCGTACGTGGACAGCTACGGAGCGCCGCAGAATCAGACTGCAGCGCAAGCGTTTGCCTACTTTGACACGTTGTCGCAGCCGCTTCAGGACGCTTTCGTCAGGCAGGTTTTCTTCAGCGAACTGAGGAGTACGGGACGCAGCGCGGTGAATACGGGCAACTACCGCTCTGGATATGCCGCCATCGCCACGCTGTTCCCTTCCGGCGGGTATCAGGGCGATATCAATCTTTACTACAGCCAGATCAAGACGCTGCGCGGCGGAGATATCAATCTGCTCACCCCAGGTGGCGGTGTCAACGCGGGACTGGCTAATCCGTCCTCGAACGGCCTTGCAAAAACGGCGGCTGAATTGGGTATCGTCACCGTTGATGGCGGCAATGTGAATGCTTTCGTCAACAATGATTTCACGGTCAACCAGTCGCGCGTGTTTACGCTGCAGGGCGGCAATATTCTGATGTGGTCTTCTTACGGCAATATCGACGCAGGCAAGGGATCGAAGAGCGTATCGTCCACGCCGCCGCCGCTGCTGGTGGTCGATCCGAAGACGGGTACTTTCAATGTGGACGTAACGCAGTCCGTGGTCGGTAGCGGCATCCGCGTGTTGCTGGCGAACAAGAACGTCGTGCCGGGCTCAGTCGATCTTTACGCACCTGCCGGCGTGATCAATGCGGGAGATGCAGGCATCGGATCGGCAGGCAATATTTATCTCGGTGCGTTGCAAGTGCTGGGTGCCAACAACATCAACTTCGGCGGCGTTGCGGCAGGTGTACCGATTGCCGCGCCGGCGCCGGTCAGTGTGGGTCTGGGCAATCTGCAGGACGCGAGCAAGGCCGCCGATCAGGCGACCCAGAGCCTGGCGAGCGTCAACAGCATGAATACGAATGACTTCAGACCTACTTTCCTCTCCGTCGAGGTGATCGGGTTGGGAGATGACGCAAATCCGAGAGATCAAAACTCGACCCAGTAAGGATACCAACCTGAATAAACCCAATGATCGCGCCGGGATATTTCCCGGTACGTCACTGTCCCGTAACTTGAAATTGAGAAAATGGAAACATGAAATCTATAACTGCCCAACGTATTAAAACCTTCTCCATTTTTTGTGTCACCGCCCTTGCGTTATTGCCGGGCCTGTCGCATGCATGGTGGAACGGGGACTGGGATACCCGCAAGAAGATCACTCTGAATACAGCCCAGATTGGAACCAAGGAGGCTTTAACCCAGGTGCCGGTTCTGGTGCGTTTGCATACCGGCGACTTCGATTTTGGCAATGCGAAGGAAAACGGCGGGGACATCCGCTTCGTGGCAGACGACGACAAGACGCTGCTCAAGTACCACATCGAAAAATTCGATCCGGTCAACGAGATGGCGATGGTTTGGGTGCAGGTGCCCAAGCTCACTCCCGGCAAAGCCGACACGATCTGGATGTACTCCGGCAATCCCAAGGCCACACCCGCCGACGATGCGAAGGCGACTTACGATGCCAGCCAGATTGTGGTGTATCACTTCGACGGGGCGGAAGCGGTGCCGCAGGACCGTAGCGGCAATGGCAATCATGCGTCACAGTCGGGCGCGAAGCTGGGCGATGGATCGCTGATCGGACGCGGCGCAACATTCGACGGCGGCGGCACAATCACCATCCCGGCGTCGCCCACGCTCAGGCTTGTCGCAGCGCAAGGCTACACAGTTTCGGCCTGGATCAAGACGGCAGTTGTGCAGAACGGTGCGGTTCTGTTCCAGCAGCAGGATGGCGCAAAATCAATCAGCTTGAGTATCTCCGGCGGCAAGCTCGTTGCATCGGTTGGTGCGACGGAAACACCGAGAACCATGGATGTCAAACCCGGAATGTGGCATCACGTGGCGGTGACTGCCGCGCAGACTCTGATGACCGTGTATCTGGACGGGCAGGAAATCGCGCAGGCACCGGTCGCGCTTGCCGACATGCAAGGCGAGGTGACGATAGGCAGGGGATTTACCGGCGAGATGGATGAACTGGAACTGTCCGGCGTTGTGCGCCCTGCGGACTGGATCAAGGTCGAGGCGACAGGTCAGGGTTCCGATGCGTTGCTGGTGGGCTATGGTCAGGATGAGGCGAATGGCGGCGGCGGGACTTCGTACTTCGGCACCATTTTGCATTCCGTAACGACGGACGGCTGGGTGGTGATCGGCATCCTGTTCGTGATGGCGGTCATCAGCTGGGTGGTGATGGTACTCAAGGCGGTGGTCATCAACAAAGTGCAAAAAGGGAACAAGGCTTTTCTGCGCGACTACAACAATCTGTCGGTTACCGAAACAGCCAAGCTGGATCAGGACGATAGCGAAGAAGATGAAGAAATCGGAAGTTCGCAACTGCTGATCGCGCTATATGGCAAGCATGACCATTATCAGGATTCCACGCTGTATCGGATCTACCACACGGGCATGCAGGAGATCAAAAATCGCTTCGGCAAGGCGGAAGCCAAGGATCAATATCTGTCGTCGCAAGCCATCGGTTCGATCAAGGCCAGCCTTGACGCAACGCTGGTGCGCGAGAACCAGAAGCTCAGCAGCCTGATGGTGTTGCTCACTATCGCCATTAGCGGCGGGCCTTTCCTGGGGCTGTTGGGCACGGTGGTGGGCGTGATGATCACCTTCGCCGCGATCGCGGCGACAGGCGACGTGAACGTGGCGGCGATCGCGCCCGGTATTGCGGCGGCGCTGGTAGCAACGGTGGCGGGTCTGGCGGTCGCGATTCCGGCTTTGTTCGGCTACAACTATCTCGGCAGCGTGATCAAGAATACTTCAGCGGATATGCATATCTTCGTCGATGAATACATCAGCCGCATCACTGAAGCGTATTCGCGCTAGGAGCCGCACATGAAAGTCCAGGAAGACAATGAACCGTTCGACGATATCAACATCACGCCCATGCTCGATCTGGCGTATGTGTTGCTGATCATTTTCATCATCATGACCACGGCTTCCGTGCAGGGCATCAAGGTCAACCTGCCCCAGGCCAGCAAGTCGCCCGCATTGGCCAAACCCAAGACCAAGGCGATCACCATTGCCGAAGACGGCAGGATTTATCTGGACACCTATCCGGTGACGTTTGCCGAATTGGAGACAAGGTTGCGCGCCTACAGTGCGGAGACTCCGGACTTGCCGGTGATCATCAAGGGCGATGCAAAGGTGCAATATGAAAAGGTCATCGACGTGATGGATCTGCTGGGGCGCCTTGATATCACGCATCTGGGATTGGTCACTCAGAAGTCGGCGAAATAAATTGTGCGTTCGCCCGTGATTTCAGCTCCGGCCAAACACAGTAAAAATTACCGCAAGCGTTTGCCGATTCTGGCCGGCGGGGGGTTGATCATCATCGTGGCGTTGGTCGTGGTGATGCTGATCAGGAATTTCCTCTCCGATGCCGACGAGCCGAAAAAGCACAGGGTGCAGCAGATATCGCTGATCAAGCCGCCGGAACCGCCTCCACCGGAACCCAAGCCGCCGGAGGAGAAGCCGCCCGAGCCCAAGGAGGAAATGAAGCAGGAACAGCCTCCACCGGAGCCTCTGCAATCGGATCAGCCTCCGCCTGGAATTGGCGGGGCGGGCTACGGGAATGGCGATACGTCCTTTGGCGGCGGAGGCGGGTGGATGGGAGGTAGTGGCCGTTTCGGTTTCTATCTCGGCGGAGTCCAACAGGGTATCCATGAGGAGCTTAACCGCAACGAAAGGCTGCGCAAAAGCGAATACAAGGTCGAGGTTGCGCTCTGGATAGGCAAGAGCGGTGTTGTCAACCGTATTGAATTGCTCGGATCAAGTGGCAGCAATGAGCTGGATGCGTTGATGAAGAAAGTTTTGTCCGGTGCAAAGTTCGAAGAGCCGCCTTCTGATATTCCCCAACCGATCAAGCTGCGCATCAGTTCGCGCTAAGTGAACAATTACATAACTTCTAGAGAAACACGCCAGAAATGAACAGGAACCCAGGCATGAACATTAAAAGCATAATTTCAATATTTTTGATCTGGGGCATTATTTCTGTCCCGGTTTTCGCAGAAGAAACAGAGCAGAAAAATCAACTCGAAGTATTGCACCAATCCATTCTGAATCTGATTGACCAACTGACCAGGAAGGGTGTGCTGACCAAGGAGGTCGCGGACAAGCTGATGCGCGATGCGGATGCGTCAGCCGCCAAGTCTGTTGCGGCCAAGAGCACGCCGGCCGTGGCTGCGCAGAGTGGCGTCGCAGCGGCGAACCCGGATGCTCAAAGCGGTGTTGCTGCGACGAATGTTCTCCCGACCGTTGAGCCTGTTGCGCCGGGTGTCGTGCGTGTGCCCTATATACCGGATTCGTTGAAGGATGAAATGACCGAGACGATCAAACACGAAGTGCTGGCGCAAGCCAGGGGTGAGCGCTGGGGTGATCCCGGCGCAATGCCCGGCTGGTTGAGCCGTATTTCCTGGGACGGGGAGTTCCGCCTGCGCTATCAGAGCGACAGATATCCGGCAGGCAATGCGCTGCCAGCCCAGTTCAACCCCGCAGGATTGAACCTGATTTACGATAGCACCAACACACATAACTATATGCGAGTCCTGGGACGCATGGGCATGAAGGCGCGTGTAAGCGATGACACGATAGTCGTGTTCCGGGTTGGCACGGGTAACCAGACGGGAGTATCCACCGGCAACCAGACCATGGGAAACGATTACAACAACTACACCATGGTGCTCACTCGCGCTTATGTCCAGAACATTCCGTATTCATGGCTGGAGCTTAGCGGTGGGAAATTGGCCAATCCCTGGGTGAGCACGGACTTGCTCTGGGACACCAATATCAACTTTGAAGGCGTGACGGCGAAACTCAAGCCGCAAATCAGCGATGAATGGGGCAGTTTCCTGACTGTCGGTGCTTATCCTTATCAGGATGTTCAGGGCTCGGATACGAATCTTGCCAATACCAAGTGGCTTTACGCCACGCAATTGGGTGCAGCCTGGATGGCGCCGAATTCTTCTGCCGCCCAGTTAGGAGTGGCGCTGTACGATTTCCGTAATGTGCAGGGAACTCAAAACACGACATTGGGTTCGCATTTCTACGATCAGACTGCAGTGCAAAATATGCAGAAAGGAAATACGCTGATGTATGTCAATGCTGTCGGGGATCCGACCATTTATGGGCTGGCATCGAAATTCAGGGAACTCGATTTCACGGCAAAGATGGATTGGGCGGATTTCGACCCGATCCATGTGATGCTCACTGCCGATTTTGTCAGGAATCTGGGATATAACCAGCAGGAAATTGCGCTTCGCACGGGGTTGCCTGCCCCAACACCCAGAATTAACGGGCACATGGCAATGTTAGCGGTGGGTGTGCCCAGGATTACACGTCCCGGTGAGTGGCAGGCCAGTGCCACGTACAAATATCTGGAAAGAGATGCGGTGCTGGATGCGTTGAACGATCAGGACTTCCACCTGGGGGGTACCAATGCCAAAGGCTTCATCATTGGCGGAAGCTACGGTGTGGATAACAACGCCTGGTTGACTGTGCGCTGGTTGAGCAGCGATCAGATCGACGGTGCTCCATTGTCGATCGACACTTTGCAAGTAGACATAAGCGCGCGTTTTTAAATGCGGGGAGCTATCCAAATGAAGAACACGGTTTCGCAGTGGGTTTGTTGTCTGGCAGCAACCATCGCGGTGACGGGCTTAATGGCACCTGAAGCAGTGGCTGAAGTCAGCAAGGAAGCTCGCGAAATACGCCACATGCAGGCGCAATTGTCAGCGGCGCAAAGAGAAAAAGCGGAACTTGCTTCACAGGTCGACGACCTGAAAAAGCAGATAGGCGAATTGGGGTCGAAAAGCGCGGCACTGGAAAAGAAATCGGGAGGGCAACACAAACAGTTTGCCGAGCTGACGGAAAAATATCAGGAAACCGAAAAAAGCCTTCAGCAAATGACGCAACAAAATTCCGAGGCCAATAAAAGTCTGCAACAGGTTCAGAAGGAAAAAGAGCAGGAGCAAATGCGCCTGTCGGGAGATATCCAGGCTTGTGAAAGGAAGAATGCAGAGCTTTACCGGATCAGCGTGGAGTTGATGGACAAATATCAGTCCAAGGGGATTTTTACTTCGCTGCTGCAGGCCGAGCCGTTCACTCAACTGGAGAAAGTCAAAATTCAGAATCTGCTGCAAGAGTACAAGGACAAAGCTGACGCCGCCAAAATTACGCCTGCCAAACTTCCTGCCGGCGTAACCGCTAACAATACGCCCGCCAGTGCATCCGGAAGTCCGCCTGTCAGTACCCCAAGCGGTGGTGAACCTGTCAGTGCCGCATCTGATTACGTACAAGGCGGCGGAGTTCACGATACTGCCCCAGCCGATGCTGCACCCGCCAACGTGTCGGGTAGCTCGCCCGGCAATGATATTGCCGTCGGCTCAACTGTTACACCTTCCAGCAATAAAGTGCAGGATGTGCCGCGTCCCTAATTCATTTGTTCCGGAACGAGTCCGGACAGTGCCTCTGTCTTTGCTTGGCTTGCTGGTGTGTTTGTGTGCGACTTGCAATGAAGCGCGTAGCGATATCTACATGTATACGGATGCCAACGGTACGCCGAATTTCAGCAATGTCCCAACGGATGCGCGCTATGTGCTTAGTCTGCGAACGGATCAGTCTATGGAACCGACAAAATTCGCCGTGCACCGAAGCAACGGTATCAACCTGTCGCAACAAAAAATATTCACACCGGAAATCAACCGTGTCGCATCGATCTATCATCTTGATCCGGCATTGCTGCATGCAGTCATTGCAACCGAATCAGGCTACGACGCAAGAGCAGTATCGGGCAAAGGGGCGATGGGTTTAATGCAGCTGATGCCGGAAACGGCGCGGCACTACGGGGCATCCGATCCTTTCGACCCGGGCCAGAATATCCAGGCCGGAGCTCAGCACCTGAGCAGCCTGTTGCAGCGTTTTGGCAACAATCTGCAACTTGCGCTCGCTGCCTACAACTCGGGTGAGGCGAATGTCGTAAAGTACGGAGATCGCATTCCTCCTTTTCCTGAAACTGCGGCCTATGTACCCAGGGTGATCGGGCTGTACAAAAGGTATCAAAGGGAGGTTAGGTAAATCCCCTTATTGCAAAGCCTTTAGCCCTTTCCTGCGGGGGCGGCAGCAAAGCCGGGTTCATGATTCTGTAATCTTATCTGCCTACAATCGACATGCTAACCACAATGAACTGGCTGTGCTTGTACGGCAGTGTGTTGTCTTGTTCTGATAAGAGTTTGGTTGGTCTTTTCAAGATTGTCTCTTCCAGTCATTTCACCAAATTACTGGTGAGCCAACGAATTTCTGCCTTGCAGTGATATTGATCACTGCTTAATGAACAAACGGAGTAATTGGGAGTATTACGTGACCGGGAAAATCAAGGTTAGGCAAACAAGCATGTCGGGATTCACTTTGCTGGAATTGCTGGTGGTGATGGTGATCATCGGCTTGCTGGCCGGCTACGTCGGGCCAAAGTATTTTGCGCAAATCGGCAAATCCGAAACCAAGACCGCGATGGCTCAGATCGATGCATTGGGAAAGGCGCTGGATCAGTACCGACTGGATGTCGGTCGCTATCCCACCACCGAAGAAGGATTGTCGGCATTGTTCACCAAACCCTCAAGCGAGGCCAAATGGGGCGGTCCATACCTTCAAAAAAGCGTGCCGCTCGATCCATGGGGTAAGCCTTATGTGTACAAGCAGCCTGGAGAACATGGCGAGTACGATCTGCTGTCCTATGGCAAAGACGGACAACCTGGCGGCACAGGCGAAGCGTCCGATGTTACCAACTGGTAGAGCGTACATATGCAGTTCGAGATAAAGGCTCTGCGAAGCGGTGAGGGAGTATCCGTACTTTCCATTTCGGCCCTGAACGAGAGCGACGCGACAAACGTTGCAAAAAGTCAGGGTTATGCCGTGCTCAGCGTCAAAGCCGCAGGCAAGGCGCTGATTCAATTGAAACCGCGCAGTGCTTTTCCTCTGGTGCTCTTTAGTCAGGAACTGCTCTCATTGTTGGAAGCCGGGTTGAGTTTGATAGAAGCATTGGTTGCCCTTGCCAACAAAGAACGCAATTCAGATTCAAAAAAAGTGCTCGACTCGGTTATCTCGCGGTTATATGAAGGGCAGACTTTTTCTGCTGCTTTGCAAGAGTTTCAGGAAATTTTTCCGCCGCTTTATATCGCTTCCATTCGCGCCAGTGAAAAAACCGGGGGGCTGAATGAGGCATTAAGCAGGTTTGTTTCTTATCAGACACAACTCAATTTCGTAAAAAAGAAAATTGTCAGTGCATCCATTTACCCTGTGGTGTTGATGGCTGCGGGTGGATTGGTGATGCTGTTTCTTTTGGGATATGTGGTTCCCAGGTTCTCTGCAGTCTATGAAGGCGCACGCACCTCGCTACCGTGGATGTCGCAGGTGCTGCTCAAGTGGGGTGCAATGCTGCATAACCATGGAATGTTAATGCTGGCGGTGGTCGCCACCTGTTTATTGGGCGCGATTTATTGTTTGAGCCGCCAATCCGTCCGGGAGGCACTGCTGACCAGACTATGGCGTATCCCTGCGCTCGGAGAGCGCATGCACATCTATCAGTTGGCCCGATTTTACCGGACTCTCGCCATGCTGCTCAAAGGCGGAATACCGGCAGTCACCGCGCTCGACATGGTGTCCGGCCTGCTGCAGCCGGCACTCAGGGGAAAATTGATACTGGCATCCAATAGTATCCGCGAAGGCTGGACGATTTCGCAAGCCATGGAAGCACATGAACTTACCACACCGGTTGCATTAAGCATGCTGCGCGTAGGCGAGCGCAGCGGAAATATGGGCGAGATGATGGAGCGCATAGCCACTTTCTACGATGAGGAAATGGCCAGATGGGTTGAATGGTTCACCAAGTTGTTCGAACCGATCCTGATGGCGGTGATCGGGGTGGTGATCGGGGTGATCGTGGTTTTGATGTACATGCCGATATTCGATCTGGCCGGGAGCATCCAATGAATACCGTATCGGAGAAGCGGAACCTGGATCTCGCTGTGGAGCATTTTCGCAAGGCGCATGTCGATGCCAAGCGACTGGGGAGACATACCACCGAAGTACTGGAAGATGAGTTTTCCCTGACGCCGCATGAGGCGGTTGAAGCGATGGGGCGTCTGTTCCATTACCCGGTAATGGATATGCCGACTTTGAATACTTGTTCGCCGACATTCGATAGCATTTCCTTCGCCGAGGTCTCGCGCCGGGAATGCATGATATTGCGCGATGCCAGCGATAATCTGACGGCGGTGTTCTGCGATCCATTTGAAGCCGAACTGCAAGAATGGGCCGAAGCCGTTTCCGGACGCTCCTATACCTGGCACCTCATCCATCCGACAGATTTCGCGGCATATCTTGCGCGCTATGAAGAAAACATGCGCGCAATGGACAGCATCATGTCCAACAGCGGCAAAACAACCGACGAAACGGAACATACCGAAAATCTCACCTTGAAAGGGATTAGCGAAGATACCAATCCGGTGGTCAAGCTGGTTCACTCCACTCTCTACGACGCGCTCAAGGGAGGTGTGAGCGACATTCATATCGAGTCGCACTCCACCGGACTGAAAATAAAATACCGTGTCGACGGGGTGCTGATCTCTGCCGGAGAAGTTTCGGGAGTCGAGATGGCGGAGCAAGTCATCTCGCGCATCAAGGTGATGTCCGAACTGGATATCACCGAGCGCCGTATTCCCCAGGACGGGCGCTTCAAGGTAAATACCCAGGGGCATGAGGTCGATTTTCGCGTGTCTATCATGCCCAGCAGCTTCGGTGAAGATGCGGTGCTGAGAATTCTGGATCGACGCAGTCTTTCCGATGAAATGCAAGGCCTTCGCCTCGAAAGGCTGGGTTTCGATGAGGAAAGCATGGCGCGGTTCAGACGCCTTTCAAACGAGCCGTACGGTATGGTCCTGGTGACCGGGCCTACCGGCAGCGGCAAGACGACAACGCTATACGCGGCGATCAGCGAGATCAACAATGGCGAGGACAAGATCATCACCATTGAGGACCCGGTTGAATACCAGTTGCCCGGAATTCTCCAGATCCCGGTGAACGAAAAGAAAGGACTGACTTTCGCCCGGGGGCTGCGATCAATCCTGCGGCACGATCCTGACAAGATCATGGTGGGCGAGATACGCGATCCGGAAACCGCCCAGATTGCCGTTCAATCGGCGTTGACGGGACATTTGGTGTTCACGACCGTGCATGCCAACAACGTATTCGATGTGATTGGACGCTTTATGCATATGGGTGTGGATCCCTATAGTCTGGTGTCGGCATTGAATGGCGTGTTGGCACAACGCCTGGTGCGGCTGTCCTGTCCTCATTGTGTAGAGCCGACCGAGCCCGGTGCCGAATTGCTGAAAAGCTCGGGTATCGAACCGGAGGCCGTGCACGAGTACAAATTTATGGCTGGCCGCGGCTGCGGACTTTGTCGGGGAACCGGCTATAAAGGGCGCAAGGCGATCGCAGAGATGCTGCATCTGAACGATGAAATCAGGGAACTGATCGTCGCCAGAGAACCGATCCGGAAAATCAAAGAAGCCGCCCGCCGCAACGGTACACGCTACCTGCGGGAATCGGCGCTCGCTCTGGTGAAGCAGGGCGAGACCACGTTACAGGAGATCAACCGTGTTACCTTTGTGGCGTGACAAAGTACGTATCGTGCTTTGCAAAGATCGTTTGATCGTCCTGCATCATCAGGGAGGCAAGCGAAGCCGCATTCATTCGAAGCAGGTGTTGCCTTATACGGGTCCTGAGTCTGGGTGGCAGCCGGTGGTTGCCATGCTGGAAAGCGTTTTGAACGGCAAGGATTGGAAAAAAGCGGACGCGACGGTCATCCTGTCCAATTACTTCGTGCGCTACCTGGTGTTGCCATGGAACGAAGCAATATTGTCAGGGCCGGAAAAAATGGCCCTGGTCCAACATCGTTTCGACGAAGTTTATGGAGAGGCGAGTTCGAGTTGGGAGTTTCGCCTGAGCGAAGGATCGTTCGGATCTCCATCGATAGCCTGCGCGATACCACATGCGCTGCTGAATCATCTCAAGGTGCTGTTTGAGGCTGCGACTTTGAGCCTGAAATTTGTACAGCCGTATTTGATGAGTGCATTCAATGCTTGCCGGAGCGAATTGGGTAGCGGCGCGTCCTGGTTCGTGCTGGCGGAGCGAGACAATATCTGCGTTGGATTACAGCAAGCGGGGCAATGGTCCAGCATCCGCCTGCGCCATGTAGTTTCCGACTGGTTCGAGGAAGCGATGTTGATGCTGGAGCGCGAGGCATTGCTGGCGGCCAACGGGGAGAAACTCAACAAGGTGTTTGTTTTGGCTCCGGAGGTGGCGGGAATGACATCGATAAAACGCGGGCACTGGTCGATAAACAGGCTCGTGTTGAATCCTCCCCTTGGGCTTTCGCAAGAGGAAATGACTACTAGCTATGCGATGGTTACGGCGGGGATGTAGTCATGGAAGCGCTTAGACTTGATTTCTTGAACGATGGGCGCAATATCCGGGCCGGGCTTGCTGTGCTGTTGGTGGGATTGTCCGGTACGATATTCATGGCGTGGAGTTACCACGAGGAAAGCCAGAAAATCTCCCAGCAGGAAACACTGATCGCCAGTCTCAGGAGTGCAAGAATCCCGCGGCTGGATAAGATGCCGGTAGAGAAAGACAGCGAACAAATTGCCCTTGAGACCAGTCAAGCGAAGGCCATCATTCTCGAACTCAACTTGCCGTGGAAAGAATTATTCGAGGCGATCGAGTCGTATCAGAAAGATGACATTGCGGTCCTGGCCATCGAGCCCGATGCACAGAAGGGATTTGTTCGTATCAACGCTGAAGCAAAATCGCTGGATAGCATGATTGCTTACCTTGCCTATCTGCAAAATATTTCCCTGTTTCGAGATGTGGAGTTGGTGAATCACCAGATTCAGGAACAGGACCCGCAACAGCCTGTCAGGTTCATGCTCCAGGCCTCATGGGGAGGACGCCCATGAATCGTTTTTTATGGATTACTTCCCGGTGGGTGAAGAATCTCGGGTTGACGGGAATGGCCGGGATGGCCCTGGTGGCTTTTTCGCTAGCCGGCTATTTGTCCATGATCCTTCTGGAACATTCGAAGCTGGAGCAGTTGACGCAAGACGTGGCGGAAGAACGGAAACGCTTGGACATGGCTCGCCTGAATCCGGAGGAGGATACGTATTCGGCGGGCGGGCAGCTACATGCATTCTACGAATTCTTCCCAGTCCGGCAGAAAGCGCCGAATTTGTTCAAGGCTATATACAGTGCCGCTCACGATGAATCGATCAGCCTGTCGCAGGGAGAATACAAATATAGTCTTGGCAAATCGGGGAGGATGGGAATTTACGAGGTCAATCTGCCGGTGCAAGGTTCGTATATCCAGATCAGAAAATTCATCGTCAAGGTTTTGAATTCGGTGCCATCGGCAGCGTTGGAAGAAGTCAGTTTCAGGCGAGAAGCCGTCGGCAAAGGCGATCTTGAAGCCAAAATCCGCTTCTCCATCTATCTGAGCGTTATTTGATGAATATCCCGAAAAAATACCGCAGCTGGTTATTGGGGGCAGCCTTGTTGCTGACAGTTGCGGCTACGGCATCGGTCAATAATCAGGATGATGGGGACATAAGGGTCGTTCATCCGGAGATTCCCAAAGACCGGGAAATGTACCAAAGGCCAGAACATCCGGCACTCGAGGAGGCGGATTCTCTTGTGAAAAAGTTGAAAAGACCGGCCTTTCCCGAAGGCGTAAAGGATATGTTCACAGCCAAATCATGGTATGCCCCGCCACCGCCACCCAAGATTCCGCCGCGTCCTTCCGCGCCGCCATTACCCTTCAATTACATCGGCAAAATGCTGGAAGAGGGAGATCATCGCGCCGTTTTTCTGGAGAAGCAAAGCCGGATTTTTGTGGTACGGGAAGGGGATGCAATTGAAGCCAGTTATCGAGTGGATGCGATCAATCCCCCGGTGATGATCTTGACCTATTTACCGTTGGAAATAAAACAAACTGTGCAAATTGGAGAAGCAAATTGAAGTTGAGGCCTGTTGAGTTGTTGTTGCTCTGGATGGTGTTGGGTGTGGGCGGATGCGCCAATCAGCAACCGGTACGTGACTTTGAGGCGGGCAAGGAAAAACTGTCTGAAGGACAAATTGAGCAAGGATTGGCTCAGATCGGACAAGCTTCCGCGGCTGATCCCGAAAATGTGGAATATAGGCAATACCTGTTCACCCAGCGCGAGCGGATTGTGAGTCAGCTGCTGGGAAAAGCAGAATTTGAAAGGGTGAATGAAGCATTTGACGCCGCAGTGAACGATTATAAGCGAGTGCAGGGCATCGATCCGAACAATCAGCGTGCCAATGACGGGATAGATCAGGTGCAGGGAGACAAGGTGCGCAAGCAACAGTTGGCAGAGGTACAGGCTTTATTCAACAAGGGTGACAGAGAGGAGGCCGCAGCTAAGCTGCGACCGATTCTCGCGGAAAATCCTTTGAATCACGACGCTAAAGTCTTACAGAAACAGATAGATGAGAAGAATGCTGAGGATCGTGAAGTGTCTGCGTCGCCTATTATCAAGAAGGCGCTCAAAAAGACACTCTCTCTGGAATTTCAGGATGCCGGCCTCAAGTCCGTTTTCAGTGTGATATCCCGTGTTTCCGGATTGAATTTTGTGTTCGATAAGGACATCAAGTCCGAGTTGAAAACGACCATCCTCGTCAAGGATATGACGATCGAAAATGCAATCAAGCTTGTGCTTGTTACAAATCAATTGCAACAAGAGGTGATAAATGAAAACACCATTATCATCTACCCGGATACACCCGCAAAAATGAAGGATTACCAGCAACAGGTGGTCAAGAGTTTTTATCTGGCCAATGCCGATGTAAAAAAGACCCTGGAAATGGTCAAAACAATTCTCAAAGCCAAGGATGTCTTTATTGATGAGAGAAGGAATTTGCTGGTCATGCGAGATACTCCGGAAGTCATTCGCCTGACGGAAAAGCTCATCGCTGCACAAGATTTGCCGGATTCGGAAGTGGAGCTGGAAGTTGAAATTCTGGAAATCGATACTGCCCGCCTGAACGATCTGGGTCTGCAATTCCCCCAGCAACTCAGTGCCAGCCTGGGAACTGCAGGGAGTTATACACTCAATCAATGGCAGAATCGCGACTCCAATTTCTTGACCTATAAAATCACTGACCCGGCATTTGCGCTTAATCTGCAAAAAACCGATACCGATACTACCTTGCTTGCCAATCCGCGCATCCGTGTAAAAGATCGGGAAAAAGCCAATATTCACATCGGCCAAAAACTGCCAATCCTGACGACGGTGGCGACTGCCGGAGTGGGTAGCGCGGAATCGGTTAACTATATCGATGTAGGGCTCAAGCTGGACGTGGAGCCGAGCATCCGGCTGGATGACGAAGTCGATATGAAGGTCAAGCTGGAAGTGAGCAGTGTCAACCAAACGATCACGACGGCTGCAGGCACTCAGGTCTACGAGCTGGGCACGCGCAATGCGGATACCGTATTAAGGCTTAAAGATGGTGAAACGCAGGTCCTGGCCGGGTTGATTCAAAACGACATCACTTCCACAGTGAACAAGATTCCCGGCCTGGGCGAGATACCTTTGATCGGCAGACTGTTCTCTAACGACAACAGCAATAAGAAAAAAACAGATCTCGTGCTTCTGATCACGCCGCATGTTGTTCGCAATGTGACGCGACCTGACGAGCTGTCCAACCAATTTGCATCCGGCACCGACAACGCTATTGGTAGCGCCCCCAAGAAAACACCTTACCTTCTACCAGTCGAGATTAATATCGTGCCGGCACCTGCCGTGAAACCGGTCGATTTACCAGCGAATGAACCAGCGCCGACTCCCGTTCCCCCTGTCAGTTCCGTTCAGCCTGCATCTCCGGTGGAGCTGACCAAGCAGGAATTGAAACCGGATCTTTCGGCACAACCTGTCGCATCCCCATGATATCGCGCAATTACACATTGCATTTATGGAAACTCAATCGCCAGCTTGGCTTTACGCTGATCGAGCTGTTGATTACTGTGTCCATTGTTGCAACTCTGGCGAGTATTGCTTTGCCTATGGCGGAGCTCGTTGTGCAGCGGAATAAAGAGCAGGAATTGCAATCCGGCTTGCGACAAATTCGCGGGGCAATCGATGCCTACAGACAGGCAGTTGAAGAAGGGCACATCGCAAAAGCGGTTGGGGAATCGGGCTATCCAAAGTTGTTGAAGGACCTGGTTTATGGTGTCGAAAAAATCGATGACCCAAAAAAAGGAAAAATATATTTTTTAAGGCAAATCCCTCGCGATCCATTTGCCCAGGATTCGAATGTGCCTGCTGAACAGACATGGGGTAAACGAAATTATGAAAGCAGTCCGGACTCCCCGCATGAGGGCACTGACGTATTTGACGTTTATACGCTTTCCAATGGGGTTGGACTTAACGGTATTCCTTACAGGGACTGGTAATGACCAATCGCCGTAAAAGCAAGGGGTTCACGCTCATTGAATTACTCGTTGTTATGTCGATCATAGCAATGTTATTAAGCTTGACCATGCCGCGTTATTTTCGTAGCGTTGATAAATCCAAAGAGGCTGCTTTGCATTCGGATCTTAGCGGGTTTCGTGATGCCATAGACAAATACTATGGCGATAACGGAAAATATCCGGATTCATTGGATGATCTGGTGGTTAAAAAATATCTGAGAGAAATTCCTCCCGACCCGTTGACCGGAAGCAACCAGACTTGGGTGGTCATTGCGCCGACAGGAGGAGATGTTCAAGGCAAAGTTTACAATGTAAGAAGCGCAGCACCGGGTAATGCCATAGATGGAACGCCGTATAGTCAATGGTAAAGGGTTAGGAGGGGGCTTGCTCGATATTCGCGGGATTCTCCAGTGATGAAACCGGCCCGATCAGTTGTCCCTGAAAGCCCAGAACTCCAGCCTTGACCAAGCGTTCGAACCATTCCTTTTTTTCAACGCAAGTTGCGATGACCGGAACCCCCAAAATCTCTGATGTTTTTACAAGCCAGGCTATATATTCGCCATATTCTTCCACTTCGGAACAATGACGGGTAAGGTCAGTTGCCAATTTGAAGTAAGAAGGACGTAATTTCGCCAGTTCAGTTACGGTGCCCTTGTGCAATCCGAATTGATCTATTCCGAATGACAGTCCTTGTTGAAGCATAGTTTCCGAGAAACGTTGCGCCTCTTGCGGTGATGCGTGCAGGAACGATTCGGCAACCTCAAGAATCAGACTGCTTTTGGCCAGAGCGGAATCATCAAGCTGCTTACTGAGCCATTCAGGGAAAGCATGGTCACGCAGTACCTCATGGGAAATATTGAAAGCATATCGTTTTCCGGCCGCATTATACGATTTCATGATTCGTACGAGGTTGAGCAGGCAGTGTCTGTCTATATCCGTAGCGAGACCATGCCTTATAGCCATCGGCATGAATCGTGCGGCCTTGATCAATTTTCCGTCTGAATCGATCAACCGGGAAAAAACCTCAAAATGAAGCGGGTCAGGTACTTCTTGAAGCTCTTTTCCCACTTGGCCGATCACCGGTTGCTCATATAAAACGAAACGGTTGTCCGCCATGGCTTCTTGCAGAAATTTCTTCCACAGACCTGATGGCATCCCTGACCCTTGGGCATAGTCGACCTCACTTTGACCAGACTTTTGGGCTCGAGCCAGAGCCTCGTCTGCTTTGGCCAGTGCTTCGCTGCTTGTATGGTTATAAAATAATCGAACCGCTCCTGCGGAGCAACGTACCTCGCTTGAGAGGTCGAAATTTTTGCAAACATTTTCGAGACTCAGGCTGATTGCATCCAATATTTCCGCCAGTGCGCTTTCCGATGTGGATTCCAGCAGCAAGGCAAAGGTGGATCCCTGGACTCTGGCGAGAAATGTCAGGTGGGGAGACTCTGCTATGGCGTCGACCAAGGCAAGCACGAATTGGTCACCTTGCTCATGACCGGTCGAGCTGTTCAATTCAGTCAATCCCCCAACCTGAATCAAAGCAAGCGCATACTCACTTTGGGGAGATTCAAGCAACATTTCGATATTTGCAACCAGACTGCGACGGTTGCCTATGCCTGTCAGCGTATCAGTCAATGTTTGCTTGCGAAATTGCTCGGCAAGATTTTCTGCCTCGCTCAGCATCAAGCGAACTGAAGAAGACAGGGTGTTGAAAGCTTCCACAACTCGTCCGAGTTCGCGCGCGCGCGGTATGGGAGCGATGACGGGGAAGTGCCTGTTGGAAACGGCTAGCGCCGCTTTTTCAATTTGACCGAGAGGACGAAGTATAGATCGCACCAGCGCTGCCATGAGGAGCATTGTGAAAAGGATCGCGGCTGATAGCCATATTGTTGCATCTTTCATCAGTTGCCAAAGCTCCCGGTAGGCAAAAGCCGGCTGACTGGTAACCTCGACGACTCCTGCCTGCTTCCAGCCGGAGGTGACAAATGCAGAGCGGAGTGGTGTGTCGAGCTTGATGACTTTCGGGAGCCACTTTGGTACGTCTCCGGTGGTCGGCGGGAGAGTTTTTTCCACTATTTGTTTGCCGGCGGCATCCATTACGGCGACGCGTTTGTAATAGCCGCTATCGAAGACTGCCTGGACCGTGGTTTCCAGTAGTATCGAGTCTCGTTGGCGCATTGCCGAGTTGATGGCAACTGCCAGTGATGTAGCGGTATCTTGAGCGTGAGAGCTGAGTTGACCTTGGAAATAATGCTGTAGCCGCATTCCCATGCCTATAAAAAGCATGGTAAATACCGATAGCACAACGATCAGGCTTCCAAGCAAAAACTGGACTTTCAGATTCATCGCGTTCTCACAATGCAAACTCCTTGTTCATATGCTCTACCAGCTCGCCCCATTTGCGCATGGCCGGACCACTGAATTTGTCCGAAAGATCGCCATTGAATTCATATACGGGCAGGAGGTCGGGCCTTTTGCTAGCCGGCAGCATTTGAGGCTGAATGTTATCCAGCAGCAATGGCTCGTCGCTGGGAACTGGATAATATGCAAGCACCATGTGGTTTTCTATTTTCCCTCCCTGAAAGGATTTAACGTAAGCCAAGCGCATTTTTTCGGCAGGGATCCCGCTTTCTTTTAAAGCGAAATATTTGGCAATGACAAAGTCCTCGCAATCGCCGCCATTGCTGGCGATAAATTCGGCGGGGCTGGCCCAGTAGTCTACTGCGCCCCAATGCGCGAGATCTTCAACTTGGGGAACACTATTAAGCAGATCATTAACGAATCGCAATGTGATTGCATCGTTAATTGGCAACTTTTTCATGTGCTCCAGAAGCAGTTGGCGCGTATAGGCAAGGCGAAACGCACCAGATGGCTCAAAGCGATTGGCTATGTGGTCGAAAAAATTCTTGTCCATATTGGAGAAATAGTTCTGAGTAAAGCTTTCTGCGACGCACAGAGAAATTATCAACGAAAGAATCAATACAGCGACACCTTTATGTCCAGTTTTAAGTATTGGAGATTCGTTACTTCCAACTGGAGATGACATGTTTGCCGATTTCTATCTTGCATTTGCGAGAAAACGCGGGTTAGATTCCCGCAACGTGATCTGTAATGTGGACAAAGCCTGCGTGCGTGTGGCTGCAAATGCCGCAAAATTTCAGTTCAATCGGCAACACTGGCCACACGTATGATGCGGACAGCTCGTTTGCTAAAACTCGAAATCAGGCATGCGCGACAGCAGGTTTGACAAAATCCGTTTCAGTGTTGCTTTTAGAACGCCCGGCTTGTAAACCAATCAGCCGGTCCCAGTTATCCAAAGAAGACAGGTGCAGGTACGCAACGTGCAGGGCTCCGGACTGGAACATGCTATAGGTGGTTTCAGGAGGAAGCTTGGATAGTTTTTCCGTATCGACCATAAAGAACCCGGAGAGACTGAAAGTTTGCCCATCATTAAGCTGGAAATTTGCCGTTTTCTCAGTAAGCAGGCCGGCATCGGCCAATTGTTTGACAAGCGCTATGGTTGTGTCAGTTTGTGCTTTGTATTCCTGTAGGAATTGAATTGTTCTTTCCAGTAATGCAGAATTTCTTCCGTCAAAAAACAAATGCTCGCCATGATCCCGATTTACGCATTCGGCGGCTTCGTCGATGCATATTGTCATCGTGTCTTCTTGCCCCATGGCAGGTACGAAAGGATACCGGCGAATGAAGGCCGGGGTATAGCGTGCTGTCCATTGCCCCGACTCATCGACAAACAGGTTTTGATTTTGTTGAAGACCAAAAATGGCCGTAGGCAAATAGCTGTCGTTTTCTTTAATGAATACGACCGGGAATTCCTTGCTTGCGTGATTCATCTCGATTGCTGCAAGAATCGCGGACTGGCATGCGCTCGCAAAGAAAAAATTCCTGTCGCCATTGATTCGTATTTCTTGATGAACATTTCGATCGAGTGCAACTGGACGTTCGTATATTTGCATGACTGGCATAGCTTTCCTCATTAGAAAATAGTTTCAAGCATTGATTTACTTGTTTTCTTATAGCTAAAGAAGTATGTCATTAACTTATTGCAGTTGTGTTTCGCCCTTCAAATTGGAAGAAACGTCTCATCTGGTAATATTCCTGTCATCTGCCTTCTCTATTTTGTGGGCATAGGCGATTCGAGAATGCGGTGAAATTTAAATTGGCTGATCAAAAAGGCACAGATGCAAGCGAATTCCGTTTTCTTGTGGTTGCGCCTTTAAATTGCACCGCTTCAAATTCGAACTCGCGATTGTTGAATGGGAACCCTGGCCGATTTATACAATAGTCGAACAAATCACACGTGCAGCCGCTATGAACGCAAGTGAAGCCGAAAATCAGATATTGCGACGTCAACTTCGGTCTTTGATGGATGAAGCGCGATTGAATGAAAAGAAATGGCGCCGCTTTGACCAACTGGAAAGGCGGCTAATTTCTACGCACTCCTTGCCCGAGCTTATTCATCTAATTCTAAATGACTATAAATCGGCAAGCGAAACCGATACCGCTACACTCGTACTTTCCGATCCGGATTTCGAAATCAGGCGATTTCTTGAAAGGGAGAAATCGGGCGCATCGGAAGTACGCGGTCTGGTACTACTTGAAAAGCTACGCACTGATGATCCAGTGCTATATCTCGGGGCTTTCGATATGGACCACCCGCGCGCGATATTCGATACTTTGCCTTCCGAAAGCCGGTCGATGATCCTGTTGCCTTTGATGCGGAAGAATGAACTGATTGGCTGTTTGAATCTGGCTAGTTGCAAAACTGAACGCTTTACCGATGACAGCAGTACAGACTTCATAGAAAGGCTGGCAAATATTTTTTCTATTTGTCTGGAAAATTCCCTCAATCATGAGCGCCTGAAAAATGTCGGTTTCACCGACGCCCTAACCGGAATATTTAACAGGCGATACTTTGAGTCTCGCTGCCAAGAGGAGGTTGCCAGCATTCGGCGACATAAGACACCTTTGGCTTGCATGTTCCTGGATATAGATAAATTCAAACGCATAAACGATTCATTCGGCCACCCTGCCGGAGATGAAGTATTGCGTAACATATCCAAACAAATTAAAACCCAGTTGCGCGGCAATGATGTGCTGGCTCGTTTTGGAGGCGAGGAGTTTGTAGTGCTGTTACCCCAGACCGGACTTCAGCATGCTTGTGAAATTGCCGAGCGGATACGCTCTACAATTGCCTTACAACCATTTCAGATCACCCCAAAGAATAGTTTGTCTGTAACCATTTCCATAGGTGTGGCCTTGGCACCCGATGAATTGGATGGAGATGACCGGGCAGTTGCACACAAGCTGATATCCACAGCCGATGAGGCGTTGTTCCAGGCAAAAAGGAAAGGGCGAAACAGAGTTGTCAGCGAAAACAGGTTGACCGGAACGATCGGGATGAGAGGTGGCTTGAGCAAGTTGCTCAACTTCGATTGATCGAACCACTTTGGTAAGCACCGCACTTACCGCGCGAGTATTCAGGAATACTCAATAACAATATAGTGAAAGGGCTGCATTCGCAGCCCTTTCGTTTGGTGTTGCCTCAACTGGCAGGACATTCCGGGCAGTTGCTCGGACGTGTCCTTCGATTATTTCTTGTCGTGCTGGGAGCCGAAAAGATCGGACATTACTTGCACGTTTGCGTCGCAGGCATGATTCAGACATGGCAACTCGAACGCGGCCTCGATTGTCTTGAGCAAGGAGAAGTGGTTGTAGCGGATTGCACTTGTCTTGCCGTTCGCTCCGTAGTTTGTGTCCACGATCAGAGCTACCTTATTGATATTCGGTGTTAGGCTATAGTCATTCTCATCCCAAAGCACAACAATCGCATTGTTGCCTTCGCTCCAGGCTGGAGAGTTCTTGATTGCCGTCACGAGTTTTTTGATCGTCATATCGCCACGTTGAATCAGAGCGGGATTCAGGCCGGCCTGAGTACCATCCGAGACCGGATCGTAGTTGCAGAACGGCCCCGAATTGCCGCGACCATGTTGATCGTTGCATTGGTTCGGTGCGATGAAGGAGAAAGCCGGAACCTTGCCCGAAGCGAGATCGCCGAACAATCCGTTTGCCCCGTCGAAACCTACCGTGTTTGCCAAACTTAATTCGGGATTGCGGCCTTCCTGAACGCTTTGGAAGTAGACAAACGGGTTGTGCTTGGCCGCATAGAGGCTGACGATGCCGGCAGAAGTCAGCGGCGGATTCATTACCGGCGTGATCTTGGAGAAATCAGTCAGGTTTGAATAAACGCCATCGCTGTAGTTCACCGAGTCAGCACTGGCCGGTACATTTTCCTGATAGCTTTTCCAAGTGCGGCCTGCTTCAACAAGCTGGTCGGCAATGGTTTTTCCTGTTATGTGTTCCGCAGCCGGAATAGCCTGGATGCCATCGATATTGTTAAGGAACGATACTTGAGTTTCGTTTGTTGAGTCGATGGCAGGCGTTGCAGCGTCAGTGCCGGAACCCGAAATCGGGCAGATGCTTGGGCTTGGCGGATTGTCGGTATTCGCAACACCCGTTGTGAGGTTGGTGGCGCAAGATGTGCTGTGCCAATCTGAATCATTGTCGCTTTGCACGCCGAAGTTGGAGCCGCCAACTACTTCCAGATAGTTGGTCAAACTGGGATGGCCAATACCAAAATAGTTTGTTGCCAAATTGCCTGTATGAGCCAGTTGATTGATAAATGGGGCGTTCGGGTTATTGAGAATCTGGTTAAAGCTGGTGTTTTCCATCATGATCACAAAAACATGATCCAGATGGCGGATACCTTCGGGTGTTTTGCCCTCGCTGGCGAAAGCCGAGCTCGCTAGCGCGATGCCCAGCAGGCTTAGAGCTGCAATGGATTTTTTCATGATGGGATCTCCTGTGTTGGTTTGAATTGCTGGTTGCTTCTCTGTAACAAAAAATCAAGCATGACAAATCACAATAATGAAATTGGCAGCTCGGTTGTGATTATTGGGGCGCAAAATGACATGCATATGAATTGAGAATGATCCGAACGGACTATTCTGCAGGAGGCTACTTAGTCATGCCCATACGTATGTATGCAGAATCGATAGCCTTTATTTTGGGAAATGAAATTCAGGATTAGTTAACGAATGCCGCCGTATCTCTCCTCCCAATCTGCGTCATTATTAATTGCTCCCTTCCTGAACCTTCCTCATAATTCAGCGCGCCCTCTAACCGGGATTTCGGAAAGAGTTGCAGTGCGTGGCTTTCAGATTATTTCGCGCCGGCCTGTTCGAAGGATTTTTCCAGTTGCTCTGATTCCAGTTCAGCCAGCTTTTGAATTAGTTTGGTTTTGGGAATCGGGCGGTGATACAAGTATCCCTGCATGATATTGCAGCCGGCGCGTTCCAGATATCGCGACTGAATCTCTGTCTCTACACCTTCGGCGACCACATTCAAGCCGAGCCCCTTTGCGATGGAGATGATGGCGAGGATGATGGGCGAATGGGCGCTCTCCCAATGGATTTCCTTCACAAATGATTGGTCGATCTTGAGCGTGTGGATCGAGAACCGTTGCAAGTACGCGAGGGAAGAATAGCCGGTGCCGAAATCGTCGATTGCAATGCTCACGCCGAGCTGACACAGTCTGTTGAATTGCTCGATTGCATGGTCGGGGTTGCGTATGAAGGTGTTTTCAGTGACTTCGATTTCTATTTGCTGCGGGGAAATTTCGTGACGTTTCAGCGCGCTGGTCAGCTTTTCAACAAACTTTCCCCGTTCGAGATACTGCGGCGAAAGGTTCAGCGCTACCCTGACCGGTTCGTTCAATGTCGTATTCCACTCGATCAGGTCATTGCATATGGACTCAAGCATCCAGTCGCTGATGGGGATCATGAGGCCGTTTTCTTCAGCAAAAGGTAAAAACTCGCTGGGTGTCAGCAAGCCCCGCTCCGGGTGATTCCAGCGCATCAGGGCTTCTGCAGCCACGATCCTGCCGGTCAAAACATCCACTTGCGGCTGGTAGTACATTTCAAGTTCACCGCGCTCCAGCGCCCTGTGCAGATCTTGCTCGACCACCAGTTTCTGGTGCGATGCATCAACCATTGAGCTGTCATAGAAAGAATGGCCGTTCTTCCCCTGCGCCTTGACGTGGTACATGGCCAGGTCGGCATGCCGCACCAGTTCCTCGATGGATGAACCGTCATCCGGGTACATGGCAATACCGATGCTGGCTGAAATTCGCACTTCGGTGCTGCCGAGGAAGAACGGTTGTTGCAGACAATCGAGAAATTTTTCTGCGATCTCCGCGACGTCCTGCCTGTCCCGCAAGTCGGGGATGGACAATATGAATTCGTCTCCGCCCAAACGGGCCAGCGTGTCACTCCGGCGCAAGCATTCTTTCAATCGAACGGCGACCTGCTGCAAGAGCTCGTCACCCCTGACATGGCCCATCGAGTCGTTGACCAGCTTGAAGCGGTCGAGGTCTATGAACATGACCGCCAGTTTGGTCTCGTTCCGTTGCGATTGAATGATCGACAGGCCCAGGCGGTCCTTGAACAGCACCCGGTTGGGCAGGTCGGTCAGAATGTCGTGATAGGCATGATAGGCGATCAACTCCTCGGCCCGCTTGCGTTCCGTGATATCCCGCGCAACTCCGTAGGTTCCAAGAAACTCGGGGTTGTTTTCGTTCTGGTTCAGCGCGTACATTCCCATTGAACTGAACGAAATGG
>VFSW01002665.1_pt1 | contig 26913 bp, 22 predicted proteins | sample 5358111 | NCBI WGS metagenome assembly VFSW01 (sample SAMN11554181, study PRJNA540505) | mine drainage metagenome | isolation source: sediment from site ElyBrook_90M | place: USA: Ely Copper Mine, Vershire, VT | collected 2017 | reverse complement strand
GCGCGGACGACGGCGATGGCGGGATTTAACCATGTCATCGGGTTTGACATGGGCGGTACCTCGACCGATGTGGCGCTGTATGATGGGGCGTTTGAGCGCAGCTTTGAGACCGAAATTGCCGGGGTGCGGCTGCGCGCGCCGATGCTGGCGATCAATACCGTGGCGGCGGGCGGGGGTTCGATATTGAGCTTCGATGGCGCACGGCTGCGGGTGGGGCCGCAAAGTGCCGGGGCCAACCCAGGACCGGCGTGTTATCGCAATGGCGGGCCACTGACGGTGACGGATGCCAATGTGATGGTGGGGAAAATTCAGCCAGCGCATTTTCCGGCGATATTTGGGCCCAGCGGCGATGCGATGCTGGATGCTGAGATTGTGCGCACGAAGTTTGCCACACTGGCCGCGAAGGTTGCAATGGCGACCGGGGTTTCGCGCAGCGCTTTGGAACTGGCGGAAGGGTTTATTGCGATTGCAGTGGCGAATATGGCGCACGCCATTCGGCAGATTACCGTGCAGCGCGGGCGCAACCCGGCAGATTTTGTGCTGACCAGTTTTGGCGGCGCGGGCGGGCAACATGCGTGCCTGGTCGCTGATGAATTGGGAATGGAGCGGATATTTATTCATCCGCTGGCGGGGGTGCTTTCAGCCTATGGGATGGGGCTTGCGGATTTTTTAATGCTGCGCGAGCAGGCGGTGGAAATTGCGTTGACCCCGGCTGCCATTGATGAATTGAAGATTGTGGCGGGCACGCTGGAAGCCAGCGCTGTGGCGGCGTTGCAGGCACAGGATGTTGACCGGACGCTGATTCAAACGAAGCAGTTTGTGCATTTACGCTACAGCGGCACTGATGCGCCGCTGCCGGTGACGCTGGCGGATTATGCCGCGATGGTGGCCGAATTTGAGGCGGCACACCGACGGCTATTTGGTTTTATTACAGCCGAAAAGACGATTATTGCCGAGACGGTAGCGGTTGAAGCGATGGCGCCGGGTGATGCCGTGGGGGAAGCAGCCCTTGGCGCCCGCACGGAAGGTGTTTGCGACCCGGTGGATGACGTGCAGATTTTTACCGCTGGCGCTGCGCACACGGCACCGGTGTTTGAACGTACCACGTTGCTGGCGGGCGATAAATTGACCGGCCCGGCGATGATCCGCGAAGCCAATGCCACCACCATCATCGAACCCGGCTGGCAAGCGGAAGTGACGGCGCAGAACCATGTGATTCTACGCCGCATCGCGCCGCGCGACAACGCCGTGGTGCAGGATATTTCTCGCGCGGACCCGGTATTGCTGGAGTTGTTCAATAATTTATTCATGGCGATTGCCGAGCAATGCGGCAGCGTGCTGCGTAACACCGCGCAGAGTGTGAATATTAAAGAACGTCTGGATTTTTCCTGCGCACTTTTTGACGCCGCGGGCGGGCTGATCGCCAATGCGCCACATGTGCCGGTGCATCTGGGGGCGATGGGGGAGAGCGTGCGGGCGGTGATTCGCTCACGAGGCGGCTCGCTGAAGCCGGGTGATGCGGTGGCACTGAATAATCCGTTTGCCGGGGGTACGCATCTGCCGGATATCACCCTGATGACGCCGGTGTTCGATGAAGCGGGTAAGGTACTGCGGTTTTTTGTGGCCTGCCGCGGGCATCATGCGGATGTGGGTGGCCTGACACCGGGCTCGACGCCGCCATTTTCCAAGACATTGGAAGATGAAGGCGTGGTGATTGATAATTTTTTACTGCTCTCAGATGGCGTGTTTCAGGAGAAAGCATTCAGAGATATTCTGGCCGGTGCGAAATATCCCGCCCGCAACCCTGGCCAGAATGTCGCCGATATGCAGGCGCAAATTGCCGCAAATGCAACAGGCGTGGCGGCGCTGAACGGCATTATTGCACGTTACGGCTGGGATGTTGTGCAGGCCTACATGAGGCATGTGAAGAATAATGCCGAAGCATCGATCCGGCGGGTTATCGGCAGACTGAGCGATGGTGCGTTTGATTATGAGATGGATGATGGCACGAGGCTAAAGGTGAGTGTTAGCATCGATCCACAAGAACAATCAGCGGTGATTGATTTTACCGGCACAGGCACACCGACGGATGCAAATAACTTCAATGCGCCACCGGCTGTGACAACTGCCGCAGTTTTATATGCGTTCCGCTGTTTGGTGGGAACTGATATTCCGTTGAATGAAGGCTGCCTGAAGCCCTTGAAGATTGTGATTCCAGCTGGGTGTTTTCTTGCGCCATCACCAGGTTCGGCGGTGGTGGCTGGCAATACTGAAGTGAGCCAGGCGGTGACTGTGGCGTTGTTGGGAGCCCTTGGCGCGTGCGCGGCATCGCAGGCCACCATGAATAATTTTTTGTTTGGCGACGCGAGACGGCAATATTATGAAACCATTTGCGGTGGTGCCGGTGCGGGGCCGGGCTTTGCCGGAACATCCGCCGTGCATACGCATATGACCAACACGCGGATGACCGACCCGGAAATTATGGAACTGCGCTATCCGGTAAGGGTTGAGGAATTTTCGATCCGACGCGGTTCTGGCGGACGTGGGAAATATTCAGGTGGCAACGGGGTGATCCGAAAATTACGTTTTTTAGAGCCGATGGTGGCGACGATTGTTTCATCACGGCGGCGGCAAGGCCCGTTTGGTTTGGAAGGTGGGACTGATGGTGCCGTAGGGCGGCAATTTGTGGAGCGCTGCGATGGTAGCGTTGAGCCGTTGGCGGGTTGCGCGCAGGTGGATTTGGCGGCAGGCGATGCGTTCATCATCGAGACCCCCGGCGGTGGCGGATACGGCGCGGCATGACCCGCAAAACCGCCCTTTGGATTGCCGTGCCGGCCAGCATTCTGCTGTTGATCGCGAGCTTGATTTTGGCGCTTCCGAGCCTGGTGTCGTCACCACAAAACCGGGCGACGATTGAGGGGCTGGCGTCGTCGTTAACGGGCCGGAATGTTCATATCAGCGGTAATCTTTCATTAGCGCTGAAACCGGCGCCGCAGCTTATCGCCGGTGACGTCACGATCACCGGCCCCGACGCAGAAGTCATCACAGCTAAATCGCTGACCTTGGACATTGCGCCGGGTGCTTTGCTGCACGGCCAACTCAGCGCCAGTAGTTTGATGCTGCAATCTCCCACCATCAATTTTCCATGGCCGCTGCCCAATGGTGCCGCGGCGATCGCGCCGCCGCCGTGGCTGGCGGCGTTGCATGCACAAATCCGTGACGGTCGGATCAGCATTGGCAATCTGATGTTCAGCCAGGTCTCGGCTGATATTTTTACCGGTGCGCAAGGCAGCCTCGCGGTTTCAGGAAGCGGGATGCTGCAGGGTCAACATGTCACGTTGAGCCTTAGTTTGGGGGCGCTGGATACGACCGGAACCGCGCCACTGACCATTGATGCGAAAACCGCCAATATGCAGGCGCATTTTTCGGGGATTTTCTCGAGTGAAAATTCCCTGGCGGGCAAAATTTCGCTGACAACTACAGGCACAGGCTGGCTTTCAGAGGACAGTCACCAGCCGATGGTGGCCACGAGCACGTTGCAAGCCGATCCGGCCGGCTTGCGGATGTCGGACCTTGTGGCAACGCAAGGGCCAGCAAAGCTCACCGGTGATGCAACTTTCAATTTTGGCAATCCGCAGCTTGATCTTCATCTCATAGGTCACCAACTCAATGTGCGGCTGGCATTCCCAGCGAGTGGCTTTTCGGCGTTACACGCGATCCCTGTTCATCTAAACCTGAATTTCGATCATTCGATCGTGGCGGGTGCAATGCTGCCAAATATTCAGGCGACCGCAGATATTGCACAATCGGGTATTTCGGTCAGCGCACTGAGCGCGACCTTACCGGGCAATGGCGTGCTTGGTTTTGCCGGTTCGATGGATCCTTCGGGGATTCTGCATGGTAAAACGACGTTGACCGCGGATAATTTTGTTGATGCCCTCAATGCTTTTGGGATCCAGGCGCCGCTGCCGAGCGGGTGGCAAACCAACCTGTCGGCAAATGTTAGCGGCCCGCTTGACCAGCTTGATGTTGCTGATGTTACCGGAATACTTGGGCCCGCCACGCTGAGCGGGGCGGCACGGCTACGAAGTACGCCAGGGCATCTGGCAATCAACGGTGCGTGGCACCTCAGCACGTTAGATGTAACCCCGCTGGTGGCAGCGCTGAGCCAGTTCAAGCCTGCTGATAACATATCGGCTGATATCGAGTTAACGGCAGACCACGCCAGTTTTGATAAAATTTTAATGACGCATTTTTTGATTGATGCCAGATTTTCAAATCAGCTTGTCGTTCGCAGACTCACAGCATCGCTTTACAATGGAATGGCGGCTGCCAGTTTCACGGTGGCTACAGGCGGACAGATTTCTTCGGCCCGCGCGTTACTGACAATGCCCTCGGCACAGCCTCTCGCGGCACTGCTTCCGGCCGCGCTATCGCCGCCGGTTGCGGTGAGTAACACGCCCTTGGCGGCTCTTATTGAAGCCTCTGGCCCGGCCGACGCTTTGGCAACCAGCGGCACCCTTACCTTAGGACCGTTTAGCATCACGGCCTCGCCCGTTTTAGATTTGATCCATTGGGCGGTGAAAGGCCCGCTTACCCTGAGACATCCCAGCGCCATTGCGGCATTTAAGGCCTTCGGCTTACCCGCAAACCTGATCTGGCCAGGGGCTGGTTCGATTTCATTAAGAGCCAATATGGCAGTTTCCCAAACACATATGGGCCTGACAGATTTTGTGCTCTCCATGGGGGACCTGACGGCTGCCGGAAAATTTTCGATGACGCCGGATTATAAAATCGCCGCACAGATTGACGCCGATACTTTGGCGCTGCCGCCGCTACCAACTGATCTGTCCGCGCTGTGGGCTGGCGTTGCGGTGGCTGGTGGTAAAATCGATATTTCAGCGAACCGTGTTTTATATGCCGGCAACCAAATATTCGGGCCCAGTGCAGGGTCGATTACGATGCAGCCGAATGATGATGTGTTCACGATCTCACATGCGAGTGTCGGCAGCGGCAATATCAGCGGACGTATCTCAGCCACCACCGCTCCGGCAACACCGCCGAGCCTCTCAGCCTCGATGACTCTGAAGGCCCTTGATTTAACCGGTGTGCATCTGCCCGTTGCGTTTCCGCTTACGCTCCCGAGCGGTATCGCCGATGGGCAGATTAACCTTACCGCCTCGGGATTTTCACCGGCCACCTGGGTAGCGACGTTGAATGGGACAGCAACGTCGCAGATCAAGGCGGGCGGTATCACCGGCTTTAATCTCGGCGGGCTTGGTTATGTGCTGCGTTTGCCAAACCGCGCCACCAGCTTGCATAACGCGTGCACAACCGGTGCGACCGCATTCGACGATTTATCGGTCAATGCCACAGTTGACCATGGGATTCTCAAAATTGGCAGCGCCAATTTGCAAGGCGGATCAGGTAGCGCTGCGGCAACAGGGACCATTGATCTCCCGGATCAGGCACTTGCCCTCAATCTTCACTTGTTCGCAAATGTTGTATCGCCACCAGATATCGGGCTGGCGATTGTGGGCCCTTGGGGGAGTGCGCATAAGGTAGCTGATATCAGAGCCGGATTACGCTGGAAGTCAGCGCCTTAGGATCTATGCCCTGAAATCGAGGCCGATATCCAGCACGCGCACCGTATGGGTGAGCCAACCAGCGGAGAGATAATCAACCCCGGTTTCAGCAATGGCGGGCGCTGTGGCTGGAGAAATCCGCCCTGAGGCTTCAGAGATGGCGCGGCCACCAATGAAAGCGACTGCTTCTCGCAAGCTGGGGAGGTCAAAATTATCGAGCAGTACAACATCGACGCCTTCATCGAGGGCTTCGCCTAACTGCATCAGCGAATCCACTTCCAGTTCGATTTTCACCAGATGCCCGGCGGATTTTTTGGCCGCCCGTAAAACATTGCGGATGCCGCCGGCGATGGCGACGTGGTTATCCTTGATGAGAATCGCGTCATCGAGACCGAAACGATGATTGGCGCCGCCGCCGCAGCGCACGGCGTATTTTTGGGCAAAGCGCAGACCGGGCATGGTTTTGCGGGTGCAGGTGATGCGGGCTTTGGTATGAGCGATGGCATCGGCGATGCCGCGCGTGGCGGTAGCGATGCCGGAGAGGTGGCCTAGAAAATTTAACGCGACACGCTCAGCCGACAAAATACCGCGTGAAGGACCCTCGATGGTTGCGATAACATCAGTTGGTTGCACACGGGTGCCATCGGCAAGCAGGGGGGTAAATTTGATCGCGGGGTCGATCAGGAAAAATGCGGTGCGGGCAAAATCCAGCCCGGCGACGACACCAGGCTCGCGTACCTCAAGCGCGCACATGGTGCGGCTGGATGCCGGGATGACGGCCTCGCTGGTGATGTCCCCTGCCCTGCCGATATCTTCCAGCAATCCGGCCCGCACGGCTGATTCCACGAGTAAATAAGGCAGGCTCATGCAGCGATTTTCATGGCGGGGAGATCTCGGATATTGGTGATGAAAGAATGCGCCAACACCGGATTGGTCACCGGGTAATCGGTGCGGAACTGCCCGCCCCGGCTCTCGATGCGGCGCAAGGCGGCTTGCGCCATCAGCAGGGCCAGCAGCGCGGCGTTGGAGGTTTGCGCGAGCGGGGTTAGTTGCGTGATGGCACGGGTGAGCCCCTCAGCGGAGCGCAAAATACCCAGGTTTTCGCTGCAAATATGACGGATCTCGGCCAAACGATCCGTCGTTTGGCGTTGATGCGTGAGCAATGGCGTGTCGGCCAACACACGAGCATGGCGGGATGCGATGGCAGCGGCGGCATCCCGGCCTGTGACCATGGCTTCGAGGAGCGAATTGCTGGCCAGACGGTTGGCGCCATGCAGCCCGGTCGCGGCGGCCTCACCGCAGACGAACAGACCGTGGACGCTGCTCTCGCTATGCGCATCCACCGCGATACCGCCCATGTGATAGTGCGCAGCGGGACGTACCGGAATCGGCTGGGTGGCGGGGTCGATGAAGTTTTCGCGGCAGACCGAAAAAATGCTAGGAAATTTATCCGCGGGTACATCGCGGGCATCGAGAAACACGGCCTCGCCCGCAGCATATTTTGCCGCAACGGCGCGAGCCACAATGTCGCGCGCGGCGAGGTCGCCGCCGTTCATGAAGGGCTTGCCGGACGTATCCACAAATACCGCACCTTCGCCGCGCAGAGCTTCGCTGATCAGCGGCATCGGGTCCAGCCCACAGGCGAAAGCTGTTGGATGGAACTGCATAAATTCAATATCGCGCAAATCAGCCCCGGCCCTGGCGGCAAGTGCTAAGCCGACACCGGTGGCGGTGGGCGGGTTGGTGGTGTGGGCGAACAGCCCGCCGACACCGCCAGTGGCGATGATGACGCTGGACGTTGGCAGTAAACTTACATGATCGCCAACGCGAAATTGCACGCCTTGCACGGCGTTATCTTTCACAAACACGTGCTCGGCCACCGCCTCTTCAATGACAGTGATGCTGGGGGTGGTGCGAACGGCGTTGATCAGCACCCGCATCACTTCAGCGCCGGTGGCGTCCTTGGCGTGCACGATGCGGCGGCGCGAATGCGCGGCTTCCAGCCCGAGGGCTAGACTGCCATCCGGGTTACGGCCGAAATCTGCGCCATATTTCAGCAAAGTTTCAATCACCCATGGCCCGCCGGCAATGATGCGGGCGACAGTAACGGGATCGCACAATCCGGCACCGGCGGCGATGGTATCGGCAATATGCAAGTCGATACTGTCATCCAGCCCAACAACCGCGGCGATGCCGCCTTGCGCCCAGCCGCTAGCGGCATTGCCACCCAGGCTGCCACCACAGAGCAGCACGGTTTTTTGCGGGGCCAGACAAAGCGCTGCCATCAGCCCGGCAGCGCCGCCGCCAATAATCACCGGCTGGTTGTTCATGATACCGCCAGCATCCGCTCAACAGAAAGACGCGCAGGGGCGATCAAAGCGGGGTCGATGACCACTTCGGTCTGCATGGTTTCCAGACACTCGCGGATATTACTGAGCGTAATGCGTTTCATATGCGGGCAGAGATTGCAGGGGCGGATGAAGTCGGTGGCCGGGTGCATCGCTGCCACATTGTCGCTCATCGAACATTCGGTGATCAGCACCACGCGGGCGGGTTTCTCGCGGCCAACATAGTCACTCATCGCTGCGGTGGAGCCGGCAAAATCGGCCTGTGCCACCACATCGGGTGGGCATTCGGGGTGCGCCAGCACGATCAAGCCAGGGTGGGCGGCACGCAGATTGATGATTTCCTGCGGGGTGAAACGTTCATGCACTTCGCAATGACCGGCCCAGGAAATGACTTTCACCTTGGTCTGGGCAGCAATGTTTTGTGCCAAATATTCATCGGGCAGCATGATGACCTCGGGCACACCCAAGCTCTCGACAATTTTTTTGGCGTTGCCGGAGGTGCAGCAAATGTCGGACGCGGCTTTGACGGCGGCGGAGGTGTTCACATAAGCCACCACTGGCACGCCAGGGTAGCGTTGCCGCAGCAGGGCGATGTCAGCCGGGGTGATGCTGTCAGCCAGAGAGCAACCCGCCCGCGTATCGGGGATCAGCACCGTTTTGCTGGGGTTCAGCAGTTTGGCGGTCTCGGCCATGAAATGCACGCCGGCCAGCACGATGACATCGGCATCCACCCGCATGGCCTCGCGGGCCAGGGCCAGGCTGTCGCCCACAATGTCGGCCACGCCGTGGAAAATCTCTGGAGTTTGGTAGTTATGCGCCAATATGACCGCGTTGCGTTCACGTTTGAGCTTTTGAATGGCCGCAATGTCAGGCGTGAACAATGCCCACTCAGCCGGAGGAATTACCCGTGCAACACGTCGGTAGAGGTCGGTCAGGTCTAGCGGCATCGCTAACTCCTATGCTCATAATGAGCATAATTAGATTGTAAAAATAAGGGCGGGAGCCCTGTACCTCGTGATTATACTTGGGATGAGCATAAGAATGTCAAGTTGAAATATGACAATCTAACTGCGGGCCAGAGGCGGCTTGGTGCCGGCATAGGCGCGTTCCTGCAGAATATCGGCTCGGAAGCGGAAGAGTTTAGCCGGCCTGCCACCCGTGGGTTCGGCCATTATCCCGGTTTCTTCCACCAGTTCCTGCTGCTCAACTAGCCGGCGGAAGTTTTGCTTATGTAACAGCCGCCCCGCGAGTGCCTCAACGCTGCGCTGCAAATCAAGCAGGGTGAACATCGGCGGCATCAGCTCAAACACCACGGGGCGGTAGGTGATTTTGGCGCGCAGGCGGGCGATGCCGGTGGCGAGGATGCGCCGATGGTCCTGCTGCATGGGCAGGCCGAGGCCGAGGCCGCTGGTGTCGCTGTGGCAGGCAATGCCATCGCGGGTGGCTTCGGCTACCAATCCTGCCTCGTACAGCAACTCGTAGCGCTGCAGCACCAGTTCCTCGTTCCAACGGCGACCATCGAGGCCAAAGGCGACGGCGACACGCAGGCTGCGAGCGCGGATTTCGGAAGGTTTTGGGGCGGCTTCGGCCCAGACATGCAAGGCCTGAATGATAGCGGACTCCCCAATTCCGTCATGGCGGCGGTCCTCCCAGGGGAAATAATCATACCAGTTGCACCACGCGGCACCATCATCCTCGGCGTTGGGTTGCTCGCGGGTAAGGCCGAGATACGAAATGGAGATGGCGCGGCCATCGGTATGGGATACTGCGTTGCGGTCGTTATCGGCGAAGGTGTAGAGTTGTTCCACATAGCCCAGCGGGTGATGCGTCTGACGTTCCACCCAGGCGCGCACGCCGGCCTGCAATGAACGGTGCTCGGGCGATAGCGGGCCGGAGGGGAGTGAGGCGCCCCCGGCAATGGTTAATACCTGTGGCGTGGCGCCGGCAACGGCGACCAGGACGGCGATCAGTTCAGCCGCGACTGAACTTGCCACCATTACGCAGCTACAGCAAAACGGCGCGCGCCATCGTGCAGGAACATCGCTACAATGGCGGGTTTGGTGGATTTCGCATCTTCGGGCGGCAGATCTTCGTTGATGACCGGTTCAGCGGACACATCATCATCGGGCTCCAACTGGACCACCCTGCCCTCGTGGGCAAGCTTCAGAAGATGCGCCAGAACATTGCGCTGGGCCGCGATTTTCAAGCGGTAATCGGTTTTGTGGTAGAGATGATCAGCCAGTTCCGCCACGCTTGATTGGCCGGCCTGCAGCGCTGCCAGAATGGTGGCCTCGCGCCTCTGACGATGCGATAGCAATTCCCGCACCAGGTCACGCGGCTGCCGCAACAGCGGGCCATGGCCTGACAAGTAAATCGCCTCGTGCCGTGCCAGTAATAATTCCAGAGATTTGTAATACGCCACCATGTCGCCATCAGGCGGCGAGACGATCGAGGACGACCAGGACATGACGTGATCGCCACTGAATAATACCTCGCCAACGCCCGCAACCTGATAAGCAAAACTTAAATGGTCGGCGGCATGGCCCGGTGTGTGGAGGGCGGTGAGACCGGCGACGGTGCTGGCATCATCGAGTTTCACGTCAGGCTCAAATTCGGCTTTGGCGGCGTGCCGGTAGCCGTAAACCACGGCGCCGGTGGCAGCCTGCAGCTTTGCCGTGGCGCCCAGATGGTCTGAGTGCGTATGGGTGAGCACCAGCCGCGTGATGGGCACGGCAGCGGCGGCTTTCAGGACATCCTGCACATGCTGGTCGTCATCCGGGCCGGGGTCGATAACGGTCAGGCCATCATCGCCGCTGATGAGATAGGTGTTGGTGCCAAAATACGTCATGACGCTGGGGTTGCGGGCGACGACGCGGCGGATACCGGGCAAAACATCCAAAGCGATGCCGCGCGACGGTTCAGGTTCAGTTAAAAAAGCCATAGTGGATTGTGGCGCGGTCAGCGGCCGGTTGTAAACCTTAGGACCCTACATCCTATTGGACGTGATAGAGCAGCGCCAAAACGGCGAACAGGCCGAGCACGCACATGCCGCCCAGCAGAGCCACGGCAAGGCTCGGCCCCTCACTGGCCTTGCGGCGGGGGGCTTGTCTCACGTTCTGTCTCGGCAACGCGTCGAAATCTCTTGTTTTCATTGACTTTGTCCTGGACCAACAAATTCAACCTTTTACGCCGCGCCTGATTTACATCTTTGAGCCGCGGCACCCTGGGAGCATGCGCTAAAATTCTCATCCTACGCAACAAAAACTATGTGCAGCGGTTTGCAGGCCCTGTGACTTGCCGGAAGCCCACTGGCCCTCCTATGTCTGGTTGCAGATGAATACGTCCCCGCCGCTCTCCGACCCTGACATCGACCTGCGCCGCCAGTTGGCCCGACACCGGGCATTTGCAAGCGGCTTGCTGGTTTTGATGGCGGTGCTGGCGGTTGTAGGCTACGCGCTGCCCTTTAACGTATGGTCCGGCCTGTTGCGGGACTCCGCTAAGGCCGGGTTTATCGGCGGCGTGGCTGACTGGTTTGCGGTGACCGCGTTGTTCCGGCACCCGTTGGGGCTGCCGATCCCGCACACGGCCATATTGCCTGCTCAAAAAGTCCGGCTGGGCGCTGCCCTGGGCCGGTTTGTGGCGAACCATGTGTTCACCGAAGCCGATGTAAGGAAATTTCTCGGCAATTTGGACAGCCCCGGCATTCTGCGCCGCTTTCTCGCGGATGCGGCCTCCACCGCGCCGATGGCCGAGGCGCTGGCCGGGATGCTGCCAAAACTTCTGGCAAGTATCGAAGACGGCAAAGCCCGGCGCTTGCTGGCGCGGTTGCTGCCGCGGTTGATCGGCGGCCGGACCGCGGGAGCCATTTTGGCGCGGGCATTGGGGGGGCTGGTAGACGGCGGGCGGCACCAGGAAGTGTTCTCGTTTATTCTTCACCAGTTGAAGGATACTTTGCGGGCGCGTGAGGATGTATTGCGCGAGGCGATTAAAGAACGGGTGCGTGAGCAGGGTGGCCGCCTGGTGGGTTGGGCCATTGGAGCCACGGTAGCGCGGCGAGTGATTAGCGGCGTGAACCTGGAGTTGGAGCGCATCAGCCCGGACAGCTCGGAGATGCGCGATGCGTTTGACGAATGGGCCCGCCGCGAGATCGATAAGTTGGAAACCGACCCGGAACGCGCGGCCGAGTTGGGAGGGGCTGTAAAACATATTCTGGCGCATGACACCGTGAAAGCCTGGGCCTGGGATGTTTGGGCGCGGTTGCGGCGGGCGTTGGAGTTGGATGCCGCCAAGCCGCACGGACGCTCGGTGGCGGTGATTGAAGGGGCGCTGGCCAACCTTGGCGAGGTGCTGGGTCACGACGATGCCGCGAAAGCGCGGGTGAATGCGGCCGTGCAGACGCTGGCACTGAATATTTTGCCGGCGGCTCAGGCAGAACTGGCGGATTTTATTGGGCGCGTGATTGGCCAATGGGATGCCGCGACGATTACCGACAAACTGGAACTTCGCGTGGGCAAAGATCTGCAATATATTCGGGTCAATGGAACGCTGGTGGGCTGTTTACTTGGCGCTATCATTTACGGAATTTTACTGGTGGTTAAATAATGCATATTCATTTTCACGATACACTCGACCATGAAAAACTCCCGGTGCAGCCAGCGGAATGGGAGGCGGCAGCCAAGCGTGCCGGGGCCTTAGGCCAAGGCCATGTGGTAACTTTCAGCACCGATTTTGATTCGGTGCGTGATACTGTCGAGGTGATCATCGCGCCGCCCTACCGGCTGCAGCAGATTGATATGCATAGTGCGCCGAAGCTGAAGATTATCCAGTCCACCTACGCCGGGATGGATAGTTTGCATCCGTTCGACATGATTCCAAAGACCGCCATATTGCTGAATAATCGCGGCGTACACGGCAAACGAGCCGGTGAATATTGCGCCATGGCGATTTTGATGCTGACCAACAAAATGCCAATGTTCGTCACGCAGCAACGCAACAAACACTGGCAACGTGCCATCGGCAGCCTCGCGAACCGCCAGCGTATCACCATTGTTGGGCTGGGCGCCATTGGCACCGGCGCTGCCGGGTGGGCGCGTAAATTGGGGATGCATATCACCGGCATCCGGCATGGCGATGCACCACACCCGGATTGCGATGAAACATTCTCGATGAGCGAACTTGATAAGGTTTTGCCGACGACCGACATTTTGCTGTTGGCTTGCCCGCTGACACCGCTGACCGCTAATTTGCTCTCGCGCGAACGGATTGCGCTGCTGCCGAATGGGGCCGGGGTAATCAACGTGGGCCGCGGCAAATTGCTGGACCAGGAGGCGCTATGTGACGCGCTAGAGGCTGGGCATTTGGGTGGGGCCGTGCTGGATGTATTCACCGTGGAGCCGATACCCCCTGCCGACCGGATATGGACCACCAAAAACATGGTGATTACACCGCATATGTCAGCTGATGACCCGCTGGCTTACAATGCAGACACACTCGACATATTTTTTGACAACCTGGCAGCTTTTCTGGCCGGCAAAACGCCGCCAACTTTGGTGGACATGGCAAAGGGCTACTAGAGAGATTGACGCACACTGCGCGCCAACCGAGGGCGTGAGCCAGCCTCTTTTCGAATCATTCGAGCGTATGTGGCTTGGTGCGATTGCACCAAGCCACATACGCTCTAGAAAACGTTTTTGCCGATAAAGCCTACGAAAATTGTTTTTGCTAAAATGATGAGATCGAACGTTATCGACCAGTTTTCGATATAATAAATATCGTGCTCAACCCGGCGTTCGATCTGTTCAAGGGTTGCCGCCGGGCCGCGCCAGCCATTGACCTGCGCCCAGCCTGTCATGCCTGGTTTTACCCAGTGCCGGCCAGAATATTCGTTGACAACATCGGCAAAATATTGACCGTTGACACGCTGACCCACCATATGAGGCCTCGGCCCTACCAGTGACATATCGCCACGCAGCACGTTGATCAGTTGCGGCAGTTCATCAAGGCTGAGCTTACGCAGCCAGCCACCAACCTTGAATACACGTGCGTCGGCACGCTCTGTCGGGCACTGAGCAACATTTTGGCTACGGTGCATTGTTCGAAACTTGATGATATTAAAAATCTGTCCTTTGAAGCCGACCCGTGGTTGCAAAAACAATACCGGCCCGGGGTCGTAGATGGCAATCGCTGTCGCGCAAATCAATAAAACCGGTGCCAAAACAACGAGACCCACCAAGGCTATGATGCGATCGAACATGGTTTTGACAAAAAAACTAATCTCTGGAATTGGCCGGTCTGCCAGCGGAATCAAGTGAATTCCAGGTAGCTCATGACGGCTTAACCGGATGGGGGAAATGCGTTGCATCCCCAACGCGCCGGGTAACACCCTTATTGTCAATGGCTCATGCTGTAACTGGCGTAGCAACGCCATCAGCCTGGCACTTTCAGCAATCGGCAGGGTCACCACGACAAGGTCAACCTGATGGGTTTTCGCATATAAAATAAGGTCGTCAACACCGCCGCACATGGGGACATTTCCGATAGACCCTAGCTTTGAGACAGCTTGATCATCGAATACGGCGGCGAAATGGATTCCAGAAAAGCCCGTTGAAAGTCGCGCGATCAAAGCGGCGGATATTTCATTGTAGCCGATCAGCACGACCGAACTGGTGTAGTAACCTGCACGAACCAAATGGCGAATGCGCCGGTCGATAGATATACGGGTGATCAATAAATTTATAATGCCACCGATGTAAAACAGGCCAAACCAAAGCCTGGAGAACAGCGCCGGCTCGTGGGTCAGCGCCGCGGTTGTTGCCAGCATTAAAAAGATGAACGACCAACGTGGCACAATGCCCCGCAATGCGCGGATTGGGTCAGACAGGGCCGGTAGGCTGTACACCTGGGCCTGAATGAAACTGACCTGGCACAGAAACGACGTCCCAACAAATACCAGAGCGTAGCGCAAGGGAACATACCCCCAGGAGCCACGGGCAATGAAATAGCTTACCAAAGCTGTCACGTTGATAATGAAAATGTCAGCGAATTGCGTGCCAAGACCCAATTTCCAGCTGGAGAGCAGCCGCGTCCGGTTCTGACACGGCGCTTCGCTCTCAACGGGAGGCGCGATATCTTTGTTGAACGATACCTTAGACAGTTCGACCATAACCGCGTCCTGAGCCCAAAGATGGCCACGATGATGGCCTATCGCCACCCAAGTTATATATCTAAAGTTGTATTGTCTATCAAAATATTAACCTTAAATTAGTATTATACGCAAACAACTGCGGCGAAAGGGAACAATCTATGAGACTGGCACCGCTCGGAACATTTGCGAATCGGTAAAAATCGAGACGAGCCGGATTCCGCATTTCTCGCCAGGTTGCATCACCACCTCACCCTCGCCAACGTGATATCCATTGGCGAAAATACGCAGTTTTTCCCCTACCAATTGATCAAGGACCAGTAACGCGCCGTAATGAAGGTCTGCATATTGTTGAAACGACACATTCGTACTGCCAAGCTCAACGGTCAGCTTCACCGAAACACGGTCTACGGGCGTGACATCGGCCCTGTTGATAAGCGAGCCAGATTGCGGCGCGACATTGCGCTCACTCGTGAAGCCGGGATTAAGACTTGACGCGACGCTATGCGGCCGGCGCAATTTGTCATTTGCGTCAATTTTGCGCGGTGAACAACACATGAACCCATCATGCTGTCCGTAATCGGCAATGAACAGGTCAACACCGCCCGAGACTGCAATGGCTTCCGGTAAGATAAAACAGGGGAGTATCTGACCGCACTGTAGCGCACAAAATACACCCAACGGCACATCGCTACGAACAATCTCGAACCGTATCTCAAAAGGTACCTTATTGACCAACTGCGATAACACCATCATCCAACGTCGACCTGCCGCTGACGAGCCGGTAATGCCTAGTTGCAAACCGACCTTATTCTCCAGGGGTTCAAAGCCAGCGTAAGGGGCAATGAAACGGATCGAGCCAATGCCGATGGGTGTTTCAAAAATTCCGGTCGTTGAAATCATCCAGTCCTGTTCTGCTGCGATGGTGAGCATACTGGTGGTGGTTTCATACTGCATCACCGCCCATTTCAGGGTCATGATATTCGCAAAAACTTCGGCGATGGCCGTGAAAGTTAATTCTACCATCTGCTTGGCGATGCGCGTTTCCATGGCCGATAATTCGGTTCGGTAGAACATGTCTGAACTGGTGGCACCACACATGCCGTCGACGACGGCGCCGATCAGATCGCCCTCAATGGCCACAATAACCCGGCCGTGCAACGGCGCCATTTCGGCAATGCCTGCAAGCATAATATCGGGTAATGCCGCCAAGGCAGCTTCATGGCTGATAACGCCGTTGATGCAACTAAGAAGCCGAACATTGCAGCGCATTTTTTGAAATAGCAAAAAGCCGATTTTGCGCATGATGATATCGGATTGCGCCTCCATCAAAGCCGAGCGGCGTTGTGGGGTTCGACCCGAGGCCAATAGGTCAAAGGGCGGAGAGTCGGTCATCGGGCCTAACATGTTCGCGTTGCCCTTCATGAGCGGTAATTTGAATAGTATTAGGCTTGTAAACATCCGATGGTTAATAAATAATTTTTATATTCGGCCAAAACCAAAATGAGTAAAATTTTTAGATATCGTTAACGTATATATTATATGAGTATCCTGAGTATGACTCGTCTTAATCAATCCTCATTTATTTACCCGTAAACGGTATCAATCGCCCGGACCCTCATGCCGAAGAGAAAACTTGCCCATGGCCACGATTTTAATTCTCGATGATTCTCCAACAATTATTATGAGTCTATCTCAAATTCTCATAAAAGCTGGATATGAGGTTGCGACGGCGGCGAATGGCAAAGAAGGTGTTGAGCAAATTCATAATGGCTTAAAGCCAACAGTCATTCTAACCGATCTGAATATGCCCGAGATGGATGGTATTGCTTTCATCAAGGAGGCACGCAAAGCCGCCGCAACAAAATTCACTCCAATTATTGTATTAAGCGGCGACTCTGATGGCCGCAAACGCGATGATGCACGCTTAGCCGGTGCGTCGGGCTGGCTTACGAAGCCACCCCAAGCCAATCAATTACTCTATGTTGTAAAGCAACTTCTGCCGGTTGCCTGATAAACATCACGAATTCGTCTTCGGCTGCACAACTCATACCGACATTATCGGCAACAGAAAAGATCTTATCTCAATCTTAACTTTTTGGCCGCTACCGTCGATGTCGAGTGCTCAATTAAATTTTGAATCAAGTGTGGTTTCATGAAAAACATCTCAATTATCGGTAAATTTTTAACGTTGATGGCTGCGTTCGGTATTTTTGTGTTAGCGTCGACGTACTATTCAACATCGCAGATGTCCGCCATTCAAAAGGGTTATGTCGGAGTTGCCAAAAGTACGGCTGCTGCTGCTCTGTTGCTGACGTCTGCAAATCGTGCATTTGTCGCGGGACGTGAGGACGTGACCCAGACGCTGATCGAGACGACAACGCCGGGCCACCTCGCAGCGACCGAATTATTAAAGGCCGATCACACCGCATTCGATGAGTACATGGGCCGGGCCGCAAGCCTTGATCAAAAGCATAAAATAGATATTCTGGACCTTAAATTACGAATTGACAATATTTTTACCCATGATTGTCAAACGGCAATCGCCATGGGTAACGCCGCGCAGTCGACCGATGAGACCTTAGCAGCTCAAACAGAATTTCTTAAGTCATGCTCATCGTCATTTCCGGCCGCTGTTAAAGCAATGATTACCGAGAGAAAAGTGCTACAGGCTCAGGCAGACCGCGATCTGGCCACTCTGGATGATAGTACCAGGCTCATTATCACGATGACCTATATTTTTATCCTTAGCGGTCTAATAATTGTTCTGCTCGCTGGGACATGGGCACTTCGAAATTGGATTACAACCCCACTTAAAAATCTGGTGGCAACTATGAATCGCCTGTCGGCAGGTGACTACCAGGCAATAATCCGGGGCACGGAGCGGCGTGACGAGGTCGGTCTTATCGCACGGACGCTAGAATTTTTTAAAAAATCTGGATTAGACAAACGACGATTGGAGGAGGATGCGGAAGTACAACGCCAAGTGATCCAAACAGAAAATAAGCGCGCAGAAATTGAACGAATTAACAATGCTGAAATGCTAAAAGCTGTCATAGATGCGCTCGCGATCGGACTCGCAAAATTATCGTCTGGTGAGTTGATCTATCGTCTAAAAAATTCGTTCAGTACTGAATATCAGAAACTTCATCAAGATTTTAATGTCGCTATGGAGACATTGCAAACCACGGTTCAATCCATCGCGATGAATATCAAGGCTGTACACGCTGGAGCAGATGAGATTACCCGTGCTTCCGATGATCTCTCACGTCGGACAGAACAGCAAGCAGCCAGCCTTGAACAGACGGCTGCCGCTTTGAGTCAGATAACCGGCACAGTCAGAAAATCTGCCGAAAACGCCGAGGCTGCTCGTACGGCTGTGGTATCGGCCAAGTCAGATGCGGAACGTTCAACTCATGTACTTGAGGAAACGGTTCTGGCGATGGGAGGGATTGAACAATCCTCAAAGAAGATTGGAAATATTATTGGCGTTATTGATGAAATTGCATTTCAAACAAATTTATTAGCCCTCAACGCAGGTGTTGAAGCAGCCCGCGCCGGCGATGCTGGACGTGGCTTTGCTGTAGTTGCAACAGAGGTTCGGGCTTTAGCTCAGCGCTCAGCCGACGCAGCGCGAGAAATCAAAACTCTCATCTCTGACTCAAGTTTACAAGTATCAAAAGGTGTTCGACTAGTGGGTGAGACTGGTAAATCCTTGGCAAGAATTGTCGAACAAATTGCCAAGCTCACAGGATTATTAAACGAAATGGCAGCCTCCACGCTAGAACAATCGTCAGGACTGAGCCAAGTGAATATTGCAATTACCCAAATGGACCAGGTCACACAACAAAACGCAGCCATGGTCGAGGAATCAACGGCAGCAAGTCATAACCTGGCAACCGAGGCCGAAGAATTAACACGACTCGTCAGTCAATTCCAAGTGGGCGTCTCGTCGCAGGCACATATCAAAGACTCGGCGTTGAAGCCCCCGCGCGATAATAAATTTGTGAAACCAGGATTCAATGCCAAAATCTCTCCAATAAACAATCAATTACCTCGTATTGATGCTGCACCTAAGACATTAAAAATAGCCAATACGACACTTGCTCCAGTTGGGGAGAATTGGGATGAGTTCTGATACGTCTCAAAACGAGCATAAGAGCGACGTTTCTGACAATGAATTGCCGGTGGCGTTTAATTCTCGAGTTGGCAGTGAGTTGATTGATCTATTTTTAGCTCATCGTGGGTCTGACTTTCAGATTAGCGGTTCTAATGTTCGTAAATTTAGTGCGCAATATTTACAAATAATTTTGGCTGCTCAAGCAACATGGAAAGCCGATGGTCATATTTTAAGTGTCTGGCCAATGTCTGATGAATTAACGGCCGGCCTCACGCTTTTAGGCGTTATGCCAGAGCTACTTTCTCATAAAAAGGATTATACGGCATGAGCACAACGGTCCTTACAGTCGATGATTCTCGCACAATGCGTGATATGCTAAAGCATTCGCTCCTGAAAGCTGGTTTTAGGGTTTTGCAAGCAGAAGATGGGTTAGATGGTCTGGAGGTCTTAAAAACTGAGCAGCCTGACGTGATCGTTACGGATTTGAATATGCCAAGATTAGATGGTTTTGGGTTTATTGAGGCGATACGGCGTCATATCGACCATAAGACAATGCCGGTTTTAGTGCTCACAACTGAGGTCGACTCAGAAAAAAAGAGCCGGGCTAAAGCGGCTGGGGCGACAGGATGGATTGTAAAGCCGTTCGATCCCGTCAAGCTGGTGGATGCAATTCGTCGTGTCGCAGTCTGAACTGGAGCACGATCGATGGATTCGATGGCAACGATACGCAGGACATTTTTCCAAGAATGTGAGGAGCAGCTGGGCGAGCTTGAGACCGGGCTCATAAAAATGGAAAGTGGAACGCAATCTGTTGATACTGTAAATGCGGTATTTCGTGCGGTGCACTCTATAAAAGGCGGCGCGGGAATTTTTGGGTTAGACGGCTTGGTGAAGTTTGCACACGCATTTGAGACAACCCTTGATGACGTGCGTTGTGCGAGACTTTTGCCGACATCGACAGTAATGGCAACTTTATTGCGGGCCGCGGATGTTTTAGCTGACGTGGTGCGGGCTGCTCGTGAGGATTTGCCATTTGACGACAATAAAACAAACATACTAATTTCTGCCCTCTCTAAGTTGGACCAAAATGCGGTTATTCATGAAACATCTCCGCCAAGTGAGTCAATTACTGAACATTCTTCGACAGACACGGGATCGAAAAACTGGCTGATAAATTTTTATCCAAGACGGGAACTTTATGCAAAGGCCAATGAGACTGCCCTGCTATTTCGAGAATTAAACAGACTTGGTGTGGTTAATGTTACGATCGATACCAGCCGATTGCCCGAATTAAGTCAGATCGATGTAGATGGTGCTTATCTTAGTTGGACCATTAACTTGTTGTCAGATTGCACTGAGTCTGTCATTAGAGACGTTTTTGAATTTGTTGATGGTGACTGCGTTCTTGATATTGCTAATCCCACTGAAGCAATAGTGGTTGATGAGCCTCCGGAGTTTTATGGAGGTTTTGAATTCTTTGCGCCGATGGGAGTAGATGTTTCTGATACAGCGCAACCAGTCGAAAAAATTGAAGTCTCTGTAAAACCTGAAAACATTACCGGTAAAGTTGAAGCATCTGCCACATCGAGCATTCGCGTTGATCTGGAGCGGGTTGATCGTATGATTGATCTCGTGGGTGAGTTAGTTATCAATGAGGCTATGTTGAGCCAGCGTATTTTAGAGGCTGGTATCGTTCGGGCGTCGGGTGTTGCGGTTGCATTGGAAGAACTTGAGCATTTAACGAGGGAAATTCAGGATAGCGTGATGGCAATTCGGGCGCAGCCGGTGCGCTCAGTATTTCAACGCATGCCGCGTTTGGTACGAGAAGTTGCCACTCAAACGGGAAAACTGGTGCGTTTGCTGACCGAGGGCGAAGGTACAGAGGTCGATAAAACTGTTATCGAACGGATTGCTGATCCGCTGACACATATGATCCGCAATGCGATCGACCACGGGTTGGAATCACCCGAAATCCGACTTGCGGCGGGAAAGCCGGCTGAGGGCGTTGTACGACTAGCTGCTTTGCATCGGTCCGGACGAATTGTGGTCGAGGTGGCTGATGACGGAGCCGGCATCAACCGAAGCCGTGTTAAAGCCAAGGCTGAAGAGAATGGACTTATTAGTATTGATGCGGCTTTAACGGACGATGAGATCGATAATCTAATCTTCCTTCCGGGATTTTCCACGGCGAGTGCGGTAACCGATATTTCTGGTCGTGGTGTGGGAATGGATGTGGTGCGTCGCTCTGTGCAGGCATTGGGCGGCCGTATTTCAATTTCATCCCGGCCAGGCAAAGGCTCGACTTTTACGATGAGCCTTCCACTAACCTTAGCTGTGCTTGATGGCATGGTAGTCAACGCGGCCACTCATTCGTTGATTGTACCTCTTGGAGCCATTTTAGAAACCTTGCAACCCAGAGCGCAGGATGTGCATCCTTTGGATAATAAAGTGCGGGTACTTTCATTGCGGGGCGGCTACGTACCGATGGTTGATGTTGCCATGGCCCTTGGGTATCGCAGCGAAGCCATTGAGCCCACTAAGTCGGTCGCATTGCTTGTTGAGTGCGAGGGCGGTTCCCAGGCCGTGCTGCTGTTCGATACCATTCAGGGTCAACGGCAGGTCGTCATCAAAAGCCTTGAAGCGAACTATCGAGCTGTACCCGGCATCGCGGCTGCAACTGTGATGGGTGATGGCAGGGTCGCCTTAATTCTTGATGTAGATGCAATCGTCGCAGCCTCGCGCACAGATCAGTCCCGACCTGAGACGATACGAGCTGATATAACTCTGATGGAAGCGAGTTAAACAATGAGTCAATCATTCACTTCTGACGTTAAAGCACGCGAATTGATCGCCTTTCGGATCGGCGAGCAGGAGTTTTGCATCAATATAATGGCTGTCCGTGAAATTCGTGGGTGGACGCTTGCAACGGCGTTACCGCATTCACCAGACTATTTGCGCGGTGTAATTAATCTGCGCGGTGCTGTGTTACCGATTATTGATTTGGCGGTAAGGCTCGGTTTGCCAAGTGCGGAGCCCACGGCGCGGAACGTTATCATTGTTGCACAGATTGAACAGCAACAGGTTGGACTTTTGGTTGATGCGGTTTCAGATATTTTGACTTTGAATGAGGAACATATTCAACCGACACCGGATGTCGCATCAGATCTTGTAAAAACATTTGTGCGGGGCTTGCTGCCGGTAGAAGGCCGAATGATCAGCCTTTTGGCGCTTGACCATGTGTTGCCAACTCATGCGCTTGAGGCTGCATAATTCATATGAATAACCAGGCGAATTTAATTAGCCAAGGTGAGTTCCCTCTGACGGCGAGAGATTTTTCTGAAATTGCGTCGATCATGCATCGTGAGGCTGGAATTGCACTGCCCGAGAACAAGATAAATCTGGTATATTCGAGATTAGCCAAGCGACTGCGTGCGCTCGGTTTACGGACTTTCCATGAATATTGTAGTCTGGTTATGGATGCGAGTACCGAGCGTAGTAGAGTTGAGCGTGAAGCGATGATCGCGGCATTGACCACCAATGTAACGCGATTTTTCCGTGAACCACATCATTTTGAACACCTCAAAGTCAATATTTTGCCAAGACTAATTCACCAGACAAAACTTGGCGCGCCGGTTCGGATATGGTCATCTGCTTGTTCAAGTGGGCAAGAGCCCTATTCCATTGCGTTGACCATATTGAGTTTGCTTCCCGACGCTGCAAATTACGATATCAAAATTCTTGCTACCGATATCGATACGAATATGATCGCTCTTGGTGAGGCTGGATGTTACGAAAAAACGATGTTGAACGATGTGCCTTCAGGGTTAGTCCAGCGCTGGTTCAGCCCAGTCTCGGATGGTTCAGGTGAGATGAAGGCGACACCAGATTTACGTAATCTGATACGGTTTCGTAAGCTTAATTTGATAGGTAATTGGCCGATGCGCGGAAAATTTCAAGCAATTTTTTGCCGAAATGTGGTTATTTATTTTGATAATGAAACTCAAAATCGTATATGGACTCGGATGGTTCCGTTATTGGCGAGCGAAGCCGCCTTATATATCGGCCATTCGGAGCGCGTTGGTGGTCCGGCAGAGGCGCAACTGCGCAGCGATGGCGTGACGATTTACCGACACGCTGAGTTTGTCCGGGCTTTGTGATGAGCATTCGTGTTTTGGTCGTTGATGACTCACCGACGATGCGACGGCTCATTAGTGCTAAGTTGCGGGCCGATCCATTGATTGAGGTGGTAGGAGAGGCTTCTGACCCCACCGAAGCGCGGCAGGCGATTAAATTGCTGTATCCTGATGTCATTACACTCGATATCGAAATGCCCAACATGAATGGTTTGGAGTTTCTTGAAAAAATCATGCGCTTGCGGCCAACCCCGGTCATCATGGTTTCCACGCTGACCCAGAAAGGCGCAGACGTAAATTTACGGGCATTGGAACTCGGGGCTTTTGACTGTGTGGCTAAACCAACCAGAATCCATACCGATAGTTTTGAGTCTTTAGCCGAAAAAGTGAAGGCGGCATCGCGTGCCAATCGTTTACCGGGCATGAAAAAACTTACTAAACATACACCTATTGAAAGTTTTATTTCCGACGGCCGGGTGGTGGCCATCGGGTCATCAACTGGCGGCGTGGAAGCGCTGGTCGAAATCATTTCTCAATTCCCATCGAATTGTCCGCCAACCTTGATTAGCCAGCACATGCCAGCAACTTTCACGAAAAGCTTTGCCGAACGGCTCAATAGGCTGTCTGCCGCGCATGTGGCGCAAGCGACGGAGGGCGCGAAGATTAAGCCTGGTTACATTTATTTGGCACCTGGAGATGCGCACCTGGAAGTAAAGGGGCATTCGCAGCCATATTGTCACTTGAACCATGGCGAGCGGGTAAATGGGCACCGGCCTTCGGTTGACGTGATGTTCAGCGCTGTCGCGCAACAATTTAAGGACAAGGCAGTCGGAATTATTCTCACCGGGATGGGGCGCGACGGCGCGGCGGGGTTATTGGAACTACGCCAGGCCGGAGGCGAAACCATTGGCCAAGATGAGGCAAGTTGTGTGGTTTATGGCATGCCCAAGGTGGCTTTTGAAATTGGAGCGGTGGCGCATCAATTTTCCCTGGACCGTATGGCGACACAAATTCTGCAACTTACCCAAACCGCTCGCCGGGAGAATGTGGGATGAATTTTATAGCTCGTAAATTTCGTAACGACGGGAGCTTATAGGATGGCGACCAACCTGCCGTTGCCTGACGAACGCTGCCTGAACATCGTACAAGGTGAGTATCAGGTCGATGGAGATCCGCGCACCAAGCTCACCACGATCCTCGGATCCTGCGTCGCCGCCTGCCTGTGGGACCCGCTGGCTGGACTCGGCGGAATGAACCATTTTTTATTACCGGGCGTTGATAGTCGGCAAGTTGAACCTAGTGGCGCGGCGGTGCGTCAGGGCGTACATGCGATGGAGTTGCTGGTAAATGGCCTGCTGCAAAAAGGCGCTGACCGGCGCCGGCTGCAGGCAAAATTATTCGGAGGTGCCCGGATGATTAAAGGCCTCACTGATATCGGCGATCTGAACGCGGCTTTCGCTGAGAGGTTTCTTCGTGCCGAGGGTATTGCGATCGTGGGCGGCAGCCTGCGCGGCACTCAAGGGCGGCGTATTCAATTTTGGCCCGTTTCAGGCAGGGCGAGGCAGGTTCTCATCGGTTTGGAGCAAACGATGCAACGGCCTGGACGTGATTTTGCTGTGGCTAAGCCACCAACGCCCTGTGGTTCACTTGAATTATTTTAACAAAGGCTAAAGATCCATGAAACCATTGGCGTCCCCATTGAGCATTGTTGAGACGCCGCTAATCACGCTGCTCAGCGCTGTCAGTGACGAACTTTCCGAGCTTGGTCAGTTCACCGAGCAACTACAATCCACACTCAGCCCGTCGTTGATGCGGCTGGCTGACGACCCGCAGTGCCATCGCAATGTGCAGATGCTTGACTTGCTCTCACAGCGCTTGAATGTTTTGGCGGTATTTTTTCTCTCGCTCGGTCACGCTGTGCCGCCGGGATGGTTGATCAATTCTCGTGCGGCCCTGAGTGCCGTAACATTGTCTGAGCTGGCCTGGCGCTTGCAAGGCCACCAAAATCCGCAAGAGCATCATCCCGCCGGCGATTTAGAGACATTTTAGGGCGCGGCCAACCATTAAACCTGGCAAAATAAAACCCCTGCCCGCATAAACGGACAGGGGTTTTTGTTCAATGGCGCGAAAATCCGCTGCATCTCGAAAGACGCAGCGGATTTATCAGAGATTAATCACCCATCACAGGAATTTTCTGACCATCGGAGTAAATCGCGTAGGCTTCTTCACCATGCACCGCGTCGTCACCAATGAGCAGTGTTTCATCATCAAAGCGCAGGCTGACAAACAGGCCGATCAGCTTGAGCAGGATAAAGGTGCCGATCACGTTGAACACGATGATGAAGGCGGCACCGTAGATCTGCAGCACAACCTGGTGGAAGTTACCATACCACCAGCCTTGAACGCTGAAGGCGTCCTTGTTGGTGCCATACCACTCGATCATGCTGGGGTCCGCAAGGATACCGGTACCGATACCGCCGACCAACGCGGCAACACCATGGGTATGGATAACGCCGAGCACGTCATCGACCTTACGGAACAATGCAGTCTTGCCGAGCCAATTCCAGGTCATCCAAGGCAGCAACGCGGCGCAAACACCCAGGATGATGGCCCCGGTTCCGTTCACGTAACCAGCCGCCGGAGTAATGGCGACGAGACCGGTGATCATGCCGTTAACAGCACCAAGAATGGAAGGACGGCCGTATGCGAGAACGTCACACACAACCCAGGTCAGTAGCGCCGCAGCGGTGGCGGTGTGGGTGTTCAGCACACCGACGCCAGCGTCAGCGTTTGCAGTGAACGGGTCACCACCGTTGAAGCCGGACCAGCCGAGCCAGAGCAAGCCAGCGCCAGCCAAGGTAATCAGGAGCGAGTTCGGGTGGAAGCTCTCACGGTCACGCGGCAAACGCGGGCCGATGACAGCGGCAGCCGTAAAGCCGGAGAATGCAGAGGCCAAATGAATGACGTAACCACCGGAATAGTCGACCACGCCCAACGAACCCAGCCAACCGCCACCCCACAATGAGTAGGCGCCGACAGAATAGATGAAGGTTGTCCACAGCGGCACGAAAATGACCCAGGCTTTGAAGCTCATGCGACCCAGAATGGCGCCCGCCAGAATGATCGGCGTGATGGCCGCGAACACAAATTGGAAATACACCATCGTGGCCTGGCCATAGCCAAGGGCTGGCATAGCGGCGGCGGCTGAGGGAATGATCGCCTCTTTTTCCATGTTATACGCTGAGGTTGTCGGATCAGGATGCCCGATGAACGCGCCAAGGCCACCCGGAACCTGGAACCAAGGCTTACCAAATGACATGTTATAGGCCCAAAGGACCCAGACGATCAGCACTGCCGAGAATGCGTAAAACACCATGAAAGCGGAGTTAACCGCCCATTTTTTCTTGACCGCACCGCCGTAAAGCAGAGCGAGGCCTGGAATGCTCATAATGCCCACAAAGGTCGCAGCGGTCAGCTGCCAGGCATTGTCGCCTGTATCGAGCCAATTGCCCGGTAATGCTTGAACTATCATACTATCGTCTCCACTGTTCCCAGCCGTGTGTTGCACAAAGACGCAAGCGCGCTT
>VFSW01002664.1_pt1 | contig 26918 bp, 22 predicted proteins | sample 5358111 | NCBI WGS metagenome assembly VFSW01 (sample SAMN11554181, study PRJNA540505) | mine drainage metagenome | isolation source: sediment from site ElyBrook_90M | place: USA: Ely Copper Mine, Vershire, VT | collected 2017 | reverse complement strand
ACGTGTGCTGATCTGCAGAACACGACGCCGGTCGATGAGAACGTGGTGAAGCCGAACCAGAAGGTCTGGCCGAAAGGGGCTGGCGCGGCGCCGGTCCGCCACCATCACAAGAAAGCAGCGGCTAAGAAGCCGGCCGCCGACCAATAACCTCTTCCTGACTGGAAGCTCTGTTGCCGGTGGGAGCCCCACGCTCCCACCGGCTTTCTCGCTTTCGAGTGCGATGCCGGAGAGGGTCTACAGCGGTTTCAGGGTTGCTGTGTCTTGTGGGTCGTGCGGCGTCATTCAGCGCCGCGTCAAGGCTGCCGAGTGTCTTGTTTGCTAGCCTTTTGCGACGCTACCTAGGGAAATGCATCTCTGACTAGCGAAGGTAAGGGAGCGGCCGGAGACGATTTGGCCGGGAACTGCTACCATACCTGGGTGCCCGCATCCGCCAGGCGAGAGCGGGACACGAAAGGAACACGAGAGCAATGCGATGGATGTTACGCTCCAAGATTCATCAGGCCACAGTTACCGAAGCGGATCTGCAGTACGTGGGTAGTATCACAATCGACGAAGAACTGATGGACATGGTGGGACTGCTTCCCGGCGAGCGCGTCTTGGTGGTCAGCAATACCAGTGGCGCGCGGCTTGAGACCTACACGATTCCCGGCCCGCGTGGCTCCGGCGCCATCTGCATGAACGGCGCCGCCGCTCACCTCATCAAGAAGGGCGAAGAGATCATCATCATGGGCTTTGAACTGGCTGACCGCCCGCTCAAGTCCAAGCAAATTGTGCTGGGAGCGCACAACGAATTCGTCCGCTGGTTGCCGGCCGAGAGCTACAACACCTCATTGGCCGAACTCGTGGGCCAGGGGTAAGTTCAAGCGCTCTTTGCCGAGGTCTCCGCCGTTTCGAATAGCTCCGCTTCTGCCTGCCGCCGCCGCGTCAGTCCCGGCAATACCACCCCTCCGGCGCGGTTCCACACCAGAAACTGTGCGGCTGCGGCCGCCGTATTGCCGGCGTTCAGCTCGCGCAGCAAAGTCGACTTGGCGAAGTTGCCGGAGCCCAGGTTGAAAACAAAATCCACCAGGGCATCGAACTGGTTCTGCGTCAAAGGGACGGTGACTAACCGGTTGACCGTGGCCACTGCAGTGCCCACGTCCTGCAAGAGCAAGTCGCTGGCCTGTTCCTGCGTAATGGTGAGGCCGGCATGAACGTCGGGACCGGTGTGCCCATAACCGATTGTCCACACCCCCACCGAATCCTGATAAGCCTTCAAGTGCAAGCCTTCGGACTGCTCGGTTAGAGCCAAACCTTGGCTACCGTAAGTCAGCTTGTTACGGGGCGGAGCAAAACTGTTGGTGCGAGACATGATGCCCATCCTTTAGGTAATGTGGGGAAGAAGTACTGCGAGGAAAGCGATCGGAACTTCTATCAAAAAGGCGAGGGAGAATCGACGGCAGGTCGAGCCGGCATCCTTGCGTGACGTAGCTGGAACCTGCTAAGCCTAAATAGAAAAACCCGGCTTTCGCCGGGCTCAGTTGCGGAAACGGTTCCGTCAGAAACCGTTTTTCCTAATCTTCAATCCTAATTTCACCCTAGCATGCGGCATAGGTGGCTGTTCGCGTTTTGCCAACTTTATATCTCATTCGGCAGCTTGAGACTGCGCCTTATTGCTGCGTTTTTCAATATTGACACGCAATAAATACGCGGGGGAACGACCGCTTTACCCTTGCGCCCTCCTTGGCTATTTCCAGCGACGCGAAAGGACGATAACAAGCTGATTCTAAGATATATGTGCCGCGCGCTCGTCCGGAGCCGTATGCAAGAAATCAAGGCTTGGCACTGTTCGATGACGACTGCGGTATGTCAACCCAAGCATGACCGAAAATCCTAACAGCACCAGATAAGACCAGGGAATCGATCTTCCACCTTCCGCCTTGACCACCCGCACCGGCAAGGAAAAATCAGCGCTCTGACCATCGTGCCGGATCGCGATGTTCACTTTCCAGTCACCCTCCGCCGGCAAGTTCAGCGATGCCGACTGCAGCAGCTTGTTCTCCGAGTCTTCGCTATCAGCGCGCACCGCTCCCGTCCTCTGTGGACCCGCTACTTCTTGCGCAGAAATCTCAATCGTTGCATCCCGCAAAACCTCCTGAGAATTGGCATCCTGGACCAGCACGCTGAAATCCGATGCTCCCGCTTGCAGATTTCCCGCCGTCGCGAAGACCGACACCGCGAATGTTCCCGATTGTCCTCGAAAACGCAGCGCCTGGTCGTCGTCATCGGAAGGGCCCGCCGCCAGATGCGCCAGGCACAAGCCGGTCACGCTGAACAGCAGCAGAAACGAAATTGCTTCGCCGGCCCTGCCATTCCATCGCCCTTGCGTCAAGCGACGTCCAGGCGAAATTCGCGTCCTGGCCCGTCGCGATACCGGCCTCGGCTTCTTCTTCCATCGATTCCCCTGCAGGCATTCCACCGCGATCACCATCGCCGGCACAATGAAGGCCATTGATCCCATCACCCACATCAGTGCGCCCGCGGCAATCTGGTCGTGCAGTGCGGAAAAGCCGAAGAGCCGCGGCACGGCGGCATAGGAGGGATACAACAGCCGGTCAGAAAAAACCAGGATCGCCGACAGCACGGTGTTTTCCACATCGGCCACCAGCAGATACGGCACCATACCCCAGCGCGGCCCGCGCGCACGGCTGGGCCACGGCTGAATCACCGGCCACCAGAAGATGAGCGCCGCCAGGAAGAAGCAGGCATGCTCCACCTCGTGCCACGAACCCGATGCCAATGCCAGCTCATACAGCCGCGGCGTATGCCACGCGAACAGCGTCGCTCCCAACAGCAGCAACGATAACGCAGGATGGATCAATGCACTTCCCACCCGCTTGGCCATGCGCCAGTTAAGAAACGGCCCCGCAAATTCGCGGGCAGCGAACATGGGCAGTCCCCTTACCAACGGAACCAGCGGCGCGCCCATCAAAATCAGCGGCGGTGCCAGGCTCATCAGCAGCATGTGCTGCAGCATGTGAGCGGTCAGCACGAAGCCGGAAAACGTGTCTAACGGCGAGGCCAGCGCCACCCACAGTGTCAGCAGTCCCAGCAGAAAGCAGACCGCGCGCCACGGCGGGACGAAAGGCACACGCGCGCGCTGCAGCCGCACCCAACCGCGCAGATACACCAACGCCGTGACCGCCAGCGCGAAGCTCGCGGCCGGCGGCGCCGACCAGGAAAGCAGCACGGCTTGGCTTACGGGAGGCATGGCTCAGACGTGGTGACGGTTAGGGACTCTGATTAAGTCTGGTTCTTGAAGGGGATGACCTTCAGGCGTCCGTAAAAGGCAGCAAAATCGCGGCGGCTTTAGCCGCTGATGTACTTCTCCAGACTTAATCAGGTTCTCCTCAGGAATTCGCAGCCGCCTTTTGCGACGCACCTGCTGCAGTACCTTCGTCCTCATTCCAATTTGTGTTTTCCTGGCTGAAGCGGTCGAGTACCTCATCGCTCTTGGCCTCGCTGAAATAGTCCCACGCCCATTCCACCACAGCTTCCATTCTTGCCTGCATGGTGGAGAGCAGCGCAAGATGGACCCCGAGCCACGCCACGAAGGCGATAGCGCCCTCCAGTTCGTGCCGATGCTGCCCCACTTCAGCAACTGCGGCATCGCGCCCAATCATGGCCATGATGCCTTTGTCAAAATAGTCAAAAGCTCGCCGGGGCTGCCCGGCTAGCTCAGCCAGGATGTTCTTTGCACACCACTTGCCGGATTGTTCCGCCACCGACGCCAACTGCGGCAGCGGCTTCCCGCCGGCGCCGGAAATGTTGGCAAAGTCGCCCAGGGCGTAGACATTGGGGAAGCCGGGAACAGAAAAGTCCTCCGCCACATCCAGGCGCTCGCCATGCCCAGGTGTGATGCCCAGATTCCCCGATAGCGACGAGGCTTTCAAGCCGCCTGCCCAAATTACAGTATGCGAGGGAATCCGCGTGCCATCCGACAAGACGACGTGACCGGAAGCTACTTCCTTGACCGCAGTGCCGAGGTGCAGCTTCACGCCCAGATGTTCCAGCGTCTTCGCCGCGCAAACCGGCGCTTCGGGGGAGAACGCGCGCAGCACAGTGTGTCCCATGTCCACCAGATGAATGCCGGCGCGGTTGACCGGAAGACCCGGAAATTGCTCGCGGAACGCGCGACGAATCATTCCGCCCAGGGTCCCTGCCATTTCGGTTCCGGTGGGGCCGCCGCCCACCAGCACGAAGTTCAGCGCGCCCTTCTCGATCAGCGAAGCATCGCGGTCCGCCGCCTCCAGAACTGCCAGGATGCGCGAGTGCAGCAACTCCGCGTCGTGCAGCGAGTACAGAGGATAGCTGTTCTCCCGGGCCCCGGGCGTGCCGAAAAAGTTGGCCTGCGACCCGACGGCCAGCACCAAAAAATCACCTTGATATGTCTGCCCCTGCGCCGTCACCACACTCCGCGACTTCAGATCGGCGGAGATCACTTCCGCCATCTTTACCTCGACGTTCGGGTGGCGCGCCGGCATATTGCGCAGGCTGAACGCCACATTGCTGGGGGCGAGAAATCCCGCCGCCACCTGGTAGAGCAGCGGCTGGAATTGCTGATAGTTGTTCTTGTCGATCAGGGTGACTCGAATTTCCGGGTGCGCCGCCAGTTTGCGGGCACAAGCGACGCCGGCAAAACCACCGCCCACGATGACCACGTGCTTCACGGCTTCCACTCGCTTTCGGCTCGGATTGCGACTACGGGACAAGATTCGGTTTCTAACACTCTACAAGTCCACGCGCCTTCCAACAACTGCAGCCGCCCACTCACCCTAAAAAACCATTGGCAATCCTGCCGCGATTGCGTTAGAAAAGCGTGAAGACCCTCCGCAAGACAAACTCAGTTGCGCTTCAATATTCGCAAGCGAAAGGCAGAAGTGTCGCCGGTACCCATCCAGACCTCGCCACCCTGAAACACCGCATTCCAACACGATGTCGCCACACCAAATATCGAGGCGGCGCACCACAGCTGTCATTTGCGCGCTGCTCTCTGTCTTGCTCCTCATAAGCTGCCAAAAGAAGCAGGAGGCGCCAAAGCCGGCCCTGCCCGAAGTCGGCGTGGTCGAGGCCGCAGTCATTGAGGTGCAGTCGCTCTACCAGCTCATCGTGCTCACGCCGCAGGACCGCGCGGTGTTTCGCCCCGTTCAGGTGGGCGAGCGCATCGCTGGCGGCAACTGACAGCGGACCGTTGCATGCTGACAGCTCCTACGGCACGCTTCACCGACGTGCATCCCGAACCAGCGTTGCGACAGGTTTTTCCGCACCTTCTGAAGCCGGCTCGTAAGGCAGGACGGCGGCTTTTTTCAGCGGACTGTTACGGCGTGGGCCTAAATGGCCACGCATACCGCCTTGGTTTCGGTATAGAGTTCCGGCGCTTCGTGGCCCATCTCGCGGCCCCAGCCCGACTGCTGGATTCGAAAATTCGCAGCCGGTTTTGCCGGAGCACCTCTCGAGTGCTACCCTCCGGCGCCGGCTTTGCATCTAACTTAAGTGCTTCCCCGGTGGCACAGGCAAGCTAACTTACATTTCACCTGCTTTGGAAGGACTCCCATGAGGGTTGCTCTTATTGCTTCGCCATTTTTACCGGTGCCCCCTGAACGATACGGAGGCACCGAACTGTTTATCGCCGAGTTGGCTGAAGGCCTGAAGAATTCCGGCGTCGACGTTGTGGTGTACACCAATGGCGAATCGACGGTGCCGGTGGAAACGCGCTGGCTCTACCCATCGCAGCAGTGGCCGATTACGGGCGAGGTTTTTGACAACTTGAAGGACTTCAATCACGCTTCCTGGGCGGTGGCCGATGCCGCCGCCGATTGCGACGTCATTCATCTCAACAGCATTTCGGCTCTGCTCTTCGCTCGCCATGCCAGGAGCAAGTTCGTCTACACCATGCATCACGTACACGAGGAGCCACTGAGCGAGATTTACCGCTCATTCCCGGCGGTGGAGTTCGTCACTATCAGCCGTTTCCAGCGCCAGCGCGAGACTATGGCGCGCATTCGCGCCATCCCTCATGGCCTCAATCTCAATAATTATCATCTGCAGACCCGCAAACAGCCTTATCTCAGTTTTCTGGGACGCATCGCGCCCATCAAAGGGACGCATCTGGCCATTCAGGTCGCCAAAAAGTCGGGCATTCCGTTGAAGATTGCCGGCGAAGTGCAGCCCATTTTCCAGTCATATTTCGATGCCGAAGTGAAACCTCACCTCGACGGCCGCTTTATCGAGTATGTTGGTGAAGCCGATTTGCCGGCCAAGAACGAGTTGCTCAGTAATTCCCTGGCGCTGCTGTTCCCCATCCAGTGGGACGAACCGTTTGGGCTGGTGATGATCGAGGCCATGGCCTGCGGCACGCCGGTGGTGGCGCTGCCGGGGGGATCGGTTAGAGAGGTTGTAGGCGAGGGCGTTTCGGGCTTCATTTGCCGCTCGGTCGATGAGATGGCGCAACGGGTTCAGCTTCTGCCCGGAGCCTTCCGTCCCTCCGATGTGCGGCAATATTGCCAGGAGAATTTTTCGCTGGAGCGAATGTTGGGGGATTACCTCGAGCTGTATCAGGAACTGGTCATCGAAGAGCCAGTATCGGCGACGCCGATGATCACCACAGGAGAAGCATTTCCTGGCGCGGCATGAGCACGCATCTGACAGTTCCTTACGACGAACTGGTCGAGGTCCCCTCGCCGCATCTGGAGCCGCGCATCGCCTATCAGGCGCTGGAACCGCGCAAGGTCGACAACCTTACCCTGATCGACGGCAAGACCTTCAGCGCAACCAATGTCTCCGGCGACATCTATCCCCCCGGCTCGCCCGATGTCGGCTTCTTCCACGACGACACGCGCTTTCTCAGTCATCTGGAGCTGCGCATCGGCGGGCATCGCGCCGTGGTGCTGTCCTCCGCCACCGAGAAGACCTTTGCCTCGCAAATCGAGCTGACCACCGGCAACATTACCTTGCGCGATTCCTTCGACCTGCCGGAGAACACCATCCACATTCGCCGTGAGCAACTGCTGGCCTCCGAGATTCTCTTCGACCGCATGAGCTTCGAGAACTTCAATCTCACCCCGGTGGATTTCACGGTTGAGCTTTTCTTCGACGCCGACTTCGTGGACGTCTTCCAGGTGCGCGGCGTGGCCCGCGAGCGCCACGGCCAATACTATCGGCCCATCGTCCGCCAGGACAGCATCGTTTTTTATTATCGCGGGCTGGACAGCGTGATGCGCGAGACGCTTATCAAGCTGGCGCCGCCCGGCCACATCGGGGAACATGTGGCGCGCTGGGAGCTTCACCTGGAGCCGCTGCGGCGCGTCCAGCTCGAAGTCTCGGTCACCCCGCGCGTAGAAGGGCGTCTCTCGCGCGCGCAGGTCTATGAAGTGGACCATCACCTGCGCCAGCGCCGCGCCAACTTCGCCCGCTGGGAGGCCAGTTCCACCAGCTTCCAGAGCGACAACGATGTCTTCGACGGCCTGCTGAATACCGCCATCGGCGACTTTCACGCCCTGCAAATCCCCGACGGTGACGAGCACATCATCGCCGCCGGCATCCCTTGGTTCGCCACCATCTTTGGCCGCGACTCCATCATCGCCGCCTATCAGTCCCTGTTCCTCAATCCGCAGCTTGCGATGGACACGCTGCGCGTCCTGGCCCGCTACCAGGGTAAGGAACACAACGATTGGCGGGACGAAGAGCCGGGCAAGATCCTCCACGAGTACCGCGCCGGCGAGATGACGCGCGATGGCGAGATGCCGTTCAGCCCCTACTACGGCTCCGTCGATGCCACGCCGCTGTTCCTCATCCTGCTGAGCGAGACCTTCCATTGGACGGCGGACGAGCGTTTGCTGGAAGAGTTGCTGCCCAGCGCTTACGCCGCTCTGGAGTGGATCGATCGCTACGGTGACATCGATGGCGATGGTTTCGTCGAGTATCTGCGGCGCTCTCCCAAGGGCCTGGCCAATCAGGGCTGGAAGGATTCCTGGGACGCCAATCTGCATCGCGATGGAGCGGTGGCCAAGCCGCCGATTGCGTTGTGCGAGGTGCAGGGCTATGTCTACGACGCCAAGTACCGCATGTCGTCCTTGCTGCGCAACTTCGGCGATGTGAAGACCGCCGAACGGCTGAAGCGCGAGAGCATCGAACTGGCGCGGCGTTTCGAGCGCGCCTTCTGGGTGCCCAGCCGCGGCTTCTACGCCATGGCGCTGGATGCCGACAAGCGGCCGCTGGAGGTGATCGCTTCCAACCCGGGCCACTTGCTGTTCACCCGCATCCTCGGCAAGGAGCGCGCGCGCATTGTCGCCGGTCGCCTGATGCGCGACGACATGTTCACGGGCTGGGGATGCCGCACCCTGTCGCAGGAGGAACGGGTCTTTAATCCGCTCAGCTACCATCGCGGATCGGTATGGCCGCATGACAACTCCGTCATCGCCCACGGCATGGCACTCAACGACCTGCGCGAGGGCGCGCTGCGCATTCTCACTTCTCTCTATCAGGCGGCCTCGCACTTCCGCGACTATCGTCTGCCGGAGCTGTTCTGCGGGGTGCAGCGCCGCGAATACGACGAGCCGGTGGAATACCCGGTGTCGTGCTCGCCGCAGGCCTGGGCCTCAGGCGCGATGTTCCTCATCCTCTCGTCAGTTCTGGGCCTGCATCCCAGCGCCCCCCGCAAGGAATTGAACATCGTCAATCCGCAACTGCCCGACTGGCTCGACCACCTCTCCATTCGCAACCTGCGCATAGGGCGGAGCCGCGTCGGCCTCGACTTCAGCCGCCGTGGCGAGCGTACCTTCTGCAACGTGGTTGATGTGGAAGGCGAGAAGCTGCTGGTGAATGTAGCGTTCAAGAAGTAGCGGTCGGCAGTCAGCACTCAGCAGTCAGCACTCAGCAGTCAGTACTCAGCAGTCAGTACTCAGCAGTACTCAGCCCATAGCCCATCAAGAGCCGTCCCCGCAGGCCCAATCCTGCAGGAGCGCGTGCTTTGGCTGAGTGCCGAATGCTGAATGCTCTCTGCTGACATACAATAAACCGACGGCGCAAGCGCGCCCCGGAGGATGCATGGCACAGGTGAAGATCACAGTCCGCGAGAATGGACCCTACCGGATAGAAGCTCCCGAAGGCATGGTCGAACTGGTTGACGCTAACGGCAACCCTTACAACATTGCCGGCAAGCCGGCCTTTTCCCTCTGCCGCTGCGGCGGCTCAACCAACAAGCCATTTTGCGATGGGGCGCACTCGCGCATCGGCTTCCAGGGCGCCGAGCGCGCCGTGGCCGCCGCAGGAAAGCAGGAACCGCCGAAGTAGGCGCCGCCCTACTCGCCGCCGGCCACCTTCGGCGCGTAGGGATTGTCGTCGGCGACCTGCCAGACGGTATCGAGCACGGTCCCATCCACCCACTTCACCACCGCAACGGGCGTGTCGAGCAGGCGCGGCTTGGCTGGCCTGCCTCCGCAAATCTTTTCCACCTCCGCTTTGATCTCCTCGATGGGGCGGATGGGCAAGTCTTTGCCCTTCACCGCGTCAATCAGGTCTTGCCGCCGGGGATTGATGGCGAGGCCACGCTCGGTGGCGATTACGTCGATCAGTTCGCTCGGTCCGGTTACGGTAGTAACCTTGTCGACAATCACCGGGATGCGATCGCGGAACGAGGGCACGGCCAGGATGGTGCAACCCGCGAACAGGCAGTTCTGCCAGCCGCCGATGCCGTGCAGCAGGCGCCCATCGGAATGGGTGACGACGTTGGCGTTGAAGTTCACGTCAACTTCGGTCGCGCCCAGCACGCAGGCATCCACCAGGGAAGCGAAATTACCCTTGCCGTGAAAGTTATACGAGGTGAACGGACTGGTGGGCACGTGCCGCGGATCTTCGGCGATGGAGCGCACGGCGTCGAGATCGAAGGTCTGACCGTCGAGGATGTAGCCGACGAGCCCTTCATGCAGCAGATCGACGAGATATTTTGTTGAGCCGCCGCGCACAAAGCCGGCCTTGATGTTGGCCGCTTTCATCATGCGCGCCAGGTAATCGACGAACGCCAGCGCGATGCCGCCGGCGCCGGCCTGGAAAGAAAAGCCGTCCCGCATGATGCCGCTGTCGCGCAAAAAGCGCGCCACCAGTTCGGAGATGCGCAGGCGGTCAGGGCTGCGCGTGATCTGCGTGGTGCCGCTCACGATCAGCGAGGGATCGCCGATGGAGTCAACTTCCACGACGTAATCGACGTTGTTGCCCTGAATCTGCCAGGGAATGCAAGGGAAGGGCACGAGATTGTCGGTCACGACGATGACGCGATCGGCATAGACGGAATCAGCAAGGGCAAAGCCCAGCGATCCGCAGGCGGAGGGCCCGTGAGAGCCGTTGGCATTACCAAAGTAATCGGCGGTGGGCGCCGCGATAACAGCGATATCGATGTGTACCTCGCCGTCTTGAACCGCCTGCCAGCGCCCGCCATGCGAGCGCAGCACGCCCAGGCCGCGCATGTGTCCGTGCGAGCAGTAGTCGCCCAGCGGGCCGTTCATGCTACCTTCGATGTGGTGCACCGCACCGGATTTCATCAGCCCGATCACCGGCTCGTGGCAAGGAAACGACGCGCTGGGAAACCAGATCAGGTCTTTCGTGCCCATGCGCGCGGCAGTTTCTAAGGCGGTGAGGGCCACCCGATCGCCATTGCGCAGGTGATGATGGCTGCTGATGGTCATACCGTCGCGCAACTCGCACAGCCGCAATGCAGTCTCCAGGTCGGGAACACGCTTGTCCCCGTTTGTGGGATAGTCGCGGTTGCTGCGAATCGGCGGGCCGGATTTGCGGCCGGTGGGACGATAGGCATTGACGCCCTGGTAAGGCACACTGTCGCGCCCGTTGACCACCGTCGGAATGCGCCGGCCGATGGCGTTGGCGATCAAGTTGCTTGTTGTGGCTGCTGAACTCATATCGGGGTTTCTATTCAACTCGCAGACCCATTCGCTTTGCGCGCGCCACCAGTTTCACAGCGCGTTGCACTACGGGAGGATCGATCATCTTTGAGCCGAGACTGACCACCCCCAGGCCCTGCTTCTGCGCCTCCTCAAAGGCGGCGACGATCTGCTGCGCTTTCTCCAACTCCCACATTGTGGGAGCAAAGGCGCGGTGGATAATTTTAATCTGGAGAGGGTGAAGGCAGCCCATGCCTTCGAATCCCATAGCCCGCGAAGCCTCGCCCCAACCCAGCAGGCCCTCGCTATCGGCCACGTCGCCAAACACGGAGTCGATGGCCTGCACGTGAGCCGCGTGCGCGGCGTTGACCACGCGCATCCGGGCGTACAGCGATTCGGCCCCGCCGGCCGTCTTGGCCACTCCAAGGTCGGCGGTGTAGTCTTCCAGGCCAAGCGTGAGCGCCACAATTCGCTCCGAGGACGCGGCAATTGCGAAGGCATTCTCAATGCCCAATGCCGATTCCAGAATCGGCATCAGCCAGATGGGACGCGAGACGCCCGCCCGCTTCGCACTGGACTCCATAGCTCCCACAATGTGGGATATCTGGTCAGGAGTTTCGACTTTGGGGATGAGGATGAGGTCCGGCGCCTGCGGAACGATTTCCTCCAGATCGGCGAGGCCCAGAGGCAACTGATTGATGCGGACCATCCGTTCGGCTGAGCCAAAATCAACCGTCCGCAGCGAATTGCGCACCAGCAGGCGGGCTGCATCTTTCTCGGCGAAGTGGACTGAATCTTCCAGGTCGAGAATGATCGCGTCGGGCGCGTGCAGGCCGGCGTTGATGAAGTACTTCGGCTCGTTGCCGGGAAGATACAGGCGCGAGCGCCGCAAACGGTCACGTGGCGAAGGCGGCGCGAGCGGCAGTGCCTCCGGCAAGGCTGATTTGCCTTGCGCCAGCCCGGCGCGCCTCACTGCAGCTTCCAGCCGTGCCGCGATCACGAAAGGCAACGCGCCTTCATCCACCATCGACACGCGAGCGTGCTCCATGCCGAGCGCCCGCAGGACATCGGTCGCCTGGCGGCGAATGTTATCGCCGTAGTAGAGGGCGACGCGGGAGCGCAGATCGATCTCAATGCCGCCGCTCGAGCGCGCTTCGACGCTGACGTGCAGATCGGAGCGAACATCGCCGCCGGCACGGCCAGCTTCGCCGCGTGGCAGCACGCTAGTTTCGGCCGCTGCCGGCATGGGCCCTCTCAGCTACGTTAAGTTTGGCCATGATGGCGTCGGTCATCTGCGTGGTAGACGCTGCGCCTTGCGCGAGTGCCTGCGCCCCACCGGCCATACGCAGCATGTCGTAAGTCCGCGTCTTGCCTTCGGCCACCACCGCGGCAATCGCCTTGCGGATGTGGCCGGCTTTTTCCCGTTCGCCAATGTGGTCGAGCATCATCGCCGCTGAAAGAATCATCGCGATCGGATTCACAATTGCCGGATCCAGTTCAGCGTACTTCGGTGCCGAGCCGTGTGTCGGCTCGAACACCGCAACCTCTTCGCCGATATTGCCCGATGCCGCGAAGCCCAGTCCTCCGACCAGTCCCGCGAAGGCATCGCTGATCACGTCGCCAAACAGATTACTGGCGACGATCACGCCATAGTCTTCGGGATTCTTCGTCAGCCACATCGTCTGCGCGTCAATGTTGGTTGACCACAGCGGAATCTCCGGATAGCGTTTCTGGACTTCTTTGGCGACCTCTTCCATCAGGCCGGAAGTTTCGCGCAGCACGTTGGGCTTCTCGCAGAGAGTGACCGATTTATAGCCGAACTGGCGCGCGTGCCGGAACGCCGCTTCGCAGATGCGCCGCGCCGCCGGACGCGTTATGACGCGCACTGAGACTGCTAAATCTTCACCGGGCACCCTGTCGAAGGGCTTGAACTTCGGATGTGTCCGCAAGGCTTCTCGGACCTGCTGCGGAGGATTGCTCCACTCCACGCCGGCATATAGGCCCTCGGTGTTTTGTCGAAAGACGATGACATCAACCTTCGGCTCCTCGAATCCGCCATCGGGCTTCTTGCGGATGAAGTTCAGCGGATTGCCGGGAAACGACAGGCAGGGCCGCAGGCAAATGTCCAGATTAAAGCGCTGCCGCATGGCGACGATAGGACTGAAATACTGCAGGCCCTTGCCTTGGAGAGTGGGGCTCAGTTCGGCTTCGGCGGCTTTCTTAGGTTTTGACGTGATCGCGCCGAACAGGCCGACCTTGTGCTGCTGCAACAGTTCGATGGTCCGCTCCGGCAGCGCGTTGGCTTCCCGTCTCCAGCACTCCCAGCCGATGTCGGCGTGGATATAGTCGGCGTCCAAGCCGACGGCCTCGAGCACGCGGATCGCCTGGGGCAGCACCTGATTGCCGATGCCATCGCCGGGCATGGTTACGATTGTGTGTTTTGCCATAATCTTTCTACTTGCGGTCAAGCCCTGGTCCGCTCATCCCACATTGTGGTACGGCTGCTATTCAGTGGACGAAGCTGCGCCGGCCTGAAGTTTGCCTCTGACCAGGTTTTCCACTCCTCCGGCAATCACCAGCGATTGCGGCACGCTGCCCAGCGCCGGGAAGGCAAATTCCTCGCCGGCATAACGGATCGTGCTAGCCGCGAAATCGACCTCAACATAATCACCGGGAATAATCGTTTTCTCCTTAGGTCCCATATCGTGGGACGGACGCGACCGCAACCGACTGATCAGCTCCGGGGCCTCGATGCACAGAAAGCCATTGTTGAATGCGTTGCGCAGGTAGGTCTGTGAGAAGCTGCCGCCGACGACCAGCGGGATGCCTTTCGCCTTCAATGCTGTGACCGCCTGCTCGCGGCTGGAGCCGGTGCCGAAGTTGAAGCCGCCGACCACGATATCGCCGGCCGCGGTACGGGCGGCAAACGCCGGATCGTAGTTCTCCATCACCACGCGCGCCATCAACTCGGGCGTCACGTCCTCGCGATAGGTATAGTCCTTGCCGTAAATGCCATCGGTATTGAGATTATCCTGCGGCAAAAAGACCAGGCGCCCGCGAATGCTGGCCGGAAATCCGGAAAGAATCTCAACTTTCTCGGCCTTAACAGCAACCGTCGGCAACTCCTCGAAGCGGTATGCCACATTGTGGGACACTGACTCTCCCGGCCCGCAGATGTAGCCGGCGACGGCCGACGCGGCGACCACCTCCGGGCTGGCGAGATAGCATTGCGCCTCGCGCGATCCCATGCGGCCTTTGAAATTGCGATTGGTGGCGGAGATGCCGACCTCGCCCGGCTCAAGCAGACCAGCGCCCAAACCAATGCACGGGCCGCAGCCCGAAGGCAGCGGATGCCCACCCGCTTCGAGAAAGACCTGCCAGATACCGCGCCGCTCCGCTTCTTCCTGCACCGCGCGGCTCGCGGCCGCGAGATAGAACTGCACGTCATTTGCAACCCGCTTGCCGCGCAAAACTGTGGCTGCAGCTTCCAGGTCTTCCAACCGCGAGTTCACGCAAGAAACCAGATAAGCCTTCTGGATCGCCACTTTCTTTTTGGCGATTTCGGCTACGGACTGCATCGCCTGTACCGTGTCCGGCCCGGAGACATGCGGCGTCACCTCAGCCAGATCGAGCGTAATACGTCCCGCGTAGACCGCGCCGCGATCGGGAGCGGGAGGATGTTCGTGCCACTGGGCAAACCGGCCCTCTGGAATACGGCTGACGCCCGCACTCCGAAGCTGGCGGCTGCGGGCCTCCAGGTAGGCGAGCGTCACGTCATCCACCGGAAACCAGCCCACCAGCGCGCCCCATTCCGTCGACATGTTGGCGATCGTCAGGCGCGCGTCCATGGTGAGCGACGCCACGCCCGGCCCGGCGAACTCGAGGGCGGCGTTCAGAACCTCCTCGCGGTTGTAAAGTCCGCAGAGGGTAATGATGACGTCTTTGCCGGTCACACCGGGCGCAAGCTTGCCTTCCAGCACAACTTGCACGGTGCGCGGAACCTGCCACCAGAACTCGCCCGTCGCCCAGATCGCGGCGGCATCGGTGCGAACCACTGGCGTGCCGATGGCGCCCAGCGCGCCGTACATGTTGGAGTGGGAATCAGAGGCGACGACGAAGGTCCCCGGCAGCACGTAGCCCTTTTCCACCATGATCTGGTGGCCAATGCCCGTCCCCGGCGGGTAGAAGTCGATGCCTTGCTCGCGCGCGAACGCCTCCATGCTGCGATACTTCGCCAGGTTCGATTCTTCCGTGTTCTGGATGTCGTGATCGGCGGTAAAGACTGGTTGCGCCGCATCGTGAACCCGCTCGGCGCCGATGGCTTTGAACTTCTTCATCACCGCGGCGGTGTTGTCGTGCGTCATCACGTGGAAGGGGCGAATGGAGAGAAAGTCGCCGGCGCGCAAAGAGCGAGCGGGGCCCTGGGTCATGTGCGCTTGCGCGATTTTTTCGACGACGGTCTGCGACATAAGACTTCAAACCTTGAACAGCTTCATCAACTCGCTTACGCTCGGCTGTTTCTCCAAATTCCAAATCGCCTCGATGGCGCGGCGGCGGGCGGCGGGCGGCATCACCGGCGCGGCCAGCGCCTCGAACTTTTCTTCCACTTCCTGATCGCTGAGGGGATTGCGCCAGTCGCCCTTGGGATAGTCTAGCTGCTGGGTGAATTCGCGGCCATCGACCGTATGGATCGTCACGATCACGCGCTGCAGCGCGGGAAATACCTTCTCGATCTCGGGATCGGCGCTGACCACAATCTTCGTGAGCTGGGCGCGAATCACCGGGTCCATGATCTTTTCTGGCGTAAATTGCAAAGGCGTGACCTGCCGCTCCGCAATGGCCGCGGCGATGACGTAGGGCAGCGAGTGATCCGCCGTCTCTTTGGTGCGCGGATCGTACTTGCTGGCATCGCTCAGGATGTCGGCGCCGCGCGCGGTGGTGCGAACGTGCACCTTGGCAATGTCGTCCGGGCTAAGGTCGTGCTCCTTCACCAGCGCCAGCACTGCCGAGATCGGCGTGTGAGTGAGCGCTTCCGTGGGAAACGCCTTCATCCCACATTGTGGGATACGCCACGATCCGGGGCCCCCCATGGGTCCTTCAGTTGGACTCCTTGGGGTAGAGGATTTGCCAAGCCCGTCGGTCAGCACTTCCAGCTTCCAATCGGGGCCAAGGCAATGGGTCAGCCCCTCTTTGCCCTCCAGCACGTGCTCGGGGCCGGTATAGCCGTGCGCCGCCAGCAGCGCCGCCAGCATCCCGCTCTGTGTGGCGAGTGGATCGACCGTGTTCTTCATCATCGTCAGCTTGCCGGCGGTGACCGCGCCCAGCGTTGTGCGAGCGCTGGCGCTGATGCCGATGGCGTGTTGAATCTGCTCGGCTGTGAGGTGCAACATGCGGCCGGCGACGATAGGGGAGACGAACGCGGTCAGCGTGGCGTGGTGCCATCCGCGCTCGCGAATACCCGGGAAGGCCGCTTCGCACAGCCGCATCTCGAACTCATGGCCCAGCACCAGGCCGACGATCAGTTCCCGGCCATCACTGCCGCCGCGCTCGCAGGCGGCAATCGCGGCAGGGAAAATGTCGGAGGGATGGCAGGGGTCCTGTTTCCAATAGATGTCGTTGTAGTCCATGCAGCGGATCATCAGCGCGTTGGCCAGCGCGGCGGAGACCGGGTCCACCTGTTTGCCGCTGCCAATCAGCGTTGCTTTGCCCGGCCCGGCAATTTCCTCGAGCACCGTCAGCGCGACTACCACATCGTGCTGCCGATATCCGCCGAGGGCGCAGCCCAGGCTGTCGAGCAGAAAGCGTTTTGCGTGGTAGACCGCCTCGGCGGAAAGATCCTCATATTGCAGACCGGCCGCGAACTCCGACATTGTGGCAGTAATAGTTTTCATCGCAATCTTAGGTAACGCCGCACAAAAATCAGCGGCATGAGAACTCCCCGCAAATCCAGAACCGAAGCCAAAGGTGACTCGAGCTTGCTACCGGCGGCCTGAAGGCCGACGCTTCCACCCTTCATTTCGCCAAGTTCTTGAACGGCAAGAACGCCATGAAGTCGGCGTGGTGCACAATGTAGGCCTCGGTCGTTCGTCTCACCAGGTCGCCTTCGGCAGCATGCGCCGCGATGATGTGGCAGACGGCATCCGGCACGCCGCACTCCATCGCCAGCGCCACTCCGGTGAAAGGATGGCGCAACATCTCGCCGCGCTTGCTCTGGCGCGTTTTGCCGTCCACCGTTTCGTATTCCAGCAACTTGCCTACGTCTGCCAGAATCCCGCCGGCAATCACCGTGTCCAGGTCAATCGGCAGAGCGCCTCCCATAAACTCGATCATGCTCTCGGCGGCTTTGCGCGCGATGTGAACCACGCAGCGTTTGTGCTCCATGAAAGTCGTGGGGCAGTTCGGCACCAGCAGGGTGAACGGGATGCGATTCAGGTCCTCCGGCGTGAGCGGGCTCAGCTCCAGCGCCCGCTCCCAGGTGCGCGTGACCTGCTCGCGCAGCTCGGGTGAGCGGATCCATTCAATCTCCGGCCAAAGTTTGAGGACTGCAGCTCGCATAACATTTCACTCAGGGCAGGGACGCCTTGAGATTACAGGCCAAACTCCCTGCTGAGGAAGCTCCGATTAAGTAGGAACGGAGTCCCTCAGCGGCTGAAGCCGCAATGCTTTCGCGGCGCTTACGGACGGCCTAAAGAGTCTGCGTGAGAACCGTGCCGTCCCTCAACCACCCCGACAAGCGCAAAATCGGCGCTTGTTGGGGACCCCGGATTCGCTCCGTCCTGGGCTAACGGCAATTCCACCCCTGCGGGGTTCGATTTTCGGCGGTTACACTCCACCGCGAAGGTGCAAAGTTAGTTCTCACGCAGACACTAAAGGCCGTCCCCTTCAAACCCAGGCTTAGTCAGAGTTTCCCTAAGCCAAACCGTTATTCCTACCACGTTCGCGGCGATACGAGCTAGGGCGGACATCACACGAAGCGCGGTATTTGTCTAGCCATCACTTCCGGAATCCGGCTTTAGCGCTCCGAACGTGTGATCTCTGTTCTTTCACCAATTGGTGCAGGTATTTCACCTTCTTGCGCACATAGCCGGCATAGATGAAATTCAGCCGCCAGGCGAGCGCGCCGCACCGCCAGCCGCCGCGCATAATTTGCCGGTAGAAGAAGGTCCACGCCGGATTCAGGAGTTGATTAATGCGGCTTCTGCGCCACGCCGTGTTTTCGTGTGCAAGATAATGTTGCGCGCTAAGGCGGGCGTAATGGTCCATGGTTTCGGCGAACTGCTGCACGTCTTTGTAGGCGTAGTGCAGCATGTCATTGTTGAGTTGCCGAACCTTGCCCTCGACTCTGATCGACTCATGAATGATGCGCGGCTGGAAGCGTCCCGCGCCTTTGCGAATCAGGCGCAGTTGCGCATCGGGATAAAAACCGCCGCCCTTCACCGGCGAGTCGCCGATAAACAAAACGCGAGGGATTTTGAAGCCGGCAACGTCTTTAGGCACGCCGCGCTGCATGAGCCCGCGGATTTCCGCGACCAGCGCCGGAGTCAAAACTTCATCGGCATCGAGGCTCAGAATCCACTCGCCGGAGGCCAGGTCGATGGCCCGGTTCTTCTGCTCGGCGTAGCCCAGCCAATCCTGATGATAGAAGCGGACACCGAAGCTGCGGGCGATTTCCACGGTACGATCGGTTGAGCCGCTATCGAGGAAGACGATTTCGTCGGCAAGCTCCGCAACCGCCGCGAGCACCGCCGCAATCGTCCGTTCTTCGTTGCGGGCGACGATCGTGACGGAAAGCGGCGGACCTCCGGTTTTGGTGGGCATGGGTTGCTCGGGGGGCACGGGCGTCAACGAGGGGTGCGCCGCCGACATTTCTAGTCTTGAAGGGGCACGGCTTCAGCCGTGCCGAACGCTGCATGAACAGTTGGCCTTTAGGCCCTGAGGGGAAATTCCCCCGGCGGCTAAAGCCGAATCTGTAATCGGCCTCTAACGGCACGCCTGAAGGCGTGCCCCTTCAAAACCGGCGCACCGAAAATCACTTATCCGTTATAGCTCTTTCGCCCGGCCAGTCCCTTGAAGAACGAACTGATCTCGTGGCGGACGCGCTCCTTGCGCAGATAGCGATCGCTCTTCACCCAGTTCATTTGCAGGCTCATGCGCCTGCCGTCGAAGGGCTTGTGCCCGTGCCAGGAGCGGTCGCCGCGCTTGAAGATGATCAGGCTGCCCATGGTGGGTGGCACTTCGGCAATGTAGTCTTCCAGATTCTTCGAGCGCAACAGGCGCAGCCGACCGCCGCTGCTCTGCCACTCAGGATTGAGATAGAGCAGCACGGTAATCACTTTGTCTTTCGAGTCGGTATGGATCTGGCCGTCGGAGCTGCCATCGCAGCGGCCGCGCACCGTCAGCATGGTCGGATATTGGCTCAGATTCATATTGAACTTCGCGCCTACTGCAGCCGCAAAATCCGGGCCCAGCAGTTCCTCGGTCAGTCGCCGGAACGCCGGGCCGTAGCTGAGCCGTGAAAGCGGAATGCTGCCGTTCTTCTCAATCCGCGGGAAGTCGTCGACAATCGCCTGCTTGCAATCGGCCTGCAAAAAGTCATCGACCAGGAGATATTCGAATGGCTCGGTGTGAAATTCGGCCGCCGCGAGTTTGGACAGATTCAACATTAAGTTATATTGCTCTCGTGGTGCGCAGGTTACCGAACCACAGCCAGACCCTTATTCCGAAAGCTGATTCCGGCTTCGCTCAGCCCGTCCAGCAGCACCTGAAACACTTCTTCGGGACGAACTCGCTTCATGCATTCGTTGGTGCCGAGCGGGCAGGTCCGTTTGTGACAAGGCTGGCACTCGAGCTCCCCCTCGGTCGAGAACAACTTGATATGCGGGCTGCCGATGGGCGGCGTGCGGCGGTAGCCGGTCGGCCCGTAAATCCCCAGCAGCACCGGCACACCCATGGCGCCGGCGATGTGCAGCGGAGCGCTGTCCGGCCCAATCGCTGCCTGCGCGCACTCGTACAAAGCGTACATCTCCGGGATCGGCAGCTTGCCAAAAAGGTTGCCCACCCGGCCGGCAAGCTGCGCTGGCGAAAAATTGCCCAGGATTCGCGCCCCGGCCGGCGCGTCAGCCGCCGATCCCTGCAAAATCAAATTCAGATCTGTTTCCGTCAACAGCAGCGAGATCAAAGCCACCCAATACTCTTCCGGCCAGCGCTTGCTGGCCCACTGCGTGGCCGGCGTTATGACAACCAGCGGCGCCGGTTGCGCGAAGCTCCCATCCAGCAGTTCCGCAACACGCTGCCGGGCGGTCTCGCTCACTCTGGGCGGCTCAACCGCGTAGCGCACGTTGGCAGCGCCTGGGTCCCCGGGACGTGCCGTCCTTGCGCGTTCTGGGGTGAAGGAGCCGATGCTGCCCGCCAACTCGGCCATGTGCTCCAGATGGCAGACCGCCGGATCGAAATACTCTTTGCGATCGATATGGCGTTCGGTATAGAAGACGCTGCTGAACTCGCGGCCGTGTTTGTATCCGATACGGCGCCGGATACCCGCAAGGTACGGCAGCAGCGCGGTCTTGAACAGTCCCTGGGCATCGATGGCCACGTCATAACGGACCGCCCGAACCTCGTCCACAAAGGTCTGGAAGCCGCGCATTGCCAGCGGCCACTTCGCCGGATTGGACAGCATCTGCGACCAGCTCCGGCGCGAGCAGCGATGGATGTAGTCGAGCGCCGGATGGCCCTCGATGGCAGGTGCAAGTTCGGTGTCGATGGCCCAGCCGATCTTGGCTTCCGGGAAGCTGTCGCGCAGCAAGGTAAGGATGGGCAGTGTCTGGATGACGTCGCCCAGCGCACTGAAGCGCACCAGCAGAATCTTGCCTGGCCTTGGCTCGATCCCGGACAAAGGGCTAGCATGGGCCCGGCGATGGGGCGCGCACGCGGGACGCAAATCGCTCTTCAAAGTGCCAGCCAAAATCAAGGACTCCAGCGCGGTTCCCCCGAAAAGTTTAGCACGCTTGCCCGGATTCACTGGCGGGAGGCGATCCGGCTAGCACCCGTCCCCGGAGGAATTTGAAACCGGAGTGCCCAAAATCTGGAAACCCTATTGGATGGCCGACATCTGAAATAAATATGCCCAGGCAGTGGACTTCGCGCCCCGGCGGTACGACAATTGTAGAAGGCTGCCGGCAACAAACCGTGCCGGCAAGGGTTCTCATTGAGAGGTGGCCGCGCTCCCTGGCTGAGCGGAAGAAGAAGGTGTCATCATGCGTTCCTGCTACCGTTTTCTGAGCACCAGCATCCTGGCGCTGCTGTTGGTTCAGTTGGGCTTGGCCCAAAACCAGAGCTCGTCCACCAGCCAGGATTCCTCTAACGCTGGCCAGTACGCTCCCGAGAAACCCGATAAGCATGCCCCGCCCAAGAACGTGATGGACAACATCGACGCCATCGGGAATCGCAACGTCGGCTGCGGCGAGGGCGTGGGCAACTGGTACTCGCTGGAAAAGCAGGTCGCCATGGGGCACCAGTATGCCATGCAGGTGGAGCACAGCGCCAAGATGATTGCCGACCCGGTGGTCACCGAATACGTTAACCGTATTGGCCAGAACTTGGTCCGGAACTCCGACGCTAAGGTTCCTTTTACCATCAAGGTGATTGATACGAACGACATCAATGCCTTTGCCTTGCCGGGCGGCTTCTTCTACGTGAACTCGGGACTGATTCTGGCGGCCGATAACGAAGCGGAACTGGCGGGCGTGATGGCGCACGAAATCGGGCACGTAGCCGCCTGCCATGTGGCCCGCGAACAGACCCGCAGCAACCTGGCCAATCTTGCCAGTCTCCCGCTGATCTTCCTGCCTATGGGCTGGGGCATGTACGAGGCCACGAATGCGGCCATGGGCCTCGGCGTGCCGCTGGCGTTCATGAAGTTTTCCCGCAGCTTCGAAGCCCAGGCCGACTTCCTCGGCATGGAGTACATGTACAAGACCGGCTACGATCCGCAGTCGTTCATCTCCTTTTTCGAGAAGATTGAGGCGCAGGAGAAGCAAAAGCCGGGGCTCATCGCCAAGGCATTCGCTTCGCATCCTATGACGCCGGACCGCGTCGCCGCGGCGCAAAAGGAAATGGAGAGCGTATTGCCACCGCGCCCTGAATACATTGTCGATACCTCCGAGTTCGAGAATGTGAAGGCCCGCCTGGCCATGATCGAAAACCGGCACAAGCTGCAGAACGACAAGGACAATGCCAAGCGTCCAACCCTGCGGCGTGCTACCGCGGAGAATCCATCGCCGGACAACAGCAACGGTACCAGCGGGCAAGGCGATAACGGGCGTCCAACTCTGAAGCGCAATGACAATTTCGGCTCGCCGTCTTACCAGTAGTTCCTCCAAGTAGCTTACTTGCAAGGCCCCGGAAACGGGGCTTTGCACATTTAGAGCAGTTTCGGATAATGCGGCGCTTCAGAAGCTGTCACGAAACTCCGTCGCTTGTATAGAGCAAACCGGGCAAACTCCAGTGCCGCAGGCACGGCACACCTATCCCAGCACGGAGCCGAAACCGGGGTCCCCAATCCGCGCCGCCGTTGCGCCAATTGGGGCGGGAAGGCGGAGTGCTGGGTTGGCGGAAAATTCGACGCTAGCCCCGTGGGGCGGCACCATTCCGCAACAGCCTCTTCAGCGCGACGTCCCAGACGTTGGCCCTCCCTCTCCCTACAACTTTTGTCTAAATAAGCGATAGTTTTTCTGGTAAAAGCGGGACTTCCGGACTACACTGCCCGCCAAGCCGCCGGCGGCAACCGCCGGTGATCCAGGGGGCGAAATGCTTACGTGGCGGAGGCCGTCAACCGCGCAATTTCTTCTGCTCTGCATTTTTTCGATCATGGCAGCCGTCGCGGCTCAGGCAGTGGATGCAGCGGACGCGGCCAAAGCGCAGTTGGCAAAGCTTAGCGCGAAAGAATTTCAGCAGCTACAGGCTCAGGCCAGCCGGGGAAATCGCGACGCGGAGGCAGCCCTGGGCGTCGCCTACGAGGAGGGTGTTCGTGTCCGAAAAGACATGACCGAGGCGGTCAACTGGTATCGCCGCGCGGCCGAGCACGGTAAGGTCGAGGCGCAGCACCGTCTCGGACTGCTCTATGAGGAAGGGCATGGCGTGGCGCAAAGCTTTGTCGAGGCCGCCGCTTGGTATCAGAAAGCAGCCGCGCTCGGCTATGCACCTTCGCAATGCAATTTGGGAAATCTGTATCACGACGGGCGGGGAGTTCCGCGCGATCTCGAACAAGCCGCGAAGTGGTACGAAGTCGCAGCCCGTGCGGCGATGCCCAGGCGCAGAGCAACATTGGCTACCTGTACGATCACGGCGAAGGCGTGGTCCAGGACGACCGGCAAGCCATCTTCTGGTACCGCAAGGCGGCGGTGCAAGATTTTGCCCTGGCGGAGCGGAACCTCGGCGTAATGTACGCGCTGGGCCGCGGCGTCGAAGCCGATGAGCAGGAAGCCATCCGCTGGTTCGAAAGGGCCGCCGCGCAGGGACAGGCTCGGGCCTCGGTCAATGAAGCCATCCTCTACATGCAGGGCAAGCAGATTGCCCACGATTACCGGCAAGCTTACAAGCTGTTGCAGCAGGCCGTCGCCGCCGGCGAGCAAGAGGCCAAGCCCTTACTCCAGCAATGCCGCCGGAACTTGCAGCAGGGCGAAGCGACTTCAACGGCGTCGGCCAGCGCGCCTCCTCACGCTCACGATTGAGGGCTCGACGAAACCGGACCATCAGTGTTTGCTGCCTGATCTCCCATCGCGCGCTTCTCCAACGCTGAACTCAACCGGCTATTCCATTCCCAATTCGGCATAAAACCATCCCGATTTGGTTCGCCAGTTCAAAAAAAGCAACGATTTTGTGGAACTCCTGTCTGCTCATAACTATCCTGCCGTCAACCGGATTTACCGAAAAAAGGCTGAACTGTAAGGGGCGAACATGGCTAGGGTGCGGATGTACGTATGGGCCGCAAGATCTCTCGCCGTCATCGGGTTATTCACGATCATCTCAGGGATTTTCGCTGAAGCCGGTAACACCGCAAAAGATCAGCTGGCAACACTCACCGAGAAAGACTTCCGACAATTGCAGACCTGGGCTCGCCAAGGCGACGCCGGGGCGCAAACCGCAATGGGTGTCGCCTACGAAGAGGGCATTCAAGTTGCAAGAAATATGGAGGAGGCAATTCACTGGTATCGCCTGGCGGCGGCGCAGGGCAGTTCCGAGGTGCAGCACCACCTCGGACTGATCTACGAACAAGGGCGCGGCGTGATGCAAAACTTTGAGGAGGCCGCAAACTGGTATCGCAAGGCGGCCGCGCTTGGCTACGCGCCCTCGCAATGCAATCTGGGGAACCTCTACCATGACGGCCACGGCGTGGCGCGCGATCTGGAACAGGCCGCCAAGTGGTACGAGGTCGCAGCTCGTTCCGGTGACGCCCAGGCGCAGAGCAACATCGGTTACATGTACAGCAATGGCGAGGGCGTAGTTCACGACGATGTGCAAGCCGTGTTCTGGTTTCGCAAGGCTGCGGAGAATGGCTTCGCCAAAGCTGAGCGCAATCTGGGGACGATGTACTGGCAGGGCCGCGGGGTGGAAGCCGATGAGCAGGAAGCCATCCGCTGGTTCGAAAAGGCCGCCGCGCAAGGACTGGCTCGGGCCTGGACCAATGAGGCGTTCCTCTACATGGAGGGCAAGCAGATTGCCCACAATTACCGGCAAGCTTATAAGCTGTTGCAGCAAGCCGTGGCCGCCGGTGAGCGAGACGCCCAGCCCTTGCTGCAGCAATGCCGCGCGCATCTGCAGCCGAGCGGAGCGACTTCAGCCGCGTCTGCCAGCGCGTCTCAGTCACCCGCGCGAAACTCATCTAAGTAGCTCCGCTGTTTTAGCAGCTTACTGAAAGCTCGCTCGCGAAGTGTGTCTTGGAGGGTGCACCTTCAGGTGCCCCGTTGTAAGCCCTCCCTTATCTTTTGTCACAGAGCGCACTCTACACTTCTCCGCGAGGAATCTCCGTCCGCGGCTTTTTCCGCACCCTGCCGGGTTCCCGTTCTGCATCGACTGTCGCCAGATTTGTCGCAATCGAGTCACCGCAACCGCGATAAATCGCACCAAGCCTGCTCGGGCTGCCACCGTCCACCAGCCGCCCCAACTTTACGGAACTTTACGTTTGTCTCTGGTGAAATGGGAGTAGAAACGAGATCAGGTCCACCGCTGCCCTAACAAGCGCAAGATCGGTGATTATTGGGCATTACGGTGCCGAGGTGATGTTGCTGACCGATTTGACCGACGAGCAATTGCTCGCGCAGGCCCTCGCAGGAGACGAAGAGGCGTTCGCCGCTCTGTATCGCAGGCGGCAGGGGCCCATCTTTCGCTTTGCACTCCACATGAGCGGCTCGCTGCACATCGCGGAAGAAGTGACGCAGGAAGTCTTCCTCTTCCTGGTGCAGCGCGGGCGCGACTTCGACCCCGAACGCGGCACGCTGGCGGCCTACTTGTTTGGTGTGGCCAGGAATCACGTCCGGCGCGCACTGGAGCGAAGTTATCCGGAGAGTGTGCTGGGCAGTCCGGTGGACGACGAAGCGGCGGCGTTGATGGTGGAGAGCGACCCGAGCGAGGGGATCTCCCGCCGCCAGACTTCAGCGGCGGTGTGGAAGGCGGTGTTGTCGTTACCGCAGCATTATCGCGAGGTGGTGGTGTTGTGCGACTTGCAGGAGCTGAGCTATGCGGACGCGGCGGAGGCCGTAGGCTGCGCTATCGGCACCATCCGCTCGCGGCTGCATCGCGCGCACGACATGCTCAGCCGGAAGTTGCAGCACTCGGCGGCGCTCGGGCCCGCGATCTCGAAAATAGCGGCGAGGTGCACATCATGACATGCCGTGAGTTCAAACATTGGGCAGTAGCTTTCACTTTACGGGAGCTGACGCAGGGGCAGGACGGGCGAATCCTGGAGCACGTGCAGCAGTGTGAGAGCTGTGGCCGCTGGCTGCAGGAACAGCGCAAGCTGGCGGCTTCGCTGCAGACGCTGCAGGCGCGGACCGCCGCTCTGGAGGCAAGTCCCAAGGTAGAGAATGCGGTTCTGCGAGCTTTCCGGCAGAACCTCGCGGAGAGCGCAGATCTGGTCGGGACGGAGAGCGCAGATCTGGTCGGGACTTCTCCAGCCGCGAGCCGGTTAACGAAGAGCGAAGGGCGAAAGGCACAACCCGAAACGCGAATCGCGAAAAGCGAGCTTCCCCTCGCCCTGCGGCTGAGCCGCTGGTTTGAAGTTGGCGCTTATGCTGCCGTCGCGGCGGCGGTTGTGGTGGGGATCTTCCTGGGGGTGCGGCTGCTGCAGCATAGGTCTACGCCGGTCGCGGTGCAGAGCCAGACCAGCCTTGAGAACACCAAGCCGCTGGTGCAGCAACCGGGGTCCCCAACTCGCGCCGCTGTTGCGCGAGCTGGGGTGGAGTCGCGAGAAGTTATCGCAAAACTCGATTCCACGCGTGCTGACCAGCCGCCAAAAACAGTAGCGCGAAAGCGGGCGAAGCCTGTGCAGCCTGCTCGTTCCGGCGATAACGAGTTAGCCGCTACGAGGCCGGCAACGGAGGAGCTGCAGAGCGAGATTGATCCCGGCTATGTCCCGCTGATGTTCTGTGATCCGCTGAGCTGTGCCAGCGGATCGCAAGTAGTCCGCATGGAGCTGCCAGCGGGCCCGAGTTCGCAACCGCAAACCGCCGACGTAGTTGTCGGCTACGACGGCGTGGTACGGGCTGTCCGTATCGTGAATTGACGTAAATCAAAACCAATCAGGGGTTGAAGAGTGAGAGGGCATATGAAGGGAATGAAATCTGTAGCAGGGCGTGCCGTTGGTAGGTGGCTGTTCGCAGGGTTACTGGTGGCCGGGCTGTGGGGGCCGGCCGGGCGGCCCAAACAACCCCCCCCCCCCCCCCCCCCCCCCCCCGGGGGGCGGGGGGGGGGCGAGGGCGAGGGCGCCGGGGG